>Ga0210050_1001108_pt1 | contig 30530 bp, 26 predicted proteins | sample CryGey132114_all_FD_185463 | JGI IMG/M metagenome (GOLD analysis project Ga0210050, IMG submission 185463) | Groundwater microbial communities from aquifer - Crystal Geyser CG22_combo_CG10-13_8/21/14_all (SPAdes) (version 2) | ecosystem: Environmental > Aquatic > Deep subsurface > Groundwater ... | reverse complement strand
GGCCTTTTTTTGAATTTGTCTGACCCTTTCTTTTGTTATGCCCAAGACATTTGATTCACCTCCTTTTTTTTTAAATTTAGATTCAAATGTCTTAGAACTTCTTTAAGTATATAACATTATTTAAAAATATAAAATTGTAAAGTCATTGGTATTTTGCTATTATAAATTTATATGCAGCATCGGATTTTTATTGCCATAAACCTGCCGGAAGAGATAAAAAATGAGTTAGAAAATTTAGAAAAAGAAACTGCTGAACTTTTTCCTCAAGAAACAAACAGGGGATTAGTTCGTTGGATAAAAAAGGATAATTTACATATTACTTTGCTTTTTCTCGGCTACTTAAAAGAAGAAGATATCCCTCAAATTTGTCAAATTGTAAAGGAAATATCTAAAATTCAGACTATTTTTTCTTTGGAATTTAAAAAAGTGCTTTACGGACCTCCTAATAAAATTCCGCCCCGTTTAGTCTGGGTTGAACTTGGAAAAAACAGAGAATTAACAGGACTGGTGGAAAAACTAAAGCAAAAAGTAGAGGAGACTGGCATTTTAAGAAAAATTGAGAAAACCCGCCTGCAACGCTATGCCTTGCATTGCGGGCAGGGAGAATTTTCTCCTCATATTACCTTAGGAAGAATTAAAACTTGGCAGTGGCGAAGAATAGAGCCGGAAGAGAGGCCGGATATAGGAAAAGATATCTCCTTAAATTTCCAAGTTCATTCAATTGAAGTTATGGAAAGCCAATTGAAAAGAAGCGGAGCAGAATATACGGTGCTGGAATCAGCACCGCTTAGCAATCCTGGCAAACTTTAAATATCGTCGTTTAGAATATCGTCGAGTTTTAAATTAGTGATATTCGTGGTCAAATTAGTGTAAATTAGCGATTATGAAAGTCCATTTCATCGGTATTGGAGGAATTGGCGTCTCAGCTTTGGCTCAATACTATTTAGCAAAGGGTCATCAGGTTAGTGGCTCTGATTTAGTTTCCTCAGAAATTACCGATTTATTAAAGAGAAAAGGAGTTAAAATTTACATAGGACCCCACAAAAAAAAATGTTTAACACCCGACGTTAAACAAGCGATTTACAGTCCGGCAGTAAGAAAAGATAATCCCGAACTTTTAGAAGCTAAAAAAAGAGGAATCAAAGTTCAAAGTTATCCCCAAGCCCTGGGAGAATTAACTAAAAAATACTTTACCATTGCTGTTTCAGGAACCCATGGAAAAAGTACAACCACAGCCATGATCGCTTTAATTTTAATAAGAGCCGGATTTGACCCGACAGTAATTTTGGGGACAAAACTCAAGGAATTTGGCAATAGCAATTTCCGAATGGGAGGCCAACCAAGATTCCGCGTTGTTCCGCGTTTAGTTCCGCGTAGTTCAGCGATTCTAGTCATTGAGTCAGACGAATGGAATGCTTCTTTTTTAAATTATTGGCCGAAAATCATTGTTTTAACCAATATAGAAATGGAACATTTAGATTATTATAAAAGTTTAAATCATATTCTAAAAACTTATAAAGAATTTATCAGCCATTTGCCGAGAAATGGGGTGTTAGTGACCAATGGGAAGGACAAGAACATATTAAATATCAAAAATCAAATATCAAAATTACCCCGAAGCAGAACAAGTTCGCTACGGGGCAAGCAATTCAAAATTCAAAAATTTTCTTCAGGGCAAGACGAAACGCGAAAATTGAGAGAAATCTTAAGAATTCCCGGGGAACATAATATTCTGAATGCTTTGGCTGCTCTAACAACAGCTCGGGTTTTGAAAATTCCCGACAGGATTTCTTTCAAATCCTTGTCAGAGTATAGAGGTGCCTGGCGCCGTTTCGAGATTATAGAAGCGGATTTACGCGGATTAACGCGGAAAATAACGATTGTTTCTGATTACGGACACCACCCAACAGAAATTAAGGCAACCTTAAAGGCGGCCCGGGAAAAATTCCCCCATAAAAAAATTTGGTGCATTTTCCAACCCCATCAGTATCAAAGAACATTTTATTTATTTAAGGACTTCGTTAAGGTTTTCCAACAGTCTTACGACAAGGTTTTTATTAATAAAGTAATAATTACTGATATCTATGATGTTGCCGGGAGAGAACAGAAAAACATAAAAAAGAAGGTTAATTCAAAAAAATTAATAAAAGAAATTAACAGGCCTTCAGTAGTTTATCTGCCAAAAGAGGGGATAATAAACTATCTCAAAAAAAACCTAAAAGGCAGAGAGGTAGTGATAATAATGGGTGCGGGAGATATTTATAAAATTACTGACAATTGACCTATTTCTTCCAAGGGATTGACTTGCCTTAATTATTTTTCTAAAATAGATTAAAGATAAAAAGTCGTTAGAAAATAAAATAATAAAAAATGTCAATTATGGAAACTTTAATTTTTGTATCCTGGATTATCGCAGTTGTCGCTGTAATTGGTTTTATTGCCTTTTTTCTTAAATCAAGAAAAAAGGGAGCAGCAGGAAAAGTGTCTTCTTCAGCTTCTTCGGCTACCGAAGAGACAGAAAAAGAGGGCGAAGAAAAATAAATTTTCTTCTTCCCCCTTCGCTGTTGCTCGGGAGCCAGAGGAATAAAAACAAAGAATTTATTAAAAACCGCGAGTCCTCTCGCGGTTTTTAGTTGGATTTGCCCCGCACCAGAGCGGGGCTCGGTACGGGGCTGCGGCTTTCGCTGTGCGTTAGCGCTTGGTTAATAAGTTAGAGAACTTATGAGAATATTAATGGTAGACAAGCCTTGATTTCAGTCAAAAATTCAATTAAAATAATAGAATAACAGAGTACAAAATTATGAACCCCGTTAGAAATCTTATATTAATTAGAATTTCTAATGGGGATATTCTCAAATAAAAGTCTATGAAAATTTCTAACGGGGTAAAAATAAATACTGACCCTAAAAAGACAAAAGAGATATTAGAAAGGGGAATAGAACAAGTCATTGACAAAAAAAATCTCTTGAAGAAATTAAAATCAGGGAAGAAATTGAGAATCAAATTGGGTATTGACCCTACTGGACCTAAAATACACCTCGGTCGGGCAATTCAACTCTGGAAACTCAGGAACTTTCAGGATTTAGGACACCAGATTGTTTTTATTATCGGAGATTTTACCGGTCAAATCGGCGATGCTTCTGATAAACAAGCGATGAGAAAGCCTTTGACCGAAGAAGAAATTAAAGAAAACTTAAGAACTTACAAAAAACAGATTGGGAAAATTTTAGACCTAAAAAAAGTTGAATTTCACAGAAACTCAGAATGGCTTAGTAAATTGAAAATTAAAGATTTTCTTTCCCTGGCGATGAGTTTTACTGCCCAACAAATGATTCAGCGCCGGAATTTTAGAGAACGCTGGGAACAAAACAAACCTATCGGCTTGCATGAATTAAGCTACCCTCTGCTTCAGGGTTACGATTCGGTTATGATAAAAGCCGACGTTGAGATAGGGGGCTTTGACCAATTATTTAACCTGAAGATGGGAAGAGAAATGCAAAGGATATTCGGCCAGCCACCCCAGGATATTATGACTTCTCAAATGCTTTACGGACTTGATGGCAGAAAAATGTCAACCAGCTGGGGAAATGTCATAAATATTACTGATAATCCCAGAAATATGTACGGAAAGATTATGTCAATGAAAGATGAATTAATCGAAGATTATCTTAAACTAACAACTCGTTTTCCCTTAAAAAAAATAGAGAAAATTAAAAAGGATTTAAAAGAGGAGAAGCTTAATCCTAAAGAAGCAAAATCAATTTTAGCCAAAGAAATAATTAAAATGTATCACAGTAAGAAAGCCGGGGAAACGGCTGAAAAAGAATTTAATCGCGTATTTCGAGAGAAAAAACTACCTTTAAAAATTCCTGTCTTTAAAAGTTCAAAAAAATCTTTACCTATTTTAGATTTACTGACAAAAGCAAATTTAGCTTCTTCAAAAAATGAAGCGAAAAGATTGATTTTACAGGGAGGAGTAAGTATAAGAATCAAGAATCAAGAATTAAGAATCAAGGACTGGCGTCAGGATATTAAACTAAAAAATGGAATGATTTTGCAGGTGGGAAAAAGAAAATTTCTAAAAATAAGATTAGTTAAATAATATGAAAAGAATTTTTATAAACCAGACAAGTAAACATCTAGGGGAAAAAGTAAGAGTTTGTGGATGGGTTAATTCGCGAAGAGACCACGGCGGAATAGTTTTTTTAGATTTAAGAGACAGGTCGGGAATTCTGCAGATAGTTGTTACTCCCGAGTTGGCAAAAGATATAAAAAATGAATATGTTTTAGAAATTGAAGGAGAAATCCAGAAAAGACCGATTAAAATGGTCAATCCCGAACTGGAAACAGGAGAGATAGAATTGAAAGCCGAAAATATTAATATCTTAGCTAAGGCTGAAACGCCTCCTTTTGATTTAAAAGATTTAAATGTGAGCTTGCCCGTTCTTTTAGATTACAGACCAATAACCTTACGGAATAAAAAAATTAAAGCAATTTTCAAAATTGAAGAAGAAGCGATTAATAGTTTCAGGAAAACAATGAAAGACCTGGGATTTGCCGAATTCCAGGCGCCAACAATCGTGCCAGTTGCCACCGAAGGCGGGGCAGAAGTTTTCCATATTGATTACTTTAATGACGATGCTTATTTAGCCCAAAGCCCCCAATTATATAAGCAAATCTTAGTTGGCGTTTTTGAAAGAGTTTTTACTATAACGCGCGCTTATCGGGCCGAACCAAGCGTGACCACCCGCCATCTGACAGAATATATCAGTTTGGATGCGGAAATGGGCTTTATCAATTCTTGGCAAGATTTAATGGATGTTTGCGAAACCGTAATCAGAAACATCTTTTTGGATTTAGGAAAAAGCTGCCAAAAAGAGTTAAAGTTATTTTCAGCTACTCTTCCCAAATTAGGCGAGAAAATTCCAAGATTAAAAATGAGAGAAGCTCAAGAAATTATTTTCAAAAGAACCCAAAGGGATAATAGGGAATCTCCGGATTTGGAACCGGAAGACGAAAAAGAAATCTATGAATTTGCCAAAGAAAAATACGGCTCAGAATTAATCTTCATCTCTCACTATCCAACTAAAAAAAGGCCTTTTTACACTTTCCCTGACCCAAAAGATCCCGAATACACTTTAAGTTTTGATCTTTTGTGCCGGGGATTGGAAATAGTCACTGGCGGCCAGAGAATTAATGATTATGAAGAATTGGTGAAAAATATAAAAAAACGGAAAATGAAGATTAAAGATTTTAAGTTTTATTTGCAGGCATTTAAATACGGCATGCCGCCTGAGGGTGGTTTTTGTTTGGGAGCCGAAAGAATAGTTAAGCAAATTCTGGATTTGGAAAATGTTCGGGAAGCCAGTTTATTCCCGCGGGATATGGCGAGAATCGACCAAAGATTATCTGTTTTTAAAATAAAAAGAAGAAAGACGAAAAAATGAATTCAAGAACTGAGTTTACATTAAAGTCCTCTTCGCCCACCGAGTCCCGCCACGGCAGGACGAAGGTGAAGAAGAGAGCGAAGCTCTCTTCGCCCATAAAAATTTTTCTAATTGCTTTAATTTTGAGTTTGCCCTTTTTCTGGGGGATAAATATTCTGGAAAAAGGTTTAGAGGATTTTTTCTATACCAGAGAATTGGAAAAAAATCCTTTAATTTTGACAGCTCAGATTTCCTCCTTTACTTTTCCGGATATTCAAGAACCAATTAGAAACCAAGAAATTCCTGATTTAAAAATTTCGGCTAAATCGGCTATTTCCGTTTTTGTTGATTCTCGGGAGGGAAAAGAGTCAATTCTTTTCCAAAAAAACGAATCTGAAAAACTTCCTATTGCCAGTTTGACAAAATTAATGACTGCCTGGGTCGCTTCTAATATATATCAACTATCAGATAAAATAGAAATCTCCAAAGAAGCTGTTGAGCAGGAAGGAGAAATGGGACGATTAAAAGTCGGAGAAATTCTTTCGGTAAAGGAACTTCTCCATATAATGCTTATCGAATCAAGCAACGATGCCGCTTATGCTCTGGCTACCCCAAACATCGGAACGAAAAAAATGGAAGAAGAAAGTTTTGTTGATTTAATGAATCTGGAAGCTTATTATAACATAGGACTGAAGCCGGAAAACACTCATTTTATAAATCCTACCGGTTTAGACCCTAAAGATCCTTTTCAGGATACAAATTATTCTACAGTTAAAGATTTAGTAGAATTGGTTAAATATCTAATTAAATATCAATCGGAAATTTTGGAAATCCTTTCTCAGAAAGAGAATGGAACCTTTTACCATACCCTTGAAAATACCAACGAACTTTTAGGGGAAATTGAGGGAATAGTTGGGGGAAAAACCGGCTATACCAAAAGAGCAGGGGGTTGTTTAGTTTTAATTCTTGAAGGTCCTAGGAAAAATAGTTATTTTATAAATGTAATCTTGGGTTCAGAAGACAGATTTGAGGAAATGAAACAATTAATAAACTGGACAAAAGAATCATTCGGTTTTTAATTTTATGTTTGAAGCTAATATAATCAAGATTTTATTTCTCTGTGCTCTCTCTTCATTTTTAGCCGTTTTGTGGACTCCTCTCTTAACTCATTTTCTTTACAAATATAAACTTTGGAAAAAAGAAGCCAGAAAAAAAGCAATAGACGGAAAGGCGGCTCCTGTTTTTTACAATCTCCACAAAGAAAGAGAGGTAACAGTGCCTCGGTTAGGAGGCCTTTTAATTTGGATAACTGTCATTTTTATTGCCTTCTTTTTTGCGATTTTGGCTAAGTTTTTCGACGGTTTCTGGCTTCAAAAATTAAATTTTTTATCAAGAGGCCAAACCTGGCTTCCTCTGGGCATTTTAGCGGCTGCTTCTTTATTGGGACTTTGCGACGACCTCTTACAAGTTTTTGGCAAGGGAAAATATATAGGAGGAGGAATGAAATTTTCCAGACGCCTTTTAATTATGATAATCATAGCGGCGGGTGGAGCTTGGTGGTTCTATTATAAATTAGGCTGGACAACTCTTTTTATTCCTCTGATCGGGGATATTAATATTGGTTTTTTCTATATCCCTCTTTTTATCATAACTACTTTAGGTTGTTGGGCCGGCGGAGTAATAGATGGCATTGACGGCTTGGCCGGAGGAACTTTTGCCATGATTTTCGGGGCTTTCTCTATAATTGCTTTTTCTCAGGCTCAAATAGATTTAGCCAGTTTCTGCGCCGTTCTAACCGGAGCAATCCTGGCATTCCTCTGGTTTAATATCCCTCCGGCCCGGTTTTATATGGGAGAAAGCGGAATGATGGGGTTAACAGCTACTCTGGCTGCAGTTGCTTTTTTAACTGATTCAGTAGTCGTTCTTCCAATTATTGCCGGACTTTTGGTTATTGAAGCCGGTTCGGTAATCTTACAACTTTTATCAAAAAAGTTCCTTCACAGAAAGATTTTTCTTTCCTCGCCGATTCATCATCACCTTGAAGCTAAAGGGTGGAGCCAGCCTAAAATCACTATGAGATTTTGGATTCTGGGTATGATAATGGCAATTATAGGAGTAACTATAATATTATTAGGCTAAAAAATGTACTTGAATGAACTAAAAAACAAGAAAATATTGGTTCTTGGGTTTGGGAAAGAGGGGAAAGACAATTATCTGGCCTTGAGAAAATTATTTCCGGAAAAAACCTTTGCCATAGCCGATAAATTAGAATTTAAAGAACTACCTAAGAAAACCCAAAAACTCCTAAAACAAGACAAGCAGTTAAAGTTGCACTTTGGCAAAAATTATCTTCGATCTCTTAAAAATTACCAATTGATAATTAAGACGCCGGGTATCTCCTTGCGAAATATAAGACCTTTCTTGAAGAAAAAAACAAAGGTGATTTCTCAGACAGAGATTTTTTTTGAATATTGTCCCGGAAAAATTATTGGGGTAACCGGAACAAAAGGGAAGGGGACAACTTCCTCTTTAATTTATCAGATATTAAAAAATGGAAAGCTTAGAGTCCATTTAATAGGAAACATCGGCCGACCGGTTTTTCAAGCCTTATTGAGAGCCAAAGCAAGCGACATTTTTGTTTACGAAATTTCCTCTCACCAGTTGCAAACCCTTAAAAAATCCCCTTTTATCGCGGTTTTTTTAAATCTTTATCCTGACCATTTGGATTATTACAAGAATTTTAAAGAATACTGCCGGGCTAAGGAAAGCATTGCCCGCTACCAGACAAAAAAAGATTATTTTATTTATAACTCCGAACAAAAACTTTTGAGAGAAATTGCCAAAAAATCAAAAGCCAAAAGAATTCCCATCCCTACGAATTACGAATTCCTTATTCACCCGCCAAAGTTTTGCAAAGCAAAATTTAGGCGGGCAGGTATACGAATTCCTCTGACTGGTAAATTCAACTTACAAAATATAATGGCAGCTGTAACTGTCGGGAAAATTTTTGGAGTTTCGGATAGAAAAATTATCCAAACCATCGAAAATTTTAAACCCCTGCCTCATCGATTAGAATTTGTCGGAAGATACAAAGAAATAGAATTTTATAACGATTCTTTTGCCACCATTCCCCAGGCTACAATTGCTGCTTTGGATGCTTTAGGAAAAAGAGTTAAAACCCTAATTTTGGGCGGTTCAAGCAAGAAAGAAATTGATTTTCCTCTTCTAGCTAAAAAAATTTTAAAAAGCAAAATAGAAAATCTTATTCTTTTTCCCGATACTGGTAAGGAAATCTGGAAGGCCCTTCGACTCGCTTCGCTCGCTCAGGGTAAAAATTTACCAAAAAGTTTTTTTGTTTCATCAATGGCTGAGGCTGTAAAAACAGCTTATCAATGCACGAAAAAGGGGAGTATCTGTTTGCTATCGCCGGCTTCGGCTAGTTTTAGTCTTTTCCGAAATTATAAAGAAAGGGGAAATTTGTTTAAAAAAGATGTAAAGTCTTTTGCCCGCTCATGAAAAAAAATCTTTCTATTGATTATATTCTGCTCACCATTACTGCAGTTTTAACTCTTTTTGGCATCTTGATGATTGCTACTGTTTCTGCTCCTTTAAGCTTGGAAAAATTCGGCAATACCTGGCATTATTTATTCCATCAAATCTTCTCAGGTCTACTGCCGGCTATTTTTCTGGGAATATTGTTTTTTAAGATTCGTTTGTCTACTCTTAAAAAATATGCCGTAGTCCTCTTATTGTTAAATTTAATTGCCTTAATTCTTGTCTTCGTGCCCAAGATCGGACTCTCAATTGGAGGAGCTCACCGCTGGATAGCCCTGGGGCCCATTTCTTTTCAGCCCTCAGAATTTTTGAAAATCAGTTTTTTGCTCTATCTTGCTGCCTGGTTTAGTCAAAAGAAATCAAAAATTAAGCTTTTGCGGAGCAAAAGCGAATCAAAGAACATCTGTTCTTCTCTACCCTTCGCTGCGACTCGGGTAGCTGAAGATGAAGCTTTAGCTTCATCGCCAAATCAAACCTTGGTCGCTTTCCTGATAATCTTAATCATCTTAACTTGTCTTTTGATTAAACAACCGGATATGGGCACTTTAATGGTAATTGCCATAACTTCGGCTTCAATCTATTTTATTACTCCTAGTTCTTTTTGGCATAAAATCTCGATAATTTTTGCCGGTATAGGAGGGACAATTTTACTGATAATAATTGCTCCTTACAGAATGGAAAGGTTAATGAGTTTTCTTCATCTTGAATTCGATCCCTTAGGGCAGGGATATCAAATTCATCAGTCTCTGATTTCTATTGGTTCGGGAAAAATTTTTGGCATCGGAGGTCCTTTTGGTTTGGGAATGAGTCAGCAAAAATTCGGTTTCTTGCCTCATCCCATGTCTGACTCAATTTTTGCTATAATAGGAGAAGAAATGGGATTTATTGGATGCCTAGTCATTATCGCTCTTTTTCTGACTTTTGCCTGGAAGGGATTGAAAATCGCCAAAGAATCTCCCGATAACTTCTCTTATTTATTAGCTTTAGGTATTACTATTTGGATAACCCTCCAAGCATTTCTTAATATTGGTGCAATGACCGGATTGCTTCCTTTAACCGGTATTCCTTTACCCTTTATTAGTTACGGGGGATCGCATATAATAGTAGAATTAATAGGGATAGGAATACTTTTAAATATCTCAAAAAAAACATGGAAATAGTTTTTACCGGCGGGGGAACCGGTGGCCATATCTTCCCTATAATAGCAGTGGCAAGAGAAATGAGAAAAATTTATCCCAGGCAAGACCTGAAATTGTTTTACATTGGACCAAAGGACGATTTCAGTTTGATCTTGCTCGGTCAGGAAGATGTGGCAATTAAAAAAATATTGGCTGGCAAACTGAGAAGATATTTTTCCTTTAAAAATTTAATTGATATTTTTAAAATTCCCATTGGTATATTACAGGCATTTTTCTATCTTTTCTTTATAGCCCCTGATGTTGTAATTAGTAAAGGAGGTTATGGTTCTTTCCCCGTTGTAATATCTGCTAGAATACTACATATTCCCATTTTTCTACATGAATCTGACATTGTACCGGGCTTAGCTTCAAAAAAAACGAGTAAATGGGCAGCCGAGATTTTCACTTCTTTCCCAGAGACAGAATTTTTCCCTAAAGAAAAAATAATCAACTTAGGTAATCTAGTGAGAAAAGAAATTTTAGAGGGTTCTAAGGAAAAGGCAAAAGAGATTTTCGAGTTGCAAGGAAACAAACCCTTGCTTTTAATTTTAGGCGGTTCCCAGGGAGCTCAAAGAATAAATGATATAATCCTAGAAATTTTACCAGAGATACTTGAAAATTTTGAAGTTATTCATCAAACTGGTCAAAAAAACTTCTCAGAAGTTAAAGCGGAAACTGATGCCATCCTCTTAAAATCTTTAAAAAAATATTATCATCTTCTTCCGTTTTTAAATGAAGAATATTATAAACACGCTCTCGTTGCCTGTTCTTTAGTTATTTCCAGGGCCGGAGCAGGAACCATTTTTGAAATTGCGGCAAACGGAAAACCGAGTATTTTAATTCCCTTACCTGATTCTGCTCAAAATCACCAAATTAAAAACGCCTATGCTTATAGTAAAAGCGGTTCTTGTCAGGTAATTGAACAAGAAAATTTAAAGCCCCATTTTTTCTTAGAAAAGCTAAAATATCTGTTTTCCAGGCCCCAAGACCTTGAAGAAATGTCAATAAATAGCAAAAAATTCTCAAGACCAAAGGCAGCTAAAATAATTGCCTCTTATCTTCTGGAATATCTTTCTCCATCGAAACAACAACCTGAGGCGATGACGACAAATTTGCCAAATAAATAAATCTGTTGTAAAATAAGACAATAAGACAATGTATAACTATGATGGAAGAAGATTTAAAACTGATAAGTCCGGGAGAGGTAAGAGTCCGTCTTGCCCCTTCGCCAACCGGCCACTTGCATATTGGCACTACCAGATTAGCTCTTTTTAATTACCTTTTTGCTAAAAAATATGAGGGTAGTTTTATTTTAAGAATTGAGGACACTGATCTTGAGAGATCAAAGAAAGAATGGGAAGAAGAAATTATTGAAGGATTAAAATGGTTAGGGATAGAATGGTCAGAAGGCCCGGATATGGGAGGGAATTATGGACCCTACCGGCAATCAGAAAGGAGAGAAATCTATTCTAAATACACTAAGAAACTTTTAGAAGAAGGTAAAGTCTATTATTGCTTTTGTTCTAAAGAGGAGTTAGAGGCCCAAAAACAATATCAGATGAGCATGGGAGAACCACCTCGCTATTCAGGAAAATGCCGAGATCTTCCCCCTCAAAAAATAAAAGAATATTTAGCAGCTAAAAAACCTTCTATTATTAGGTTCAAAACTCCTTCAAAAAAAATAATATTTCAGGATATGGTTCGGGGAAAAATAGAATTTGACGCTACTCTTTTTGGAGATTTTTGTATTGCTAAAAGTTTTACTGATCCTTTATATAATTTTGCTTGTGTCATAGACGATTTTGAAATGAAAATCACTCATGTTATTCGAGGAGAAGACCATATTTCTAATACTCCCAAACAAATTTTATTTCAAGAAGCTCTTGGCTTCCCGCGGCCAAAATTTGCCCATCTGCCTCTAATTTTAGGAGCGGACCGAAGCAAATTGAGCAAAAGACATGGAGCTACCTCTATCGCAGAATATCGTAAAGCCGGCTATCTGCCTGAAGCCCTGGTAAATTTTATAGCTCTTTTGAGCTGGAATCCGGATACTGAAAGAGAAATTTTTTCAATGCCTTCGTTAATAAAAGAGTTTTCCCTAGAGAAAATCCAGAAATCGGGAGCGGTTTTCAATATCCGCAAATTAGATTGGATGAATGGTTTTTATATCAGACAAACATCAATTAAGAAATTGACCGAACTTTGCCTTCCTTATCTAATTGAAACTGGTTTAATTAAGCCTATTTTTGGAGAAATGCAATATCCACCTGCCTATGGGGCGAGAGGTATTGTTCAAAAATATCAGATTTTTGAAACTGGGGAAGAAATAAATTTGAAAACTCTTCAAAAAATTGTTTCAATTTACCAAGAAAGATTAAAAAAACTATCTAAAATTCCAGAATTGACTCATTTTTTCTTTAGAAAAAATGTAGAATATGATAAGGAACTTTTAAGATGGGGAGAGACAAAAGATAAAGAAATAAAAAATATTCTGAAAAAACTAAGAAAGATATTATCTAAAATAAAACCCGAAAATTGGACAGAAAAAAATTTAACGAATATCTTAATGACCGAAGCAGACAAAATAGGGGATAGAGGAAAAATATTATGGCCTTTAAGAGTCGCTCTAACCGGAGAAAAAGCCTCAGCCGGCCCCTTTGAAGTAGCGACCATCTTAGGCAAAGAAAGAACTTTAGAAAGATTGAATCAGGCACCGAGCTTCTGAAAGAAGCGAAGGTGAGAAAGAGGATGAGATCCTCTTTCGACTTATGATATACTCTAATCTTAAAATACTTCTTTCTGTTTTAATAGTATCTACTCTTCTTTTTTATTCGTTTAGTTTCGCCTCAGCTCAAGAAGATGCTTTTAATAATTTCTTGGGAACTTTTATTCAGGCCTTAAAAGAATCTCTAAAAGATGCCTTTCAAATCTGGCGAAGTATTCATCAGAAAATACTGGATTATTGGAAGGGATATCTACTTCCTAAAATTCAAAACTGGCTAAAAAGAGAAGTTAGTAAAAGAGAGCCGATTATAAGAGAACAAATTCAAAAAGAAAAAACCCAGATTAAAGAAGAGATAAAAGAACTCTACTCAAAAACCTGGCAGTGGTTAAAAGACCTTATTTTCTAGAGAGTTCTCCAAAGTAGGGGGTTGACAAGGTTCTTCAAAGAGCCTATATTATTAATAGATAGTGGTTCGCATAATTACACTTAAGCGTATAATAATAGGCTAATATATGATGAAAAAAAGCAAAAAACCAATCCCCCGCCATTTGAATGATTTTCTCGACTGGTTAGAAATTGAGAAAGGATTGAGTTCAAAGTCTCAAGAAAACTATGCAAGATTCTTAAAAAGATTTTTGGATTGGCTACGATTAAATAAATTAGAGAATATAAAACCCCATCAACTTACTGCAGAACAAGTTTGGAAATATCGAACATTCTTGGCTCGTCAATATACTTCTAAAAAATATGCTTTTAAAGAAAAAAAGACCTTGCAGAAGACAACCCAAAGCTATTATTTGATAGCTTTAAGGTCTTTATTAAACTATTTTGCGGATAGAGATATTATCTCTTTACCTGCTGAAAAAATTAAGTTGCCAAAAAAGACAGATATGAGGATTGTAAACTTCTTAAACTTAGAACAATTGGAAAAATTATTTTCATCTCCAGACACTTTAAAAATCAATGGGTTGCGAGATAGAGTTATTTTAGAAGTATTCTTTTCTACAGGCATGAGAATAGCCGAATTAGTTAGCTTAAACCGAGAGCAGATTAAACTAAAACCAGAAACAAAAGACTTAGAAATCGTAATAATTGGAAAAGGCAGCAGGCCCAGAACAGTTTACTTTTCTGAAAAAACGATAGACTGGTTAAGAAAGTATCTTGAAACTCGAAAAGACAAAGAAAAAGCTTTATTTATTAATTATAAGAACAAAAAGGGTTCTTCTCGAAGATTAACAGCCCGTGCAATAGAAAAAAGCATAAAAAAATATGCTATCATGGCTGGATTACCATTAACAACAACACCGCATGTGATGAGACATTCATTTGCCACTGATCTTCTAGAACAAGGAGTAGACTTGAGGACTCTTCAGGAATTTCTAGGCCATAAAACTCTTGCCGCTACTCAGATTTATACCCATGTTACTAGTAAAAGACTCCGGGATATCCATCGAAAGTTCCATAGCGATGGAAAACTAAAGGAATAAAAAATAAATTATTACTCCCCTACATTTTCAATTTCTAAGGGAGGGGTGTTTTGAAGATAAAATTGGGTCAGTATTCCAAGCCCAAAGGAAAGAAGGCATAAAAGAAAAATTATCAAAAATAAGAGGATATCATTTGAATGTTTTTTGACAAATTGAATAATTTCTGATAGCATAAGTTAAATGAAAAATGAAAAGTGAAAAACCACAGAGAAAAATTAAAAAAGAAATTAAATTTTTAGATTTTAGATTATCGTTTTTAGTTTTTCATTTTTAGTTTTTAATTTGACTAACCCGCCAAAAATTGAATATTTAGGCGGGGAAGGAATATGGCTAAGACAAAAGCAGCAAGTTCAACAAGATTGGGCAGAGATTCCAGATCAAAGAGATTGGGTGTTAAAATTTTTGAAGGGCAGAAAGTCAAGCCCGGTAATATTATTATTCGCCAGCGAGGAACTAAATTTCTATCCGGTAATAATGTCGGCTTAGGAAAAGACCACACTATCTTTGCCTTAAAAGCCGGAGTTGTCAGATTTAGAACAAAAAGGAAAAGGGGTTTTGACAACTCTCAAAGAATCGTTAAAGTTGTTGAAGTTGTAGAAGCAGATTAACGCTGCAGATTTATGCTGAGATGTTCCGCTCTTATAGCAGTTTTAATAAATGCTTTAAATAATGGATGAGGCCTTAATGGCCTCGATTTAAATTCCGGATGAAATTGAGTTCCCAAAAAGAATGGATGAGAGGAAATTTCAATTATCTCGACTAAATTCCGCTGAGGATTAATACCAGCCGTAAGCATTCCTTTTTTCTCTAAAATATCCCGAAATTCATTATTTAACTCGTAGCGATGACGGTGCCGTTCGGAAACCAGAGAAGTTTTGTAAGCCTTGAAAGACAGACTCCGAGGGTTCAACCGACAAGGATAAGCTCCTAATCTCATTGTTCCTCCATATTTTTTTTGAGTTAAATTCTTTTTCTGCTCGGGCATTATATCAATTACCGGCACTTGACAATTCTTAGAAAATTCAGTAGAATTTGCTTTTTTCATTCCGCAGACATTGCGAGCAAATTCAACTACTGCTAACTGCATTCCTAAACAAAGTCCTAAAAAGGGTATTTTATTTTTTCGGCAATACTCAATTGCTTTTATCTTTCCTTCCACTCCCCTGCCCCCGAATCCTCCGGGTACTATTATCCCGTTAAACTTCTTTAATTTTCTAAGGGTTAATGGTTTTCTTTCGTATTCTTGAGCATCAAGCCAGATTATTTGAGGAGAAACTCCAAAACTATAACAAGCGTGTTTTATCGCTTCAATCACGGAAATATAGGAATCTATTAAGGTAAAATTACCTGTTTTAAAATATTTTCCAACTATCCCTATTTTAATTTCCTCCTTTGGATTTTGAATTATTCTGACTAATTTTTTCCAATCTTTTAAATCATTTTTTTTAGATTTTAGACCGAATTTTCTCAGAATTCGCTTGCCCAAATTATCTTTTTCAAAATTAATTGGTATCTCATAAATAGATTTTATATTAGGGGCCGAGATAACATCTTCTTCTGAAACATTGCAGAATATAGAAATTTTCTCTTTTCTTAAATTATCTAAAGGAACTTTAGACCGGGCTATTATTATATCCGGCTGAATGCCGGCTGAATTTAAATCTCTGACAGCATGTTGAGTGGGTTTTGTCTTCATCTCTCCTATCATTTTCGGAATGGGCAAATAGCTGACCAAAATAAAAATGACATCCTTAGGATGTTTTAATTTTAACATTCGGGCTGCTTCCAGAAATAAAAGATTTTGATATTCCCCTACTGTCCCACCGATTTCGATTAAAATAAAATCAGCTTTTTCCTTTCTTTGAACGTTTCTAATTCTTCTAATTACCTCTTCTGGTATATGGGGAACTACTTCAACACACTTACCTTCATACTCCAAATTTCTTTCTTTTTGAATAACGGCCTGATAAACCCTGCCGGTTGTTATATAGTTAGCACTTTCTAAATTCTGGTCTAAGAATCTCTCGTAGTTACCTACGTCCTGGTCGCATTCTGTGCCGTCATCGGTAACAAAAATCTCTCCGTGTTCAATTGGATTCATCGTTCCAGCATCTACGTTGACATAGGGGTCGATTTTGATAGCCGCAACTTTAAATCCCTTACTCTCCAGAATTCTCCCAACCGAGGATGTCGTTACTCCTTTACCGATGCCGGACATTACCCCGCCGGCAATAAAAATATATCGTGCCATAATATCGATGCTAATATACTATGCGAAGAGAACTTCGTTCTCTTCTTCACCTTCACTTTCATAAATGGAAGTTCGGTAATTGATGCTAATTATACGAATACGATTTTCATTAGTATCATTAGTATGCATTCGTACATTGGTATCGCGTTATTTCTCTTCAGTTATTATTACTTTTATCTCCGCTTCTAAATTGTGTTCAAATTTAATTTTTACTTGAAATTCTCCAAGCTGTTCTAAGGGTTTCTCTAACTCAACTTGTGATTTTTTTATTTTAAAACCAAGTTTTTTCAAACCTTCTGAAATTTTCTGTTGGTTTACTTTTTCAAAAAGTTGTTTTTCCTTTCCAACCTTAACCGGAATTTCTATCTCCAAACCATCTATTTCCGAAACAACATCGCTAACTTCTTTTAATTTTTCTTCCGCCTTTTTTTCTTCTATGCTCTTTTGAGCTTCAACCCATTTCAAAAGTTTCTCAGAGGCTTGGATAGCTAAACCCTTAGGAATTAAATAGTTCCTGGCATAGCCATTAACCACTTCTTTGACATCATATTTTTTACCCAACTTTTCTACATCTTGGAGAAGAATAACTCTCATAAGCTTTTAATTAAATGTCTAATTTTTAATTGACCTAATTTCTAATCAATGTCCAATGCCTAATGACTAAATGACCAAAATTTTTGACATTAGACATTAGAAATTAGAAATTGGTTATTATATAATCTTATCTCATTTGCCTTATTACTTCAATTGCCTTATCAAGTTGGAGGTCTCTATCCTCTTCATAATCTTCTTCGGTCATCTCCACTATATTATCCGGCTCTAATCCCTTCTCATCAATAGAGACACCGTTTGGAGTTAGCCATTTAGCTATGGTCACTTTTAAATAAGAATTGTCAGAAAGTATTATTGGCTTTTGAACCGAGCCCTTGCCAAAAGAAGTTTCTCCAACCAGTTTAATTCCTCTCTGGTCTCTTAGGGCGCCGGCTAAAATCTCAGCTCCAGAAGCTGACCCCTGGTTAATTAAGACTACCACCGGAAAAGAAACAAAAGTAGCCGGTCCTTTTGACTCATAAGATTTTCTTTCCTTTCCCTCTCCCTCATCTTCCCAGACAACTACTTTTCCTCTTTCTAAAAACCAACCAGCTATGTCTTGAGCTACCTCTAAATAACCGCCGGGATTATTACGCAAATCCAAAATTATTCTATCAGCTTCCGAATCTAGAATTTCAAAAGAGGCCTTTTTAAACTCTGAATTTAATATCTGATTAAATTGATGAATTTTTATTAAGGCAATCGGGTACCCCTCCGGGATGTCTATAAGTTTCCACTCTAAAGTTGGTATTTTTATAACTTCTCTTTTTACTTCGATTTCCTTTGGCTGCTCCCAATCCTTTCTTTGAATTAAAAGCTTCACAGTCGTTCCCTGGGACCCCTTAATCAATTCTACCGCTTTTTCAACGGAAATATCTTTGGTGTAGGTATCTTCTATCTTTATAATTTTATCTCCGGTCTTCAATCCAGCTTTTTGAGCCGGACTTCCTTCAAAAGGTGAAATTATTGTTAACTGCTCATCTTTAATCCCAACAATCATTCCCACTCCCTGATACTCTCCTGAGAGTTGTTCTTCAAATTCTTTAGCCTCTTCGGGTTTAAAAAAATTAGTATAAGGATCCCCTAACGAGTCAATCATTCCGCTTATTGCTCCATAAATCATCTCCTGAGGGTTAATTTTTTCTCTCTCCAAAAAATTTCTTTCGGCTTCTCTCCAGGCCTCCCAAAAAATAGAAAAATCAAGTTTTTCTGGCGCCCCCAAATCCTGGTTAATTATCTGAGGAGGCGGCGTCTTAAGAATATTTTTTTCTCCAATATAAACTCCAACTTTATAACTCAAAAAAGAAACCCCGATTAAACAGGTAATTAAAACTACTATTTTAAAAAAGATTTTTATCTTCCTGTTCATATTGTTCATTATAAAAGATATAATGATTTTTTTCAACCTTTCAAATTAAAATCTTCATAAACAAAATAAAAAGAATTATTTTAAAATTCTCTTTAAAGTGCTTTCTCCCCTTTCTCCGGGGACTGTCCCTATCAATAGTTACCGTATTGTTTTTGGCAGTCGGCTGCGCAAGCCGCCGTAACAGCTGGATCAGTAGTAATCATGTGATCTTTTTGAGCTTTTTGGCTTTGGCAAGAAAGAATACAATTGATTATTGTACTGCGACGCATATCTTCCATTCGTTTTTTCTCTTGCCAATTCCACGATATATAAAAAATTGCAATTACTATCACTGCTGAAATAAGCCTTAAAAGAAGATAGTGTAACTGAAAAAATGGTGGAAATTTTGAGGTAAATTTCAATTGTTCCATTTTTGGTAAAGGATTTATTTTTTTAGCTTTATATTATTTTTGTGCCTGTCTTTATCTCGCTTTGTCTTTTTATCAAGATTTTTCTGAAGCGCGTCTGTTAAATCGACTCCTGTTTGATTAGCAAGACAAATTAAAACAAAAAGAACATCTGCCAGTTCATCAGCTAATTTTTTGCCCTCTTCTGATTTCTTAAAACTCTGATCACCATAAGTTCTGGAGATAACTCGAGCAACCTCACCTACTTCCTCAACCAATTGAGCTAAATTTGTAAGTTCAGAAAAATATCGCACCCCGGTCATGTTAATCCACTTATCAACAATTTCTTGAGCTTCTTTTATAGTTAAATCGGGCATAAATTTATTTTTTAATATTATATTTTGACTTTTCATAGTTCTCCTTTAAATGCTTTGGATAAAATCGATTGGTTTAATTAAATCGTGCCATTTTTAGAAAATGAGCTCTCCGGCCTTATCCTGTCTGACTTCTCACTCCCCTTTCTCCGGGGACTGTCCCCATGTTAATAAAGTTCTACATTTTTCAATTAATAGTGGATTGGTTTTATACATAAAAAAAGTGAGTCCGGTGGGACTCGAACCCACAACCTCTTCCTTAAAAGGGAATTGCTCTACCGGTTGAGCTACGGACCCATGCCACTACCGAGCAGTGGAATTTCTAAATCCTAATTTCTAATTTCTAATTTACAGGCCTTGGGATTTTAATTTTTCCAGTAATTCTTTTTGCTTTTTTGAGAGTTTCTTGGGGGTTCTGATATTGAGTTTAATATATAAATCCCCTCGGCCCAAACCCGAGAAATGGGGTATCCCCCTCCCCGAAATTCTCAAAACTTTTCCCGATTCAGTCCCTTGGGGAATTTTCAGAGAAATCTTTTTTCTTTCCAAAGTAATAACTTCGACTTCACCACCTAAACAAGCATCAGAAAAAGAAATTGGAATTTCTAAGAAAAGGTTGTCGCCTTTTCTTTGAAAAACCGAATGAGGCCGGACAAAAACCCTAATATACAAATCTCCTGGTTTTTCAGTCCTTCTTCCTGCTTCTCCTTTGCCTTTAATTTCTATTATTTGATTGGAATCAATTCCAGCTGGAATAAAAACCTCTATCTTTTCTTCTCCGCTGATTCTTCCTTCTCCCTGACAAACATTACAAGATTTTTCCGGTATTTTTCCCTCTCCCCGACATTCAGGACAAATAACATAAGTGGTAAAAGAACCAAAGAATGTCTTTTTTATCTGCTGAACTTCTCCCCTCCCTCGACAGGTAAAGCACTCTTTTAACTTTGTTCCCGGTTCAGTTCCTGTTCCCTGACAACGGCTGCAACTTATTAATTTTCGGAGAGAAATGGTTTTTTTAATACCTTTTAAAGTATCCTCAAGATTCATTTCAATATCAACCTCAATATCTCTTCCCCGGTTTGTTTTTCTTTTTCTCCTCCGGCCAGAACCAAAAAATTCTTCAAATAAATCTTCAAGATTTAATGAACCAAAACTGCCTTCCTCCGGACCTGCTTCAAAAGGATTAAAGCCAAATCCAAAGTCAAACCCTCCTCGAGAATCTGCTTCCTCAAAGACCCGACCGAATCTGTCATACTGATTTTTTTTCTCCTTATTGGAAAGCACCTGATAGGCTTCATTGATCTCCTTAAATTTCTTTTCATCTCCTCCTTTATCAGGATGGTATTTATGAGCCAACTTATAATAAGCTTTTTTAATTTCCGATTGGGAAGCATCTTTTGAGATACCTAAAATATTATAGTAATCCTTCATAGATAAAATTATTCTAATTATTCTAATTGCTCTAATTATTCTAATCAATGACCTTCGTCCCGCTATCGCGGGACTCGCTAATTAACTTTTTGGTCATTGGGATTTGGGATTTGATTAGGTCAATTAGAAATTAGGTCAATTAGTCATTTTTCTCTTTGTATTCTCCTTCTTCTGGTTTTTCCTTCCCTGGCTTTTTCCCTTTGGCGGCTTTATACATTTCTGCTCCGATTTTCTGAATTGCCTGAGACAGTTCTTGAGTTTTTGATTTTAACTCTCCAATATTATCACTATCTTTCACTTTCTTCAAATCAGCAATTTTCTCTTCAATTTCTTTTTTGGAATCCTGAGAAATTTTATCGCCTCCTTCCTTTAAGGTTTTTTCTGAAGTATAAATCAGATTATCAGCCAAATTTCTTGCCTCAACAAGTTCTTTTTTTTGCTGGTCCTGAGCGGTATAGATTTCCGCCTCTTTTTTCATCTTTTCAACTTCTTCTTTTGATAATCCGCAGGAACCTTCAATCCGAATTGACTGAGATTTACCCGTTGCTTTATCTTTAGCTGAGACATTTAAAATCCCATTGGTATCAATATCAAAACTGACTTCAATTTGAGGAATACCTCTGGGGGCCGGCGGAATGCCGTCTAACATAAATCTCCCCAAACTTTTGTTATCAGTCGCCATAGAACGTTCTCCCTGTAAAACATGAATCTCAACTGAAGGTTGACTATCAGCCGCGGTTGAAAAAATTTGGGTCTTAGAGGTAGGAACAGTGGTATTTTTAGGAATTAAAACGGTACTCACCCCTCCTAAGGTCTCAATGCCCAAACTTAAGGGAGTAACGTCCAACAGTAAAACTTCTTTCATTTCTCCCTGCAAAATTCCGGCCTCAACTGCCGCTCCAATTGCCACCACCTCATCGGGGTTTACTTCTTTATAAGGTTCTTTGCCGAAGAATTTTTTAACCTCTTCCTGAATTTTAGGCATTCTTGTCTGGCCTCCGACCAAAACTATCTCTTCAATATCTCCCGGCTTTAGATTCGCCTCCTTAAGGGTCTTTTTCAGTAAACCAATCGATTCTTCAATATAATCAGAAACCATATTTTCCAAATGAGCTCTGGTTAATTTATAAAGCAAATGTTTTGGACCCGCGGCATCAGAAGTAACAAAAGGAAGGTTTATCTCTGTTTCCAAACTGGAAGATAATTCTATCTTTGCCTTTTCGCCTGCCTCTTTTATTCTTTGTAGAGCCAGGCTGTCTTTTGATAAATCAATCCCCTGGTCTTTTTTAAAATTACTAACTATCCAATTCATTATTCTCTGGTCAAAATCATCGCCTCCCAGATGGGTATTTCCTCCGGTTGCCTTAACTTCGATTGTGTCCTCTTTCGTATCTTTCCCAATGCTTAAAACAGAAATATCAAAAGTCCCACCCCCAAAATCGTAAACAATAATCTGATGGTCTCTCTTTTTAGTCAAACCGTAAGCCAAAGCAGCAGCGGTTGGTTCGTTAATAATTCTCCTCACCTTAAAGCCAGCTACCTCACCAGCTACCTTGGTAGCTTTTCTCTGAGAATCATCAAAATAAGCCGGACAAGTAATAATAGCTTCATCAATTTTTTCTCCCAATTTTTCTTCGGCATCCTGCTTCAGTTTTTGCAAAATCATAGCTGAAATTTCCACCGGTTTATAAAATTTTTCGCCCATCTTCACTTCCACTCCCCCGTCAGCTGTTTCTCGGATTTCATAAGGCAAAATTTTCTTATCTTTTTGGACTTCGGGGTCGGAAAATTTTCTACCTATTAACCTTTTCACCGAAAAAATTGTATTCTCGGGATTAGTGATAGCCTGGCGACGGGCTAAAATTCCAACTAACCTCTCTTTGTTTTTTGTTACCGTTACCATTGAGGGGGTAATCCTCGCTCCTTCTTTATTTTCAATGATTTTCGGCTCTCCGGCTTCAATTACAGCCATAACCGAGAAAGTTGTTCCTAAATCAATACCTAAAATTTTTGACATAATTTTTATTTAATGATTTTTACCCTAGCAGGCCTTATGACCCTGCCATTTAATATATAACCTTTTTGAATTTCTTCAATAACTATTCCTGCCTCGCCCGCCGAAGCTTTAGCGGAGGCGAGGTTAACTTCTTCGATTACTTCCATAAAATTTGGGTCAAACTTTTTTCCTATTGTTTTTATTTCTTCTACTCCCTCTTTTCTGAGAAAATCTTGAAGTTGACTTCTAATTTGTGAAATTCCTTTGACCCATTCATTATCTTTAAAATCTAAAGGAACCTGAGCTTCGGCCTTTTCTAAATTATCTAAAACGGGAAGGATTTTTAAGATTAATTCCTGGGAACCATATTCCAAGACCTCTCTCAATCTTTCCATTTCTTCCTTTTTATAATTTAAAAAATCAGCCCTCGCTCTCTGCCATCCCGCTAGATATTCTTCTTTTAATTTCTGGCATTTTTTAAGCTTTTCTTCTGTTTCTTTTGGAGCTATTTTTTTTTTATTTGCTTCTTCCTCTTTTTTTTGTTCCGCCATATAAATTTTATTATACCAAATTAAATCCAATAGTCAACCCCGTTAGAAGTCCTTGACGAAAAAATTTTAGGATAAAATTTTTTCTAACAGCGAGACAAAGTATTAATAGAATAAATATTGATATTGCCTCGTTAGTTGTTTGTTTGGTTAAAAACAGACTTCTAACGGGGTCAAGAATCATCTACTGGCTTATTCCTGAGGATTTGTTAAAATATATTAATGGAAAAAAATCTACAATACATTATTTTTTTACTAATTATTTTAGCCATTGCTGCCTTTTTCAGGTTGTGGCAATTAAACTCCATTCCGCCTGGGCTCTATCCCGATGTGGCAATGAACGGAAATGACGCCTTGGAAAGTTCAAAAACAGGAAATTTTAAATTATTTTATCCGGAAAATAATGGTAGAGAGGGCTTAATGATATGGCTCATTGCTTTTTCTTTCTCAATTTTCGGAGTAAGCGTTTGGTCAATCAAAATCGTGGCTGCCCTAATAGGAATTTTAACCGTCCTTGGTTTATATTTATTAATTAAAGAACTATTAACTTTAGCGACAAGCGACAAGCGACAAGCGACAAGCATTGCCTTGCTTTCCAGTTTTTTCTTGGCTATTTCTTTCTGGCACGTAAATTTTTCTCGGATTGGTTTTCGGGCAATCTTAGTTCCCTTCGGCCTGGTTTTTTTGTTTTATTTCCTTTTTCAAGGTTTTAGAACTAAAAAGGTCTCAAATTTTATTTTCTCCGGCTTGTTTTTTGGTTTAGGATTCTATACCTACATCGCTTTTCGATTAACTCCTCTTTTAGTGTTGTTAATCTTAATCCCTTGGTGGTTAATTTACAAAAAAGAAAATCAACGAAAAAAATTTTGGCTATTTGCTATTTGTTTTTTGCTATTTGCTATTCTCGTTGCTCTGCCAATAGGAATATATTTTTTAAACCATCCTCAAAATTTTATTTCTCGGACCGGCGACGTCTCTGTTTTTTCTCAAGACTACAACCCGCCCTTCTCCCAAATTTTGGCTTTAGGTAAAAGTTTAGCTTCTCACCTTTCAATGTTTAATTTTTATGGTGACCAAAATTGGCGCCACAATTTTGCCGGCTCTCCAATACTATCTTGGCCTATTGGAATATTATTTTTAATAGGAGTTTTTATTTCTCTAAAAGAATTAATCTCTTCAATCAAAAATAAGAACTTGTCGCTTGTCACTTGTCACTTGTCGCTTTTGTGTTGGTTTTTCGTTATGCTTTTACCAGGAATTTTAACTTATGAAGGCATTCCTCACGCTTTAAGAACTATCGGAGTAATTCCAGTAGTTTATATTTTTGCCGGTCTTGGCGGTTGGCGGGTTTATGAAAAATTCAAGCAAAAGTTGATGAACTTCGTTCATCTCCGCCCCTCGCTATCGCTCGGGTATACGAAGAGCCAGAAACTGCTTCTTGTTGCTTGTTGCTTGTTTCTTGTCGTTATTTCTTTTTCTGAATTTGATAAATATTTTAAAAAATGGGGCCAAAACCCCGAAGTGAAAAATGCTTTTTCAACCGATTATGTTGAAATAGGAAATTATTTAAATTCTCTGTCATCCAAAACCCAAAAATATGTAATAGTAAATCAGCCTGGCGTTCCTGTCCCCTATCCTAATGGTATTCCAATGCCAGCTCAGACCATTATGTTTATTGAAAGAACAAAATTCAAAGAACCCCAAGCCATTTATTTATTACCAGAAAACATTAACCAACTTGAAATAAAAAAAGAAGAAGGAGTGGTTGTCTTAATGAGATATGATGAAAATTTGTTTAACGAACTTCTTAAAAGATTTCCTAAAGGAGAAGTGAGCCAGAAAAATGAAATACAAATATTTAAAATAAGCCCTTAATTTTTGATATTATGTCTAATCGTCTTACAAATTTAATAGCAGTTGGTCTTCTAAGTCTAATGTTCCTTTTAGCTTTTTTCAGCACGAAAGAAATGTCGGCCACCATGGATGAATTAGCTCATATCCCGGCTGGTTATTCTTACTTGTCTCAAAAAGATTTTCGGCTAAATCCGGAACATCCTCCTTTAATAAAAGATTTGGCTGCTTTTCCTCTTCTATTTTTAAATCTCAATTTTCCAGAAGACCATCCCTCCTGGACCGAAGGAGTTAACCAACAGTGGTGGTTTGGAAATCAGTTTCTATATCAATCTGGCAACAATCCCGACCAAATTTTATTTTGGGCAAGAATTCCAATGATTTTGATTTTATTATTATTGGGATGGTTTTTGTTTTATTGGGCAAGAAAGATAGGCGGTAATATAATGGCAATCTCTGTTCTATTTCTTTTCGCTTTTTCTCCTACTTTTTTAGCTCATGGAAGATTAGTAACTACCGATGTCGGCGCTGCCTTGGGAGTAGTTTTAGCTACTTATTTTTGGTTAAAATGGCTGAAAAATCCCTCAAAGAAGAATATAATCCTGGCTGGAATAATTTTCGGTTTAGCAATGCTTCTAAAGTTCTCTCTGGTCTTATTGGTTCCATTTTTCGCGATAATTACTCTGGCATATGCCTGGCTTTACACCCACAATTTTAAAAAAGTTCTAAAATATATTGGGTTGGCTGTTTTGGTAGGAATCATCGGTCTGATTGTTATCTGGCCAGTTTATCAATTTCATCTCTTAAATTATCCTCTGGAAAAACAATTTAACGACGCAAGATACACTTTGGAATCAAATAAGTTAAAACCCTTAGTCAATCTTACTTATTGGATGAGCCAAAAACCAATATTCCGGCCTTATGCTCAATACCTTCTTGGGCTTTTAATGGCTACCCAAAGAGTAACGGGCGGCAACACCACATATTTCTTGGGTCAGGTCTCAGCAACCGGAAGCTGGTATTATTTTCCGGTTGTTTATTTTCTAAAAATTCCCTTGGCCTTCCATCTATTAACCTTGATTGCAATATGTTGTCTTCTTTTGAAGACGAAAAAAGGAATAAATAATTGTCTTCCCAGATTAAGCAGGTCGAAGAAAGCAAACTTTCTTCTCCCCCCTTCACTACTGTTCGGGAGCTGGATTAAAAACCATTTCCCGGAATTCTCAATGCTTGTCTTTTTAGCAATCTATTGGTTTACTTCAATTAAAGGCAACCTCAATATCGGAGTCAGACATCTTCTTCCGGTCTTTCCTTTTACTTACATTCTGGTTTGTTTAGTTATTAAAGAACAATTCAAGAATATCCAACAACCATCCTTGAAAAAAATAGCGATGTTTCTTCTTTTTGCCATCTTTGGCTGGTATATTCTTTCTTCCGGTCTGGTCTTTCCTCACTATCTTTCCTATTTTAACGAACTAGGAGGAGGACCCAAAGACGGCTATAAATTGGTTACCGATTCAAATTATGACTGGGGGCAAGATTTAAAAAGATTGAAGAATTGGGTTGAAGAAAACAGAATTGAAAAAATATATGTTGATTATTTCGGAGGCGGAGACGTTTTTTATTACTTAGGAGAAAAATATATTTCCTGGCCGGGAACAAAATTATCTTCAGAATTTCCAAGCGAAAATTATCTTGCTGTTTCGGCAACTCTGCTCCAGGGCGGCCGGGGAAAACCAGTAAAAAACTTTGACCAACCAACCGGCTATTATAACTGGCTGGATAATTATGAACCAATAACTCGGGTGGGAAATTCAATATTTATTTATTATATAGATTAAGGCTATTTATAAAAAATTTTTTCAAATCTCAAATCAATATATTCAAGATTCCTCCTTTGTTCAAGAGGAATCTCTTTTTCTAAAAGCACTTTGAGTTTCGTCAGTTCCAATGTTGTATCCTTTTCTAAACTAAAATAGATTTCCCAGTTCTCATCTGTCCTTACGTTTAATCTTCTCTCCGAAACAATTGTGAAATCTTTAATCTCAATCTTTAAATTTTCTCTGAGGTCTTTTTTAATTTTTAAAATCAACTCCAGTATTTGAGGAATAAGAATCTTTTTCCCAAGAACTAAAGCCCCTTCTTCGACTAAGGAAAGAATTATTACTTCCTCTTGAATTGATTCTTGGGCGAAGAGAGCTTCGTTCTCTTCTTCCACCTCGTTCCCATAAATGGGAACTCGGTTGGCGATTTTTTTAAATATTATTCCTTCTCTATCAACAAAGAAACATTCATTATATGTTTGATAGCACCAAACTCCAATTGCTTCTCTTTCTTTAATCTGAATGGTTAGGGTGCGAGGAAATTTTCTTTTGAAATTTAGCTCTACAATCTCAGGAAATTGGCTCAAAATTTCTTTATTTATTTCTTTAAGGTTTACCAAAAAAATGTTCCTACCAATTTCACTTTTAATAACTTCTTCAACTTTTAATTTTAAAGAATCACCTGAGTTTAATATTTTAATTTCTTTTATTCTAAAAACATCGGAAAAAATAAAAAGATAAGACAAACCAGAGATTAAAATCAAGATAAGTAAAGAGAGCCAAAAGAATCGATTTTTTAAAATCGACTTTCTCCCTTTGGCCATTCTTTTAGGTTTATATATTCTGTAAATCTTCCTTCTCCTCATATATCAACTTTTAAAAACCTCTCTTTTTCTTGCGTAATTTTTCAAAAGCAAAGGTTAGCCAATATCTAATAGAAAGAGGTAAATCCTGAGTCTTCACATATTCTTTTTTATAGCCACCAAAGCCCATTTTGAATAAAGTAAGTCCGTACCAAGGATGCTTTTTAAAATTTTCAATTGGTATAATTCCCCAAAAATTATAAATTTTACAACCTCTCTTTTTGGCTTCTTTTATTACTTCCCATTGCAAGAGATGAGAGGCAGGGATTTTAGGGTATTTCTGGGATGAAGCTCCTTGATGATAAAAAGCCATCCCCTGCCAAAAAATAATAATAGCTGAAGCTAAACATTCTCCTTGATATTCGGCTAAAAACACCAGAATTTGCCCGTCGGCTAAAAAAGCAGAGAATTCATTTTTCAAGTAATTGAGAGAAAAAGGAATAAAATGATGGCGATTAACTGTTTTTTGATAAAGAGTATTGAAAATTTCAATGTCTTTTGGGTTCTGAGATTTTTTTATTTTAAGATCCTCAATTCTAAAACCTTGTCTTGTCGATGAACTTCGTTCGTCGAGCCGAAGGCGAGACGGGAGAAAAAACTTGTTTCTGCGACCATCTTCACCCTTCGCAAAAGCTTGTCTTATTAAATAACGAGTTGTTTTTCGCATATCCATCAAAAGTTCTTCCTCTGATTTTTCAAGATTCAGCTCCCAGGTTATTTCCGGATGTATATGAATTGGAGCTTCTCTGAACCCTAAATTTTTGAAAATTTCAATATTCTCCTCGTTTCTTATTAAAATAGGCGCAATTTTAATAAAACTACAATTTTCTTCTTTGGCAATTTTTTTTAGTTCGTTTAATAAAGCCTCTAAAATTTTTGATTTTTGAAAGGCGAAGAGGACTTCGTCCTCTTCTTCACCTTCGCCCCCTCCTCTGGGGGAGGGGGCTCGGTTTTTGATTTTTGATTTTATGTTTGGCCCATGAGGGACGAATAAGAATGTTCCCCTTCTTGCCTGAACTCTAACCACTAAAGCGACGGAGAGCGGGTCTCCGTTAGCTTCAAAAACGCCGAGCCGCCAGATTTTGTTTCCGCTCATTTTTTGAAACTCCCCCCAATTCCAAGAACTCAAAAAAGTCTTTTCCTCGTACTCCAAAAGAAAATTCTCCCAAATTTCCTTGTTTTGTATTTCTTTAATCACCAAGCGAGGCGAAGCCGAGCGAAGGTGGAGAAGAGAACGAAGTTTTCTTCGACTTCCATATATTTTCAAAAAATTGACAATTCTTTGAGCCTCTTTCTCGGAAATATTAATATGAGTTGGTAAATTCACAATTCTCTTTGCAATTTTTTCCGCTTTAGGACAACTGCCTAAATTATAATTCATTTTTTTTAAATCGGTGTCCAGAGGAACTATCGGGCTTTTTCTCCATCCGTCATCCAAAAAAATTTTTCTTTTCCTGGCTTTTTTTAAAACATCGTCTGTATCGTCATCCATCACGCGAGCGTTAGTGAAGCGTGAAGATGAACGAAGTTCATCGACTAAAACCGGATAACGCATAAAAACCGGAGTCCTATCTTGGTCTCCTTTTGATAGAGGCAAGAGAAATCGATTTTTTAAATTTCTTTTATAAAATTCTGCTATTTCTCTTCGATGACGATTAAGCCTTTCTAACTTTTGAAATTGATTTAAAGCCAGCATGGCTAAAGCATTGGGCAGCTTTTTGGGAAAATACTTCACCCTCTCCCCTCTTTTCTCTTTTTTGTAAACTGCCTTAGATAAAATAGAAATTTTATGTAAAAATCCCAAAACGATTCTTCCCAGATATTGATTTAAGCCATAGCATGGTAAAATCAACCAGTTCATTAAAATCGGATGTAATAATTGCTGTAATATCCAAAAATTTGAAGGGTAATTTAGTTCTTCCCGGAATTTTTTTATTCTCTCAGCTATTCTTCCGTCATTAGTTACAGCCATCCCTCCAAAAACAGAAGATATCACTTTATCTCTGCTAAAGCTAAAAAAAGATGCATTACCAAAAGTTCCAATCTTCTTGCCTTTGTATTCGGCGCCCAAAGAATGAGTGCAATCTTCAATTAAATATAAATTATTTTTTTTAACAATCTCTGAAATTTCTTCAATTTGAGCTGGCCAGCCAAAATTATGCTGAATCATCACTGCTTTTGATTTTAAGGTTATTTTCTTTTTTAAGTCATCAGGGTCCATATTTATTGTCTCATCAACATCTATAAAAATTGGTTTTGCGCCTCTATTTAAAATTGGATTTACTGCCACATTGCAGGTGAAAGCTTGGAGCAAAACTTCATCTCCTTTTTTGATTTCCATTGCCTCCAAAATTGCCATCAAAGCCGAGCGTCCACTATTAAAAGAAAAAGCATGCCTTACCTTCAAATATTCCTCGAACTTTTGCTCCAGTTGTTCAGCTACCTTTCCCTTTTTCCACCTCCGCGGCTGGAATAATAATTTCCAGGCTAAAATAACATCGTCTCTTTCAGTATTAGGAGACAAAGATATTGAAATTGGTTTAATCATATACCCGAGCTTTTGCGAAGGGTGAAGATGAACGAAGTTCATCGACTACCCGAGCTTTTGCGAAGGGTGAAGATGAACGAAGTTCATCGACTACCCGAGCTTTTGCGAAGGGTGAAGATGAACGAAGT
>Ga0210050_1001106_pt1 | contig 30557 bp, 25 predicted proteins | sample CryGey132114_all_FD_185463 | JGI IMG/M metagenome (GOLD analysis project Ga0210050, IMG submission 185463) | Groundwater microbial communities from aquifer - Crystal Geyser CG22_combo_CG10-13_8/21/14_all (SPAdes) (version 2) | ecosystem: Environmental > Aquatic > Deep subsurface > Groundwater ... | reverse complement strand
GAGCGATAGCGGAGTGAGAGTGCAACGTGCCTTGCGTATTTTTGAAAAATTTATCCATATTATTCCGTTTTTGGTGGGCTTTTTATTATTGTATTTGATTTTTTTGTTTTGAAAAATGGAAGAGGGGCTGGGGGTGAATTCCATTTTTCAAAACTCCTTATTTTACAACCAATTCTTTATTTACTAACTGCTTTTTTGTACTAACAGCATTTTCTTTTCTTACAATTTTATTTTCTTCAAAATATTCAAAACTTACTTCTGGTGTTAATAAATTTGTTGGAATATTTTTCAATCTTTTTTGTGTGATTTTTATTGCTTCGTCTGATTGGTCTATTCCAATCCATTTTCTACCTAATTCTTGACTTGCTATTAAAGTTGTACCCGAACCACAAAAGCAATCTAAGACAATACTATCTTCTTTTGAAGAAGCTAAAACTATATCTTTTAACAAATTAAGATTTTTTTCGGTAGGATAATTTGGATATTGTGTGTCTTTATACTCCCAAATATCTTGTCTTTTTTTACCTTCCTTTTCATCGGCATAAATAATTTTTCTAGGATTTCCAGTTTTAGACCATTCAATTAGTCCTTGCTTTTCCCATTCATCTAAAATTTTTGGATCAGTTCTCCAGTGTCTTCCTTTTGGTGGTAGTTGTCCTTTCCATTCCTTCCCAGTTGCTCCATTTGCTGTTTCTCCTGGTGCGTGCAAGGGAATTGTTGTATATCTGCGACCATTTGAATCTATTTTTTTAAATAATCTTTCAATATCAGCTTCACTTAATTTTTCTTTGGTTTCGTTCCAGATAGGATTTGAAGTTTTGCTATAAAATAAAATTAAATCTTTAACATTTCCGTATGCTTTGCGAGAAAAGTTTTTTGGATTGCATTTAATACGAGTAATATCATTTCTAAAATTTTCAATCCCAAAAACTTCGTCCATTATTATTTTTACATAATGACCTATTTTATAATCAATATGTAAATAAATTGAGCCTCTATCAGACATTAACTCTCTTAATAAAATAAGTCTTTCTCTTATGAATTCTAAAAAATCACTTCCTAAAAGTTCGTCTTTATATGCTGTTTTATCATTTTTACTATTACTTATCGTGCTAACTCTTTCATCTCCAATAGTAAAGTGATTATTGGTCGCAAAAGGTGGGTCTATGTAGATTAAATCAATCTTTCCTTTTAAATCAAAATCTTCTAACAATGATTTCATTGCTTGCAAATTATTGCCCTTTATAAGTTTATTTTCGCCACTACCAAAAAGAGAAACTAAGTTTAACTTCTTTATTTCTGATAATATTTCTAATTCAGTTCTTTTATTTGGGTAGTGTAAAATCATAGTTACTCCTAAATTTGATATAAAAATTCTCTCAAAACCAAAGCACTCATTATATTTTGTTCCTTGTATGTTTCTGTAACACTTTGATACATTTTGTTGTTTCCTGGTATATACAAAACTCCGTCTAAAATAGCGATGGTTATTGCATCAACTTTTGTTGTTGCTGTGGTTATTGCATCATTGAATTGTGCATTTTGATGACCTCCAAAATCTGTTAAAAATTTTGCTTCACCTATAACATACTTACCATTAAATCTTGCTACTAAATCAAGTCCTTTATTATGAATATATCCAAGATGTTCTTTCGCAAATTTCATCATTTCATTATCTCCTGCGTCCAAAATTGCATTTTCATTGTTTGATAAAAATTCGTTTAATGGAACAGGTTTTATTCCTAAACTGCCTTTATTTAACCACCTTCTAAAAAGTGGTCCAATCTGTCTGTTTGTTTCCTTTGGTTCTGTCGCTCTTTCAAAAACTTTTTCAAGCCCCATTTCATAAATTCTTCCAGATAATCTATCAACTGTTTTCGGATTTCTTTCAATGGAAGATTTATCTCTTTTTAAGTATGCAACATAGGAATCTTTAATCGGGAAAAGTTCAAGTTTTAGCAAATTTTCAACGAGCTCTTTATTATTTTGAGAATTGAAAGAACTTTCAACTTTTTTCCATAAATCTTCATCTAAATCTCTTATTCCATTTGGAATGGTCGGATATACAGAAAAAAGATCATCAAGATAATTTCTTTGATTTGCATAATCTATACTTAATTGTGTCCAATAATTCATAATTTTCCTCAGTTAATAAATAAAATTTAATCTATGTTTATACTATACTTTTTATAGTAACATATTCAATCAATTAAATCGTTTTCGGAGCGATAGCGGAGAAAACACCTTTTACCCCCCTCTTTAAAAATTAAAAAAATCAAATTCCTTATTTCTTAAAGCTCACCAAAAACATTTCAATAAACAAATTTTTCAAAAATATGTCGCCTAACGTCCGAGACTAGGCGATGTTTTGCGGTGGTATAATAGCGCGAAGCGCTCACCACCGCAAAATATGGGAGAATGAGCGTAACGTAGTGAAGCGAATGAACCGCCTAGTCTCTGTTAGCTGATGTTGCGCTGATTTTAGTCTGTAAATTTAAACGAGTTTACGATTGCTTGCTCTGTTTCTGTTAATTCATTCTCATCTGAGAATTGAATTTTATACAAGTGCGAATCCTTGGCGACCAAAATTGTGTAATAAGCTCCAAAGCCACCCCAGATGACATCTGTACCATTTAGACCTCCAATTTCCATGGAATCAATTTTGGTTATCATAGGATTTTTAGAGACTAGCTCGTCAAGGGTGGTGGCCTCCAGATTGCTTGCTTCTGGTTCATCTGCAACGTTGTCATAATAATAGATGCTTAGCCTGTCTCCTGGAAGAATCGGTTTGCCTTTTAGCTCCTCATCTAAAGGAGGATTTAAGCTGACTACGGATAAGTCGGCATTATTGCCAGCATTTTCGGATATACTCCAATCACTCGGGTAGCTTATGCTAAATCCTTTGTCACTTGTATACGTCGGCCATTCTTGGTCAACCGATTCTGGTGTTTCGTTAGGCTGTTCTTGTTCTATTACAACCTGCTCAGGAATTTGCTTTTGAGTATTCCAATAGTAAAGGCCACCACCCGCGATAGTGGCAATAACTGCAATAGTTAATATAACTAGCCAAGGATTCACTTTGTTTTCCATAGGTTTTTTGGTTAATGGATAAATTGAGTTTAATACTTAATAAAAATCAGCGCAATTTCAGCTAACGTATCGGCATCATCCGAAGTTTTTGTGCAGCGATAGCGGAACAAAAATTTGGGAGAAGGAATTTTTCTTACCTTGAATAGTAAATGTAAAAAATTCCTGAACCGGATATGCCGTGTTGTGCGATGTCCGCATTTGCCTGTCCTCGATAACGGAATGAACGGAATGGATGCCCCGAAATCTTATTGCAAAATCTTTTCCAATAATTCAGGAAACTCCTCGGTTTTCATATCGCCCAAGCAATAATGCCCTCGTCCTGACAATTCAACAATCTCGCCACCAAGCACCTCATGAAAAATTTTTAAACTTTTTTTGCCGTCATCTTCTTCATTGTTGGCGGTGAACATTACTATTTGATTTACCCTGTCTTTAATCATCGGGTCAATCGGATAAGTGTAAAAATCCACATCAGCGCCACTCCTTTTCTCTTGTGGAATCTTCCAGGGCGCGACTAAAAAAAGTTTAAAAATTTTGGTCTTAGTCTCACCAAGCCAGCGAACCAAGAAGGCACAACCGCAACTATGACCCACTAAGATTGTGTTTTCATCAACAGGATATTTTTCAAACTCAGCTTTAAATTTTTCATAGTCAGGTTGCCAGGGCGAAGGCATGAGAGGAGTTTCCGTTTCAATATTTTTTGCAATAAGATTTCTTTTTAACCACGGAATCCAGTGCTTGTCATAAGTCCTTGTTTCAGGATTCATCGCTTTTTCAGCATCGGAGGGGCATCCATGGATTATGATACATCTATTCTTTGTCATATGGTTGAATGTTATTTTTAGCACTAGGGCAAATGCGGATTTCGCACAACTCGTTTCTATGTGAAAACATTTCGTATAATCTACTGAAAAGTGCTAGATATACGCCCAAAGGTTATTAATACTCCAACCCTTCGTAGAGTGGAAAGTTTGATGCAAATTCTTTCACCCGACCCCTGATAACTGACAACATTGTTTCGTTGGTATGATTTGTAATCGCATCATCTATCCAGTCGGCGATTGTTTTCATTTCATTTTCTTTCATTCCTCGGGTGGTAAGCGCCGGAGTTCCGAGTCTGATTCCCGACGGATCCATTGGCTTGCGTGGATCGTCCGGAATCATATTTTTATTAACTGTGATTCCGGCTTTGTCGAGCGCTGCTTCTGCTTCAGCTCCGGTTACACCTTTTGACGCCACATCAATTAAAAGTAGGTGATTGTCAGTTCCACCAAACATTAATTTGTATTCTCGGTTTCTAAACTCTTCTTCTAATATCTTAGCGTTAGCTTTAATCTGCCGCGCGTATTCCTTAAAAGATGGCTCGAGCGCTTCTTTAAAAGCAACCGCTTTAGCTGCAATAACATTTTCGTGCGGTCCGCCCTGGAGCCCAGGGAAGACTGCTTTGTCGACCGCTTTGGCAAATTCCTGTTTACACATAATCATTCCGCCTCGTGGTCCACGCAGTGTTTTGTGAGTTGTGGTTGTAACAAGATCAAAAATCGGAACCGGATTATCCATTTGTCCACCAGCAATTAGTCCGGCGATGTGCGCAATATCGGCCATTGTGAGTGCGCCAACTTCGTCCGCAATTTTTTTAACTCCGGCGTAATCAATCTCGCGTGAGTAAGCGGAGTATCCAACTAAAATTAATTTTGGTTTATGTTCAAGCGCCATAGCGCGAAGATTTTCAAGATCAATCAAACCCTCGGTATTTGTTTTGTAGCGAACAAAGTTATAGATTTTTGAAGACTGTGTTACCGGGTGACCATGCGTTAAATGTCCGCCGTGGGAAAGATCCATTCCAAGTATCGTGTCTCCATGTTCTAACAGAGCTTCATAAGCGGCGATGTTGGCTGGCGCGCCGGAGAGTGGTTGCACATTAACATGCTCAGCGCCGAAAATTTGTTTGGCGCGTTCAATCGCAAGTGATTCAATCTCATCAATAAATTCACAGCCACCGTAATATCTTTTTCCGGGATATCCTTCGGAATATTTATTGGTGGCAACCGATCCAAGTGCTTCTAACACTGCATCTGAAACAAAGTTTTCAGATGGTATCATCTCCAGACCAGTTCTTTGTCTGTTTAGCTCACACTCAAGAGCGTCGGCTATACCGATATCATAACTACGAATTTTCATATGAGCCCATTTTACTCTTTTGTCCTCCGTGTTACAATTAAATCAGTATGATACAAGCGAAAAATGTCCATATTATAGGAATTGGAGGAATTGGCACATCGGCAGTGGCAAAATGGTGGAAAGAGCAGGGGGCGACTGTAACAGGCTCTGATGTGCATAAAAATGAGCTTGTTTTAGAGCTGGAAAAAATTGGTATTGATGTTCGTTTGGGCCATTTCGCAGAAAATGTTCCAGTCGATTGTGATTTGATTATCCATTCGCGCGCAGTCGCAGCTACAAATGTTGAGCGCCAAGTGGCGTCTGAACGAAGTATTACTGATATTTCTTATCCGCGGTTTTTGGGACTGCTTGCCAAAAATTATAAAACAATTGCCATTGCCGGAACAAATGGAAAAAGTACAACCACAGCTATGATTGCTAGCGTTCTTATCGAAGCCGGATATGACCCAATTGTAATTTTAGGCACTCAACTTGCAAATTGGGATTTAAAAAATGCCAGAATTGGAAATGGTGATTGGTTTGTGACAGAGGCGTGTGAGCATATGGCAAGTTTTTTGGAAATTCGTCCAGATTATGGAGTTATCACAAATATTGAGGAAGATCATTTGGATTTTTACAATGACTTAAATCAAATTCGGGAAACTTTTCAGCTTTGGGTTGATCAAATGAAAAAAGGCTCTACGGTTTTTATAAACTCGCATGATCCTGAATCAAAATCAATTAGAGCTCTTGATAAAAAATCGTTTGATTTTAAAAATAGAAAAACAGAAGAAGGTAAACAGACTTTCAATGTTGATGACGTTCAGTTCTGTCTTCAGATTCCTGGTGAGTTTAATGCTATGAATGCGGCGGCGGCTGTGGCAGTTTGTCGTGTTGTTGGAATTAAAGACGAAGTAATCAAAAAAGCGCTGTGTGAGTTTAAAGGAACTTGGCGACGATTTGAACATGTCGGCGTTTGGAAAGATGCTGATGTTTACAGCGATTATGCTCATCACCCAACGGCGATTACTGGATCGATAAAGGCTTTTAAAGAATTTTTTCCAAATAGACGATTAGTTGTAGTTTTTGAGCCTCATCAACATTCCAGAACGCACGAATTGTTTGATGAGTTTGTAGAGTCTTTTGATGAAGCTGATGTTTTAATCTTATCAGAAGTTTACGAAGTTGTCGGTAGGACAGAGGAAAAGTTTGAAACATCAAAAGATATGGCAGAAAAAATTAAAGATCGTAAAAAGAATAATGAAGTTTTGTACGCTGAAAATCTAAAAAAAGCTGAAAGTCATTTGCGTGATGTTGTAAAGCCCGGTGATATAATTGTTTGTATGGGTGCCGGCGATATTGATAGCTTGGCGAGAAAGATCGCCAAATAATTCATGTTTATGGGAGAATCAGGAAATATTATAAATATTTTTGAGAGGCCAGACATGAGAGAACGGTTACTGGCAAGTCTTCAAGCGATGCATGACGGTCTGCCAGAAAAGACTGCGCGTGCGTTTATTGAGTTCGTCAAAGATAGGTTGGTTAGTGATTTAGGTACTGAGGTCGGCGATGAGTTTGCTGAGCATTTAGCGTATGTTAAAGACGATCAAAGTAGAGATGATCTTTTAAATAATATTTTAGATTTTTTTGCAAAACATGTTGACCCAGATAAATTTGAAGCAGTGGAAAGAAAAAAATTTGTAGAGCGGGGAAACTTTATCCCACTTAATGAGATTTTATCATTTGGTGCAGATGACGGGGTAGCGCATATTCATCTTGCACCAGCACGCGCGATAGCGCCGGAGAAAAGGATGCAATTGTTGAATGGTGGCCTCAGAGAGCTTGCTTTACGGATGAACACAGACGAGCAATTATCAGAGATTAGTAGGGTGAAGGCGACAAGTTGGATCGTAGCGAAGATGCCAAGTATTATTGAGTCACTCGGTTTTCATATTGATGGTCCAATTGATGATGAGATAAGGCGTTTATATTTTCCGGATCAAAAAGGCGAAATTTGGGAGGCGCATATGGATCGAAAGGAGTTTCTAGAAATATACCTCGATAAAGACCTATGACAAATATCACTCAGGAATTACAAGACATTTTCGGTGAACAGATGCGTGAAAACGAGCCACTTTCAAAGCACACCAATTTTCGAGTTGGTGGACCGGCAAAATGGTTTTGTGAGGTTGATAGCGCAGACGAACTTATAAAAGCAATTAATGTTTTATCTGGCCAGGTTACTTATTTTATTCTTGGCGGTGGGTCAAATGTGCTAGCAAGCGACGAAGGTTTCCTGGGCGTGGTTTTTAAACTAACAATGCGCAATATTGAAATAAGCGGAACTACTGTAAAAGCCGGTGCCGGTGCGCTAGCGGTAATGCTCGCACGAACAACCGTAGGCGCCGGTCTAGCTGGCCTAGAATGGGCAGTGTCGCTTCCGGGAACGGTTGGCGGTATGGTTCGAGGAAACGCCGGTTGCTTTGGTGGGGAGACAAAAGATAATTTAAAAAGTATTGAGGTTTTGAGTGACGGGAAAATCAAAACAATGCAATCTGAGGAATTAAATTTTGGCTACAGACATTCAGCAATTAAAAAATCAACCGATATTGTTTTAACAGCCACATTTCAGCTAAAAGTCGGTGACAAAGATCAGCTAAAAGCCAGGATGAACGAAATACTTGAAAAGCGAAAAACTAGTCAACCGCTTACATCGGGAACAGCAGGTTGCACCTTTAAAAATTACGAAACTCACAAGGGGGACGATATGAAAATGTTTGCCGAGCTGGGAATACCGAAAGAAATGCTAGACGCCAGGCGTATCAGTAGTGGATGGCTGATTGATAGAGCGGAGTTAAAAGGTGAGAAGATTGGTGGAGCGTCAGTTAGTTTGGAGCATGGTAATTTTATTATCAACGATGGCAGCGCAACAGCAGATCAGATTTTTCAGTTGATATCACTTGTTAAAACAAGGGTACGGGACAAGTTTAATATCGAGCTGGAAGAAGAAATTCAATATTTAGGATTATGAGAAAAGGAGAAGCGGATAGAATGCCAAAACATGATATTGAGTCAATGGCAAGAAAAAGTTTGGAAGGAATGATTGAGTCAGACTCATTGTTTACAGAGGGACATTATGCCTTACATCCACTCACAAAATTAATTGCCGCTGGTGGAGAAAGAATTGTTTTAAATTCTGTTGCAAGAGGCGGCCGTGAAAGAGACATAGTAGTCAAAGTTCCTTATCATTTGTTGAAAAGATCTGTTACACATACTGAGTCTGAGATTGATTGGGCTCTGTATTTGGAGAAAATAGCAAGAGAATCTCGCGAACGCCTTGAGATATTAAAATCTTATTTTGGTAGCCATGTTGCCAAAGAAAAGTTGCTTGTTGGCGAAGTACCAATCTCTCAGGAAGTTGCAAATGAAATTTTTCAAACCGCACGTGGTGCTAGTGCGGCCGTAACGGTTGGTCACATTTATCCAAAGTCAGTTATCAGTGTTCAGGAAAGAATTCCAGCAGAAGTTTTATCGGATTCTGATGATTTTGGATATAATTACATAGAGAAACGGTTTGATAAAGATGCGTACCGGAGAGCAAATCAAATGCTTTTAGACGAATCGATTCCATTTGATCAAGATTTCTTTGCTTCGACAATAAAGCGGAATACCAAGGAACTTTTAGAGGTTGCCCTAATAGATGAAGAATTAAGAAATCTTTTATCTGAATTTGTTAGAACTGCAATTAATTTTACGAATCAAACACAAGAACTGCTTGATTTGGCCGGGAAGCATAATGCTGTTTTTTGGAAAGAAGATAAAAATTGGAACTATAAATTATTCGATGTTATGGCGGGTAGTCAGTCCAGTAAATTTTTAGGTGAGCTCGATGCCTTTGTGGAAAGTGATGGAGTTGCTGAACTTGATGCGATGAACGCAATTAATTATGCCAGAACAATGCACGGAATGGCACGAGCACTTGGAATAAAAGAGAGATTAAGTTTTGTAGGATTTTTATCAAAGAAAAAAACTTGGTCAGAAATGAGCGATGATTTACATTTAGATACTAAACGAGCTTTAGCAAGAAGAGGTGTCGAAGTGGAGAAATCCTTGCAAGAAGCTAGGTTGGCAGATGATAGTAAAACGCCAGTTGATTTAAATTAATTAAATACGAATTAACATTTTTATGCGCATTACACAAATTGTCGGGACAAATATGGATCTTACTGATGCCATCAAAGAGCGAGTGGAAAAAAGAATGAAGTCAATAGAAAAAATTTGTAAAGATGTTGAACCTTGTGATGTAGCGGTTGATGTTGGAAAAACTACCAAAGGGCAAAACAAAGGCAAGATTTTTAGAGCTGAATATAATTTGACTGTGCCGGGAACTTTTTTACGAGCTGAAACCGTTGAAGAAGATTTGTACTCCGCGATAGATAAAGCAGCCAAAGATTTAAAAAGGCAAATGAAAGAGTATAAGCGTAAACAAAAGAAAAATAAGTAAAATATAAACACAAAAGGCTTAGAACTCGCTTGTTCTGAGCTTTTTTGTTTTATTTGTTTAAGACTTGAAAGATTGGCGAAAATAGAGCACAATAAGCGCGTTATGAATAACTTAATTAAAAAAATATTCGGAGACGATTCTGCTAAACGATTAAAGCTTTTGCAGGCCGAGGTGCCAAGGGTAAATGCTTTGGAGTCTGAAATCAAAAATCTAACTGACGATCAACTAAAAGCCAAGACTGGCGAGTTTCAGACTAAGGTTCAATCTGGTACCGGTCTAGATGACATTGCTCACGAGGCCTTTGCGGTTGTGCGCGAAGCAGCTTCACGAACTATCAAGCAACGGCATTACGATGTTCAGCTTATCGGTGGTTTAGCATTGCACCAGGGAATGATAGCTGAAATGCGAACCGGAGAAGGAAAAACTTTAACTTCAACTCTTGCTATTTATTTAAATGCTCTTGAAGGGAAGGGTGTTCATGTAGTTACAGTTAACGACTATTTGGCCAAACGCGATACGGTTTGGATGGGCCAAATTTTTCATTTTCTTGGTTTAACTATTGGTTGTATTCAGCAAGAAGGTGGATATATTTATGACGAAGAATTCAAAGTAACCAGTGATCAGGAGTCAGTGGACAGTTTAGATGAGGATCGTGATACAACCGGTTCGTTTAAAGTACAAATGGATTTTTTGCGACCAGTAGGAAGGCGTGATGCCTACAAGGCTGATATAACTTATGGAACCAACAATCAATTTGGTTTTGATTATCTTCGTGACAATATGGCCACTCGTTTGGAAGATATGGTTCAGCGCGATTTACATTACGCCATTATCGACGAAGTTGATTCTATTTTAATTGACGAAGCCAGAACTCCGCTTATTATTTCTGCCTCGGCCGAAGAATCAGCCGATCTTTATAATCGTTTTGCAGGACTTGTAATTGATCTTAAAGAAAACGAGGACTTTAATTTAGATGAAAAAATGCGCGTAGCTACTTTTACAGAATCAGGATTAAAAAAGATGGAAACAAGATTGGGATTTGATAACTTGTATTCACAGGGCTTGGAGCAAATTCATCATGCCGAGCAAGCACTTAAAGCTCATGCCATTTTTAAAAAAGATGTTGACTATGTGGTAGCTGATGGTGAGGTAAAAATCGTTGATGAATTTACCGGACGAATTTTGGAAGGAAGAAGATATTCCGAGGGGCTCCACCAAGCGATTGAAGCTAAAGAAGGTGTAGCTATTAAAAACGAAAGCAGAACACTGGCTACAATCACTTTCCAAAATTATTTTCGAATGTATAAAAAACTTTCGGGAATGACCGGAACTGCCGAAACTGAAGCTGATGAGTTTCATCAAATTTATAATTTAGATGTTGCTGTTGTTCCAACGAACATGATTATTGCTCGTGAAGATAGGGTTGATCAGATTTTCAAAACTGAAAAAGCCAAATTCATGGCAGTTGTTAAAAAAATAAAAGAATTGCAAGAAAAAGGTCAGCCGGTTTTGATCGGTACAGCTTCAATTGAAAAAAATGAATTGATTGATAAGCTTTTAACCCAGGCTGGAATTAAGCATGAGATGTTGAACGCTAAAAACCATGAACGCGAAGCGCAGATTATTGCCCAAGCCGGTCGCAGGGGATCGGTAACTGTCGCAACTAACATGGCTGGTCGTGGAGTTGATATTATTCTTGGTGGAAATCCATCAACCAAAGAAGAACAAGAAGAAGTCAAAAAACTCGGCGGATTATTTGTTGTCGGTACTGAGCGCCATGAATCAAGACGAATTGATAATCAGTTGCGGGGTCGATCCGGTCGACAGGGCGACCCTGGAGTTACTCAGTTTTATTTGTCACTCGAAGACGACCTGATGCGCATTTTCGCCGCTGACAGAGTTGGAAAAATAATGGATACACTTCGAATTGATGAAAACACTCCGATAGAAAGTAAGATGATTGGAAATTCAATTACAAAAGCTCAAGAGCGAGTTGAGGGACATCACTTTGATACCAGAAAGCATGTTTTACAATATGATGATGTTTTGAATCGTCACCGAACGGCAACTTATGGGTGGCGTTATAAGATGTTAAATAAAGAAATTGATCCGGAATCAGAAATAAAAGAATTAGTAGAAAACGAAATAGAAAGAGTAGTTTTGTTTCACACTGATAATGATGGAGTAGCGATAAGTAATCCAGATGAGCTTGGTAAAAAAGTAAAAACAGATTGGGATCCTAAAGAAATAACCGAAACTTTGACGACAATTTTGCCGGTAGAATCAGAAGACGAAAAAGTTATTAAAGAAATTTTTGCGGTAATCTCCAAAGATCGAGAAAAGTTGGCCGGGCAAAGATCATCTGTTATCAATCTATTTCAGGAAAGATCAGATCAAAAATTAAAAGAAGCCAAAGAAGTTCTTACTTCGGAAAAATATGATCAGATGTTACGGGCGATTTTATTGCGCGCCAATGATAACGCTTGGGTGCGTCACTTGGACGCAATGACATATCTGCGCCGTTCAATTGGACTCCGTGGTTATGGCCAACGCGATCCACTGATTGAATACAAAAAAGAAGCGTTTGGACTTTATAATGACATGCAAGAAGAAGTTCAGCGTGATGTTGTTTATAATGTTTTTAAATATATTGCTCAGTCAATTAGAGCGCAAAAGATTGTTGAAATGGCGCCAAGTATTTTGGAACGCGTCGGAATAGTTTTTAGTGGCGCACAAAAGACAATGGCAAAAAAAGCAGCCGCTGCTACTTTGCAGGGTGCAAAACAAGAAACGGTTTCCGGAACAGTAGCTAAGGCGGGCAGAAACGAACCTTGCCCATGCGGAAGTGGAAAAAAGTATAAGAAATGTCATGGGGCTTAATATGCAAGAATTGATTGCAAAGGTAAAAGAAATGCTTGGAGGAAATGTAATAATTGATGGTGTTGAGAGGCCAAGGTTTGAGTGGGTTCGTGAAAAATAAGATTACACTGTTATAAATTGTTCAGCATCAAATGTTGGACAGTTTTTTTGATTAAGAAAACTATCGAATATTGACAATTTGCGTGAAAAATGATAATTAGGTGGCTTATGGAAAATGATATTTTACCTTCAGACTCTAGTTTAAATGGTAGCCAGAGCCAAGAAACCGGAGACCGAAACTTTAAGTCTAAAATCAAAAAGGCATCAAAAATAAAGGCTTTTATTAAAAAACAACGCTACTGGTTTGCCGGAAGTGTTGTTATTTTGTTAATTGCGGTTGTGGTTTTGGCCTCTGGTGGACCTAAAACATCATATACAACAACAGAGATCGTTCGTGGTGATCTTGTGCAGACTGTTGAGGCTTCAGGCGAGCTTGAATCACTAAAAGATGTTGATTTGTCATTTCAAACATCCGGAGTAGTTTCTCATATTTATGCTAATGTCGGAGAAGAGGTTACTGCCGGCGATTTGGTTTTGACTTTAGTGTCTGATGAAGCGCTAGCTGATCTTACCCAAGCTCAGGAATCAGTTAATCGGGCGCAGGCGGTAATTGATCAACTTTATGCCGGGGCATCGAATGAAGAAATCGCAATTGCTCAAGCATCACTAACGATTGCCAAGATTGATCTGGAAAGCACAAAGACAAATGGTGACAACACAATCGCAACTGCACTTTTAAATTATCAAACAGCGCAAGACACATATGATAATCTTGTTGCGCAGAATGCTGAATCACTTGATCAAATCTATGCAGACATGATTAGCATAATGCGTGCCAATGTAATTGAGATCCGGGGTGCACTTTCTGATGCTGATGAAATTTTAGGAGTTGAAAATACACTGGCAAATAATGATTTTGAAATTTATTTAAGCGCTAACGATCCGCAAGTATTTTCCAGTGCAAAAAAGTATTACGGTTATGCCGCCGAAGGGCGTGATTTTGCCGAAGACGCAGTTTACGCAATTGACGAAACTTATTCGTTTGATGATGTTTTGACTGTAGCCGACACTGTAGCCGGTGCACTCAATAACACTGCCATGGCGCTTTACTACACTCGGGCCGTGCTTGATGCAACCGTAGTGGACACAGCAGTACTAACTCAGGCAGATATAACAGCCTTTAAAGCATCGGTTGACGCTGTCAGAGCTGCAATTCAAACTGATGAAGATACGCTTACAGGGCAAATGCAACTGTTAAATACAACCACACTGAGTGCCAGCACATCGGAGTTGAGTTCCTTAAATTCGCTTAGTTCAGCGAAGCTCGTTTACGAGAATTCTCAATCAACAAACACGGCAACTATTTCTATGAAAGAAGCAGCCTTGGCTTCGGCTCAGGCTAATTACGATAGTGTAACAGCCGATGTTCGTGGTGTTGACTCAGCTGCATACTTTGCTGATCTTGGACTGGCTAGAGCTCAACTTGATGCTGCCAGTGCCCGTTTTCAAAAAACAGAAATCCGTTCGCCGATTAACGGAGTTGTTACAAATATTGCGCTAGACGAAGGAGAGCTGGCAACCGCTGGAATGAGTATCGCTACTGTTCAAACTTTGGACGAAGCTTATAAAATCACACTTGCAGTTTCAGAATCTGACATTGTTAAAGTCACGCAGGGTGACAAAGCAAGTGTCACTTTTGATGCTTATGGTGATGATTTAGTGGTTGAAGCTTATGTTGGCGCAATTGACCCAGCTGAAACAAACATTGAAGGAGTTGTTTATTACAATGTTGATGTATACATCTCAGACACTCGTTCAATTGCTCTTAAGCCGGGAATGTCGGCTGATGTAATTATTATGATCGATGAAAGAGAGGGTGCGCTGTATATTTCTCAACGAGCGATTTTAGAAAATAATGAAGGAAAGTATGTTCGAATTTTAATTGGTGATACTTTTGAAGAGCGACAGATTTTAACGGGACTGCGAGCCGATGGCGGTTTGATAGAAATTATTGAAGGTGTAGAAGAAAGCGAAATCGTAGTAGTTTCAATTCAAGAATAAAATGGCCTTAATTGATCTTCAAAAAATCACCAAAGATTATGTAAACGGCGATGTTGTTACGTCCGTTCTTCATGGGGTTTCGCTAGAAATCGAAGAAGGAGAGTTTGTAGCAATCATGGGGCCATCGGGATCTGGAAAATCAACTTTAATGCATATTATTGGATTTTTAGATCAACTTACAACTGGAAAATATTTATTTGCTGGCAAAGATGTTTCAAAATTAAGTGATGACGAGTTGGCGCAAATGCGCAGAAAAGAAGTTGGATTTGTTTTTCAATTTTTTAATTTGTTGCCCCGCACCACTGTTTTGGAAAATGTTACGCTACCAATGGTTTACGAACAGACGCCAATTGCTGAAAGAGAAAAAGAAGCTCGCCGTGCGCTCGAGTCAGTTGGACTTGCTCATCGCCTGCATCACTTATCAAATCAACTTTCCGGTGGTGAACGCCAACGCGTTGCAATCGCTCGAGCTTTGGTCGGTAACCCAAGTATAATTTTTGCGGACGAGCCAACCGGAAACTTAGATACAAAATCAGGTGTTGAAGTGCTTAAATTATTTCAAGAATTAAATAAACAAGGTAACACAATCGTGATGATTACCCACGAACGCGAAGCGGCTGAATTTGCCGAGCGCATTATTTCAATCCGTGACGGCGATGTCGTTCAAGATGGAAATGGTCACAAGCGTCGAACAGATTTTTTTGATAAATAATTATGTTGACATCAGACCTTATTAAAACATCATCAGTAGCGCTTAGGCGAAACGCCTCTAGGTCTCTTTTGACAATTTTAGGGATTGTGATCGGAATTGCGGCTGTTATTTTAATGCTCTCAATTGGTAAAAGTGCTGAAGGTTTAATTTTGTCGCAAGTTGCTGATTTAGGATCTGATTTAATATTTATTGAGGCTAGCGCCGGTGACCCGACCAGCGGTCCGCCAGATCCATTTATAGAACAGACAATGACGCTTGACGATGTGAAGACTTTACGAAAAAGTAGTTATTTTTCAGCGGTTTCAGCTACTCTTCAGACTAGTTCATCGGTTACACACGACCAAGAAAGCACCTTTACTCAAATTGCAGGCGTAGACGCTGATTATTTGGAAATCTTTCCAGCCGATCTTTTGCATGGAAGATTTTTAGATGAATCAGATGTTGATAGTTATGGAAAAGTAGCAGTACTAGGAAAAGACATTGCTCAGGATCTTTTTGGGGATCAAGATTCAATTGGACAGAGAATGAAAATTGGTGACATTACTGTTCGAGTTATTGGTGTGTTCGATGAACAAGGCACCAGATTTTTTCAAAATCTTGACGATCAAATCGCAATTCCTGTTACAACGATGCAGAGGGATATTTTGGGAGTTGATTATGTAAATTACATTTCTGCTGTTGCTGTTGGTGATATAGAGATTGCTAAAGAAGAAACACGCTGGATAATGCGCGATGCTCATAACTTAGATAACCCAAAGGGAGATTTAAATAAAGATGATTTTTATGTTTCTTCGCAAAGTGACGCGGTCGCGATTATTGGGGTTGTTGGCGGCGTTCTAACAATTTTGCTTTCTTCAATTGCTGCGATTTCGCTGGTGGTTGGTGGAATTGGAATTATGAATATTATGCTTGTTTCAGTTACAGAAAGAACAAAAGAAATCGGGCTGCGTAAATCACTTGGCGCAACTCGCAAAGAAATTTTGCAACAGTTTTTAGTAGAGTCTGTAATGCTTACAATGACTGGCGGAATAATAGGAGTTCTAATGGGCGTTATCATGTCGGTTGTGATTGGATTTATCGCCGGATTTTTTGTAGAAGGTTGGGGAATTTATGTTCCTGCTTCTGGAATTATCGCCGGAGTTATTGTGGCAACAATTGTAGGAATTGTTTTTGGAGTTTATCCTGCCCGCCACGCCGCCGCCCTTGATCCAATCGAGGCGCTACGGTACGAATAAAAAATAAAAAGTATACGATTAGCCAATACTGGCACTTTTTTTGTATAATAAAGACATCTATTCTCGCAGAACTTGATTTGAGGAGCATAATAACCTAAAATACTGCCATTCTGAAAAACGCTATGAAACAACGAAAAGCTAAGTCAAGAAAGGGGATTCACACTTCCGTGATTCTTATTTTGTTAGTCTTTATATTTACCGTTTCGGTTGCCTATCCAACTGCTTGGAATGCTGCTGCTTCGGCGATAGACAATGTCACGGGCATTCGACTTCAGTTAAATGAAGAACCATATAAACTCGGTCTTGATCTTCAGGGCGGAGTTCATTTAGCTTACGAAGCTGATATGTCGCAAATTCCGGAGGCAGATAGATCATCGGCTCTTGAAGGTGTACGCGATGTTATTGAACGTCGAGTTAATGCTTACGGAGTTTCAGAACCGCTTGTACAAACAAATATCAATGATGGTCATTATCGAGTAATTATTGAGCTCGCTGGAATTTTTGATATTGATGAGGCCGTAAAACTGATTGGCGAAACTCCAATTTTGGAATTTAAAGTTCCAAACCAAATCGATCCTTCTGAATTAGAATTGACCGATGAGCAAGCGGTAGAAATTAAAACTGCTCAAGAGAAAGAGCGTGCTGATGCACTGAAAGTTTTAGATAAAGCGCTTGCAGGAGATGATTTTGGAGATTTAGCCAAAGAGTATTCAATCGATTCAAAAACCTACATGAATAACGGCTATGTTGGGTTTGTGGACGATAGCAGTGACATGTACGCTGGTTTGATTGATGAAATTGAAACTAAAGGATATCAGTACGGAGTTGTTGATGGACTTTATGAGTATGATTCAACAATGAATGTCATTAACTATCTTTCATCTGATATCGAAGAAACAGTGGATTTATCACACATTATTATTTGTCACAATGAATCAGTGGAATGCTACAACGACAGAAGTCGTGAAGAGGCAATTGCATTAATCACAAGCATTCGCGAAGAGGTAACAGCTTCTAGCTTTGCTGATTTAGCAATTGAGTATTCTGAAGACTCGGTAGCGGCTGACGGCGGATCATTGGGCGAAGTAGCAAAAGGAATGATGGTGTCTGAGTTTGAGGACGCATATTCAGCAATGGCAGATGGTGAAATTTCAGGAATTGTTGAAACAAAATTTGGGTATCACTTAATCTATCGACAAGATACTCGTGAAAATAATATTTACGAATTCGCACGAATTGAAATGCCATGGACTACCGAATCAGATGTTTTACAAGTTGACCTTTGGGAAAATACTGGACTTTCAGGAAAGCAGGTAAGTAGCGCCGCTGTGGCGTTTGATCAAAACACAAATGTTCCATATGTTGTTTTAAACTTTAACGATGAAGGAGCAAGTTTGTTTGCGGATTTAACAGATCAGTATGTAGGAGAAGTTATTGGAATTTTTCTTGATGGTGAAGCAATCTCAACTCCGGTTGTACAAGAAGCAATTTACGGAGGCCAAGCATCAATTACCGGATCATTTAATATTAGAGAGGCAAAATTATTAGCCCAAAGATTAAACGCCGGGGCCTTGCCGGTTCCAATTGAAATGTTGAGCCAGCAAACAGTCGGCCCAACACTCGGCCATGTGTCACTGCAAAAAAGTATTGGCGCAGCAATTATTGGACTTATTCTTTTGGCAATCTTTATGGTCTTGTACTACAGATTGTCAGGATTGCTCGCTGTTATTGCTCTTATAATCTATACAGCCATTAACCTAGCTTTGTATAAATGGTTAGGAGTAACAATGACTTTGGCAGGAATCGCCGGATTTATCCTTTCACTTGGTATGGCGGTTGACGCCAATGTTCTGATTTTTGAACGACTAAAAGAAGAATTGGCTAGCGGACGGGACTTGCCAACTGCAATTGATGAAGGTTTCAGACGCGCCTGGACTTCAATTCGTGATGGAAACATAACGACTTTAATTGCAGCTGCTGTGCTTTTCACAATGAGTACCAGTTTTATAAAAGGTTTTGCCTTAACGCTAGCACTCGGAATTTTGGTTTCTATGGGAACTGCGATTTTAGTAACCAGAGTATTTTTAAAGTGGAGCAGTCTTTGGGCGCCACTTAAAAATATTTGGCTCTACGGCGGTAAAAAAGAGAATAGACAATAATATGAAAACATTAGATGTAATTGGAAAAAGTAAAATTTGGTTATCAGTTTCTGGATTCTTGGTAGTAGCTTCGATTTTTTGTGTCGCTATTTTTGGACTCAACTGGGGAATTGATTTTACAGGAGGAACTCTACTTGATGTCACATTCGAGAATGAAGTAACAGTTGCTCAAATTAAAGATGTTCTTTCCGGAGTTGGAGTTGATGCTGTTGTGCAAGAGGGTAGTGAAAGCGACTTAATTAGAACAGTTACGCTAACCCAGGAAAAGCACGACGAAATTCTTTCTGTTTTTGAAGAGCAAATCGGAGCATTTGAGGAGAATCGTTTTGAGTCAATCGGGCCGGTTATTGGCGAAGAGCTAAAAAGCAAATCAGTTACCGCCGTTGTGCTTTTGTTGATTTTGATTGTGCTTTATGTTGCTTGGGCGTTTCGAAAGGTTTCCGAGCCTATTGCTTCGTGGAAATACGGAATTTTGACAATTATTGCTGGACTTCACGATGTGATTATCCCGGTCGGAGTCTTTGCAGTTTTGGGGCATTACATGGGATACGAAGTAAGTGCTACCTTTGTAGCTGCGCTTTTAACAATTTTGGGATATTCAATTAATGATACAATCGTTATCTTTGATAGAACGCGCGAAAACTTGGTTAGTAATAGACACGGTGATGTTCCATTTTCTGAAATTGTAAATAAAAGTGTTGTACAAAGTTTTGCCAGATCAATTAATACATCTTTTACAACTTTGCTGGTACTAGTTGCGATTTTCTTTTTTGGCGGTAGTACAACCCAACCTTTTGTTCTAGCACTTATCATTGGAATTGTGTCTGGTGCTTATTCATCAATTTTTGTTGCCAGCCCAATATTAGTTTGGTGGGAATCAAAGCGAATAGCAAAGTAGAATCAAAAAAATAATAACAGGGAGCTGATATTGTATCAGCTCTTTTGTGATATAATAATTTCGTATTATGCTTGGCATCGTAATAAATATTCCGCCGGCAATAACCGATTACTTTAACAGTACTCCAGCCGATATAATTGGGGGGCAACTTTTGTTATATGTACTTGGTCCATTTGTATTGTTTTGTGTTTTGGTTTGGGGAATGCTTCAGGTCTGGATAGATTTGAAACAAGGACAATATTGGTCAAAATTAGAATGGGATTTGTTGGCTGTAACTATCCCACAAGATGCTATTAACACTCCAATGGGAATGGAGAACTTTTTCAATAACCTGGCCGGATCAAAATCTTCTATTACAAAAAAAGAAGAGTGGATAAACGGAAAATTTCAGGCATATTTTACTTTTGAAATTATTAGTAATGGTGGAAATATTCAGTTCTACATACGGACGATTAAAAAATATAGGGATTTAGTTGAAGCTGCGTTCTATGCCCAGTATCCCGAGGCTCAGATTGTCGAGGTTGATGATTATGTAGATGTTTTACCAAATGATTTTCCAAATGATGAGTATGATCTTTTTGGATCAGAAATATCGATGTCAAAAGAAGGTTACTTTCCATTAAAAACTTATGAAGCTTTTGAGCATCAAGGTGAAAAAGATTTGCGTTTTAAGGACCCGATTTTGCCGATGATTGAAATAATGGGCAAAATGAAGCCGGGAGAATATTATTGGATTCAATTGTTGATTATCTCACCGGATAGTCAGGATTGGCGAAAAGAAGGACTTAAATTTATTGCAAAAACTTATGGTAAGGAAGAGCCAAAGAAAAAAAGCATGATTGACGACTCGATTGGTTGGATTCCAAAAGAAGTAATGAGTCAGGTTACCGGAGCGATGTTTGGTGAAGGTGGTGACGAAAAGGCGGCAGACGATTTTAGAATGTTTAAAATTACGCCTGACGAAAGGGATCTGCTTGATGCAGTAAAAGATAAATGTGCCAAAATTGGCTGGTATTCGAAAATTCGTGTTGTTTATTGTGCAAAACATGAGCTCTACAGAAAAGGGACTGTTGCAGCAATGACTAAAGGAATATTTAATCAGTTTGATTCCGGTTTTAATAAACTTGGTTTAACTGATACATCTACTCCAAAAGATGACTATTTCTGGCAAGAATGGCAAATGGCATCAAAGCAAAAGACATTGATGAGCAAATACAAGAACCGTTCGTTTAGCGCAGGGGTAACTCCATATATTCTAAGCTCGGCTGAGCTGGCAACGATTTTTCATTTTCCAGCAGCTGATGCACGCACGCCGGCGCTTACCAGTCTTGGTTCGCGTATGTCAGAAGCACCCGGTGAATTGCAATATGCTCCGGAAGGATCTGAAATTCTGCTCAATTTTGATAAAGCGGCTTCAGATGTTTTGGCGGCAGCTCCGGACGCTGCAAAAAAATACGCGCATGTTCCACCAATGTCAGTACCCAGGCCAACTGCGCCAACATCGCCATTTGAATATCGTGAGATACAAAAGCAGGGATCTAATATTATAGAAGAAGGAATGCCGCAAGCTGGAATGCCGGCACCACTTCCGCCAGGACTTGATTTAGCTGATGAACCAATAGACGAAATGGACGGACCGTCAAATCTGCCAATGTAATTTTAAAAAAATGCGCTACGAACACGATCACGAAAATGACATTATCTACTTTGCGAAAACAAACTTTCGTAATGCTTTGCGTAAATTTGGTGTAAAAACCGACGATCGTCGCCGTCATGTTTATGTGGTAGGAAAAACCGGTACAGGTAAAACCACGCTTTTAGAGAACATGATTTTGTCTGATATTTATGCCGGTCATGGTTGCTGTTATATCGATCCTCACGGAGATACCGCTCAAAAACTACTTGATTATATTCCGTCCTGGCGAATTAACGATGTGGTTTATTTTAATCCAGCCGATGTTGAACATCCGATTGGCTTTAATATTCTAGAATCGGTTGACCCTGAAATGAAACACCTTGTGGCGGCCGGAATGATGAGTGTATTTAAAAAGATTTGGGAAGGTGTTTGGTCGGCTCGAATGGAATATATTTTAAACAATGCAATTTTGGCTTTGATGGATACGCCAGGCACAACTTTACTTGGTATCAATCGAATGCTTTCTGACACAGATTACAGGACTCAAATTATTTCCAATATTAAAGATCCAATTGTAAAACAGTTCTGGATTAAGGAGTTCGGTGGCTATCAGGCTTCGTTTGCATCTGAAGCGGTGGCGCCGATTCAAAACAAAGTCGGTCAATTCCTATCGGCTGGGATTATTAGAAACATCGTTGCCCAGGCAAATTCAGCAATGAATATTCGTCAGATAATGGACGAACAAAAGATTTTTATTGTTGATCTTTCAAAAGGGCGACTGGGTGAGGACGCTTCCAGGCTTTTGGGAGGCTTGATTATCACAAAGTTACAAATGTCAGCGATGGAGCGAGTTGATATGCCAGAGGAAGAGCGACAGGATTTTTACATGTATGTTGACGAGTTTCAAAATTTTGCTGTTGAATCATTTGCTTCAATATTGTCAGAGGCTAGAAAATATCGATTAAATTTGATAATGGCTCACCAGTACATCGCTCAATTGACTGAAGAAGTGCGCGATGCAGTTTTTGGAAACGTTGGAACTTTAATATCTTTTAGAGTTGGCTCGCCGGACGCAGCTTTCATGGAGGAAGAATTTATGCCGCGTTTTGTTCCTGCGGATTTAGTTAACCTGCCAAAGTTTCAAATTTATCTAAAATTGATGATTGATGGAATTACTTCACAACCATTTTCTGCAACCACGCTTCCGCCAATCGCAGTTAAGACCGGTTCGTCGGAAAAAGTTATTGCGCAGTCGCGAGAAAGATATGCGGGAGTAAGGGCAAAAATTGAGGAAAAAGTTTCTGAATGGAGCGGATTTGGTAAAGATGTTGATGTTGCAGTTGAAATGAAAAAGGTGAGCGACGATAAAAAAGCTGCTAAGAAAGAAAGATTTTCACACGATTATGATTGCACTCGTTGTGGAAAGACTTTTAAACTGCCGGTTGAACTTGATCGTAATCGTCCAATTTATTGCGAAGAATGTCACCCGATCGTTATGGAAGAAAGGAAGGGTGGCAAAAAGGGTGATAAGGGTGATGTGGGTAACAAGGGCAAAAAAAGGGTTGTTAGTACTCCGCCGAAGGTAAGCGATGGAGTTTTGGTAACTAAAGGATTAAAAAGCACTGAAAAAGAAGTAGACATTTCCCTTGATCAACTAATGGGGGAGGAAGAAGATGCAAATAACAAAGAGCAAGAGACGGGTGGTCAGAACGGAGTCCCCTCGGCTACGGAGGGAGCAAAGGGGGGCGAAACTATCGAGCCTTCCTGTACCCCTCGTGCTGCAGACATGGTTGTGCCAACAAAAACAGAAATAATAATAGAGAATAAAGTTGATGTAGAACATACACAACTAAAATCAACTATAGAATCAGAACAGCCGGAAAAGAAAAAGCGACGCCGCAGTCGTAAAAAAAAGTCACCTGACCAACGCACAGACTCCGTCCGTATTAATGCACCAGTGCAGAATAGCCAGGCAAGCACGCAACCGACAGCGCCAGTCAGCCGTGAACCACAAACGCCAAAACCGGTTATGCCTAACGAACGGATTACTTTTGACGAATAATTATGAGTTACATAGAAGCTATTATTTTGGGGATTGTTCAAGGTGTTACTGAATTTTTGCCCATTTCAAGTTCCGGTCATTTAATTTTACTACACGATCTTTTTGACCTAGAACAAGAGTCGTTTGTTTTTGATGTTGGTCTTCATATAGCAACACTTGCGGCAGTTATTTGGTTTTTTAGAGACGATATTAAAATTTATATAAATGAATTTTTCAAAAATCCGAAAAATGCACTTCTGACAAAAATATTTCTAGCGACTATTCCTATCGGTATTGTTGGTGTATTTTTTGGCGATAAAATTATCGAGCTTACTCATACAATGAATATAATCGCTTTCTCTCTTATTTTTTGGGGAATTTTGTTGATTGCGGCTGATTTTTTTACACAAGAAAATAAAAAATCAAATTCGAAAGAAGGGAGAACCACTTGGCTACAATCGATTTTTATTGGGTTATTGCAGATTGTTGCTCTTGTGCCGGGAACATCCAGGTCGGGTATTACCATGACTGCAGGAATGTTTAGTGGCTTAGATAGGCGAGCAGCGGCTAGATTTTCTTTCTTGCTTTCAATTCCGGCAATTGCTGGCGCAGGTCTGGTTAGTTTAAAAGACATTGCTGAAAATGGTATGGATGTAAACCTATGGGTTTTATTATCCGGAATGATTAGCGCATTTATTGTTGGTTGGTTTTCCATTACTTTTTTGCTTAATTTGATAAATAAATCAGGGTTTATTTGGTTTGGAATATACAGAATCGCTTTAGGTTTAATACTTTTGCTTTGGTTTTTATAAATCTTTACATCCAGTTTTTGTTTTGGTAAGGTAATTTAAACCTAAAACCAGGGAGACGACATGAACACAAAAGACATCGTCCCCGGGTTTGGGGATGTTCTTTTTTTCGATCAGGCCTACGGGACCTGGGAATGTCCGTTTATGCAGGAAACGCTCAGGCGGATTTTGGCCAACGACCCAGCAGTCACGGGAAGGGCTTTGCAGATTCTCCAGCGGAATTTTTGCTATGTAATTGCAATTTTGGAGTTGGACGAAGTGAAGCGTCTTTCCAAGGTTAGTCAGGCTGGCAGAAAGTTAAAAGGTGGCAAGCTGGTAAACCAGAGTTACACGCGCTACCACCACAGCGTGAGCGTGGCGGCAACGGCCTTTGCTTTGGCAGTCAGACTCGGGTTTAACGAGTACATCTGCCTGGCACTTTTGGCCCTGGGTTTGTGGCACGATGTTGGCCACTTTGCCTTTAGTCATGATTTGGAGCCAGTGATTGCCAAGGCGACCGGCTTAAATCACGAGCAGTGGACAGTGCGTCTGTTCAAACAGAGCGACGGTCTGAAAACTGTGCTGCGGGCAATGGGCGCCTACGAGGCGTTCGCCATGGCCATTAATGGCTATGGGTCGTTCTATAAATTGCTCGAGCTGGCGGACACAGTCAGCTATGTGCAGGACGATCCCTTGGTCTTCGGACTCAAAGGACAGAATTCTGGTCTGGTTACCCAGGTTGCTAAGTCACTTCGAGGGGTTTATCCTTGGGGTTATGAGGCAGATAGTACGGCTGCGTTCAGGCGATTGCTCGAGGCGCGGGCGCGTTTGTATCGAGCGCTTTACAGCTCCGAGACAAATGTGTTCATGCGCTCAGCTATCATTGAACTGGCCAAGTTGCGGTCGGTTGAGGACTCAGGCTTTTGGAAGCGATGCGCTACCAATACTGACAATCTGGCCTGGCAAGAGCTGGTCGACTTCGCTACCAGACAGCAGTATGGCTGGGCAAACCTGCTCTATCGACTGCTCATGGGTACGAGTCAACCTAAAGACCACTTCGCCTGGGAGAGTTTCGAGACCGAAGCGCAAGCGAAAGCTTTCGTAGCGGCGAAAATCGACGATCGTCGATTTCTCACATCGCCTCCACGCGACTTTCGCACCAAAACGATGGTGGTTAAGGCTGAGCTGGTAACACACGGACTGATCGCTGATCGGGCATATCTTCGTCCTCACAATCTAGAGTACCGAGTGTATATTCTTATGCGCTGGTAATCCTCGCACCCAAGGCCTGGCCTTGGGTGTCCGTGTTTCTGGACGATATTTGGCCTGAATGTTACTGTGCAGTCATAAATTAACCAAATATATATGGATTTTCTAATATTTCTATTTTTCGTAGTTTTGGTGGTAATTTTAATCAGTATCCGCCAAATTAACGAATATCAACGCGGAGTTAAGTTTACTCTTGGAAAATATTCCAGCACTATTCAACCAGGTTGGAGATTAATAATTCCAGTTATTCAGACAATGAAAAAGGTTGATATCCGCGTAAAAGCAGTTGATGTTCCAGATCAGGAGGCAATTACAAAAGATAACATCAGCGCTAAAATCAATGCTGTTATTTATTATAAAGTGAAAGATGCAGCCAAGGCCTTCATAGAAGTTGAAAATTTTTACCACGCTGTTAGTCAGCTGGCTCAAACCACAATGCGAAATGTGGTCGGTGAAATGGATTTAGATGAATTGCTTTCAAACAGAGAGGCAGCTTCAAGAAAGATTAAGGACATTGTTGATAATCTAACTGATCCATGGGGAATCGCTGTTGAAAATGTTGAGCTAAAAGACATTACTCTTCCTGAGGACATGAAGCGAACAATTGCTAAACAAGCAGAAGCAGAACGAGAACGTCGAGCAGTTGTTATTAAAGCAGAGGGTGAGGTGCAGGCCGCAGTAAATTTGCAAAAGGCAGCAGAAATGTTATCAACTACGCCAGGCGCACTGCACTTGCGAACTTTATCAACTTTAAACGATCTTTCGTCTGACCAATCAAACACAGTAATATTTGCTCTTCCAATTGAGGTCTTGCGAGCATTTGATAGAATGGCGGAAAAAAAATAAATTAATAAAAACAAAGGGGGCGTAAAAGCCTCTTTTGAATTTGCCTATGACACAAGAAAATAAAGTTCGATTACTACTTGGGATTTTTGTTGGTTTGCTCATTGGAATGAACTTGATTGGTGGAAAAATTATAACTGTTCTTGGCATTTCGGTTTCGGTTGCGATTTTTATGACACCTCTGACATTTTTGATAACTGACATTATTGAAGAAGTAATGGGTAAAAAAACCGCTCAATCATTCATCTATATCGGTGTGGCCGCGCTTTTGATGACATTAGTATATACAGCTGTGTTTGTTATCCTCGATCCAGCTGAGCGTTATGAGTTCAACGATGCCTATGTAACAATCTTCGGAGTATCGATTCGAATGATTATTGCCAGCATTATCGCTTTTGTTGTCTCACAGACCCATGATGTTTGGGCTTTTGAGTTTTGGAAAAAGAAAACCCACGGCAAGATGCTGTGGTTGCGGAACAATGCATCAACAATGGTTTCTCAGGTAATTGACACTTTGCTTTTTATGATGATTGCTTTTTACGGTATTTCGGACAAATTTACTTTTGGTTTTATCATTACCCTGGCAATTCCGTATTATTTATTCAAAATTGCTTTTGCAGCGCTCGACACCCCCTTTGTTTATTTGGGAGCAAGATGGCTTAAAGGGAAGTAAGGCTTACAATACTATACTCAACCGAGCCGTCCCTTTAGTTTTGGAAAACAAAGAGCGCACCGACGGGCTACGCTCTCTACAACGATTGAACGTTGAGGACGAAGCCGCGCCGATGCGCGAGCTACTCGCAGTTCATGGTGATCTCCATCCCCTCGCAGACGCGAGCGGTAGGATCGTTCTTAGCCTCGTTGGCGTAGACGCATTTGCCGCCCCGTTTGCCTGATCGACCCGCCACGATGCGTAGGCCAACACCCTCTCCCTGCACCCGGTGCTGGAGTAGCCGTACTGGTCGCAGGGGTGCTGCTCCACCTTCTTCTAGTGGATGGGGTCTCCCCACGCATCCCATCCGCGAGCGTTCGTGGGAATACTCATCCACTCGTCGCAGGAGTAGTGCGTGCTGTCACCCATCTTCTCCCTCGTGATCGAAGCACAGACGATCTTGGTCGGAGCATCGTCCTTGATTGACGGCGACTGGATGACCACGGCCGTTCCGAGCGGGCGGTGGGCGCAGGCGGTGGTGAGAAGGACGATGAAAAGCAGGGAACGCATGATGGCCTCCTTGAAAGCCGTGCAAAGGGCAACATAATGTCACCGTTCGACTCAATAAGATATCACAAAATAGTCCTTTTGTCAATCGCAACAGGCTAAAATTAGCTAAAAATAATTAAAAAAACAAAACCACGCCCGTAAAGGCGTGGTTTTCATGGTGAATTTACTTCGATGTCAAACTAACAATACTATACTCAACCGAGCCGTCTTCTTGGGTTATCATCGCTGCTACATAAATTCGAAATCGTCCATCTGCAAGTTGGACGATTTTTGGATCATTTAAGGCTCGGACTTCAAATTCTGTAAAATCATCCCAACTAACTAGATCATTTGACTCAAGCTCAAAACTTTTTCCGCCGTCGGTACTGATAAAACTATAAAGCACACCTGTTTGTCCAAGCGGAGCTTTAATTTTCGAACCCTCATGCATTACGATTAGTCGTATATTTCCGTTTGGTAAAACAATGGCATCAGGATCACGGAATCCATCATCAACATCTGGAACATCATGAAAATCAAGCACATCAAAATTTTCAAGCTCAAAATTTTCGCCGTTATCTCCGGGTAAGGAATAGGCTCGGCGTACTACGACTTCATCCGGATTTTCTAAATCAGAATTGTTATAAAGAAGTACGACACCACCGTCATTATCGACAAAAAAAGTAAATACACCCATAAATCCGTTATCCTCAACGGCTGGTGTATAACGAACACCTTCATCTAATGAGTAAGTTTTGCCGTCGACTGACGACTCGCTTAATAATACTTTGTCAGTCATATCAAAATAATAAGTTCGATATGTTCCATTAGGGAGAGTTATAGAAGTATGAAAATTATTGCTTGCTAAATTTGACTTTGAAAAATCAGTTTCATTTTCGGTAATTGCAATAGCATTTTTGTTTTCGCCGGCGACTTGATATTTTAAATAAAGTTTCCCATCAATTTGATAGGCAATTGGGTTTGAAGCTGATTGAATTCTAATTCCCGGGTCTATTGAAAATTGCAAAGGTCTGGCAGGACTGATGATTTTTATAACTAGAATAATAAGTACAATAATGCCAGTAGAGACTATAATTTTTTTCATATTCCTTGTGTTTTTATTGATACTTATAAGAACAATTGTACAGGTTATAAGAAGCGTGGTCAAAAAAACCATTACGCCCAGGCCGAGCAAACCTGGCTGGTCGCGTTGATATTTTAGCTGAGGTCGTGTTCTCGGATGACTCTGTTCAGCACAGTACGACGATGCAGCTTTCCATAACTAAAATCGATAAAGATGGAAATCGATCAAAGAAGACGAAGATTTGGAATGTGGGGGAGGTAAAAAAGTTTTTATCTATTTAACAACTTCTCCAGTAGCCATTGTGAGTTGTAGAAACATAATAGCTAGATAGGCGGCGCTTAGCGAAACCGCAAAAGGCATATCGTATTGAATCGGAACTGATTTATGACTTCCGAGTTGATTCCTTAGCATGCGAAAATTATGGAATGCTTGAAAAATTTCCGAACGTATATCGCCGAATTTTTTTGACAATGTTGGTTCATTAGTGATTGTATTTATCTGTTGCGATAATTTTTTACCTACTAGATCTGACTCAAGACCAAAAATACTTTCAAGTAAAGTGATAACATTATCCAATAAAGCTGCCGAATCTTTTGTTTCACAATTTTGCTTCATCAACTCTAGAGAAGATGAGATATGTGACAGGCCTGTTCGGCTTTTAAAGAATTCTAGTAAAGGCTTCGGAACAAGACGTCCTACATCTTCCAGGTTCTCAATAATTTTATCTGCTGTTGTGAAAGCTATTTTTAGGTATACACTTTTTTTATGCACGCTATCGTAATCAAAAATGCTATGAGCTAATTTGTACCCACCTAATTTATCGGTAAATGGTCCTATCTCAGATGGCTGCAGGTTGAGTGATTTATTGAGTCTCTCAGATTTATACTCGAATGTGGACATGAATCCCGTAATAATGGATTCATTCATACCTATTGAAGCAAAAAAAGCTACACAATCACTAACCCAATTATAAATTTGTTCGGCACAGTAGCTTTCCTCATCTCTTACAAATGTTTTTAATTGTTCCAACTCTTGTTTTAGCGTCTTTATTTTGGTCATATACATAAAACTATCACAAATTAACTAACGCTCCTAACGGCGAGGTTCAGATTTTTTAGATGTCTTCTAAGCGCCATGAATTGTAATTAAATATCTGTATCTGTAACAAATCTTTTTAAAAGTATCTTGGTATTGAACTTTAAACTGTTCTCTTCCGTGCCCACCTTTTAAATATTTTTCCCTGCGTTTCGCGTCTGATTGTGATAAAAATGATTCAAATCCGATAAGTTGAAGTGGTAGTCTATTTTTCGTTGATGGTACAAGACCTTTTTTGTGCATTGTTATTCGTTGTTGAATATCTGATGTGTAACCAATATACAATTTGCCATCTTTATGGCTGTAGAGAATATAAACAAAATACATATCTTTGATCATAACAAAACCAGCCGCCTTGAGCGACTGATTTTGTTTACCGAGCTGATCTCTGAGATGGACCCGCTGTGCGGGCCTGTCACCTCGCTGAGCTTTTTTGTAATGTTGTCTCAGGTAAACGTTAAGCGTTTACCACAAGCTACAACCGAGCTCAGCTCGGTGGTGATCCCACCCCACCTCGCTTCTTTCATATTACTAGTTTCAAGACATAACAGAGCTTCGTGGGGCAGGCCGGGAATCGGCCTCGCCTCTCGCCACTGCAGTGGCTCGGGCTGGCCACCGCCTCGCCCTGCCGTCTGCTGACGGCAGATGGCTCAGGCGTTCGATTCCCTGGGCAAGCCAAGCAGTTGGCTTGCCTGATGCAACAATAAAACCGCAGGAGTAAATCCTACGGTTTTATTGGTGTGTCTTTACAGTTTGGCTCGAACTCATTTTATCAAAAACTGCTGAGCGAAACCAGACTAAGGAAGCCAGCCCGCCGCCGCTCGCTGGCACTCGCCACCCAGCAAAAAAGTTTTCTCTGCAT
>Ga0210050_1001105_pt1 | contig 30567 bp, 17 predicted proteins | sample CryGey132114_all_FD_185463 | JGI IMG/M metagenome (GOLD analysis project Ga0210050, IMG submission 185463) | Groundwater microbial communities from aquifer - Crystal Geyser CG22_combo_CG10-13_8/21/14_all (SPAdes) (version 2) | ecosystem: Environmental > Aquatic > Deep subsurface > Groundwater ... | reverse complement strand
CTTATTTATGTCAATGTGAAGTGGTTCTGTTTGAACTCTGTTTTTTCCCTCAATTGAAAAACTTTGAAGTGCAATTTGAGTCATTTGACCAACTTTTTCCTCAATAGTCATTTGAGAAATGAGCGAGTCAATTTTGCTTTCATTTTCCATTACATTCTTAACTTGAGCATTACCTTTTACAATAAATACAAAAAGAATAAGTAGAATTTTAAATTTCATATTTCTCCATTTACTTAAGAAGTAACATTTTTTTAGTTTTAATAAAATTTTCGGTTTGAAGTTGGTAAAAATAAACTCCGCTCACTAAATCTTTTCCAAAGTCTTTAAAATTTAATGTTTGAGTATGCGTACCAGCTTCTTGGGTTTGATTAACTAGTAAACCAACTTCGTTGCCAAGTACATCAAATATTTTAAGTTTAACTTTACTTTTGCTTTGTAAAGTGTATTCAATTTTAGTTGAAGGATTAAAGGGATTTGGATAATTTTGTAATAATTCGTAATTATTCAATTGATTACTGTTGTATCCAACAGAATTTGGAATTGGATTAATTTTTATTCCACTTAAAACGACTCTATTTATTTCTGGTGAAAGTATTATTTCAAGCAGCTCATCGTTAACACTAATCTTTGTGGTAAAATCGTATGCAGCATTTTTACCAACTTCCGCAAAAATATCCAAATTATCCAATAGCAATTTATCTTCAATTGTAACATCAAAGACTCTATTGCCAGAAGAAGAAAAATATTTTTCCGCAAACATTAAAGTTACATCATATTCATTATTAGGTAATTTAATATTATATTTTCTTGTTGCCTCGCCATCAGTAATATAAATTAAATCCTCATTGGTATTTGCAATTTGTATATTGCTTGGCCAAGCACCATCACCACTATCCATAAAACCATATTCTAGAGATTCATCCCATTCTTGATCGGGTAGATAGTCACTTACCAAAAGTCCCCCAACATTAATGTGCAAAGGAAATTCTGGAATATAAGTTGGAATAATTGTTTTAACCGATGTAGAAATTATGTTGCCCCAAATATCATTTATGTTCATAACTATAAGGTTTGTTGCAACTGAAGGAATAAAATTATTTGTAGATAAAGTAACCTTTGTTAAATCTTTTGAAAGCACAGCTGAAACTATTGTTGCACCAGAAATAATATAATTTGAAACCGTTTCTGCAGAGGATTTCTTCATTTCTTCAGAAAACTTTATTTCAATATTTCCATTTTCAAATGCTTTTGCCCATACTAATGTTGGTTTTGCAACATCTGTATATCCAGTATTTACAGCGTCAGTTAAACATAAAACTAACTTTCCGTTTTTGAAAACAACATTTTCTGGAATAAAATCGCACTTATTTCCACTAAAAGTGTGTGTGGCTTTTCCCCAGCGGGTTGCGTCAAAAACATCAAAATTGTCAGTCCATTGTTGAGTAAAATTATTGTTGGTTCCATAATTACCAGCACCTGGAGTATAAGATGAGTAGCTAACCCAGTCGTATTGTGCAAAAGTTGGCAGTGAATAATCATTCCACACACCAACCCAATTAGCATATTCTGGATTCCAAATGTTCATCATTATTTTTTGTGATAAATTTAGTCCATTAATATGTTCACCAGTTTGCCTATGAACTTCAATAGAATCAACAAACCATGCAACATAATCTGGAGTCCACTCAAAAGCATAAGTATGAAATTCTTCATATTGATTAAAAGCAATTGGATGATTTCTCTCGTGCCCAACTTGATTACGAGTTATAGGATTAAATTGTATCATGTCATCGTAGCGCCCCACGTTTTCAATATCAATTTCATTCCAATCAGCCGTAGAAGTTATCTCGTGATAAGTAAAGAATGAAGAAATTACACCAACTTTATTTGCTGGTTTCATATTTACTTCAAATCTGCCATAAAGAAATGCATCATGTGTTCTATACTCTGCACCTTTATATTCTTTCGCAATAATTAAATTTGAAGCTATTAATAAAATTATTGAAAAAACAATTTTATATGGGGAAATTATTTTAAGTTCTGACAAGGGGTTCACATTTACCAACATTAATTATATACAAAAGTTATGATTTGATTTATTCTTTAATAATTTTTTTGTTGAATACAGACATTCAATAAATAGAATGTCTGTATTCAAAATTATTTTTTAGAAATCAATTCCAACAGAAACTTTATGAATGGAATTAAGTATTCCAAAATCTTGATATGCATAATCAATATGGAATGCAATATTTCCTAGCAATTTTTGTTTAAATCCCGCACCAAGTGCAAATGTTTCTTGCGAATCGTTTAAGAACAATGTTTTATATCCACCACGAAGTGCAATAACATCATTAAAAATATATTCGCCACCAATGTTAACACTTTCATAATTATCATTTGGATGCCTTGCATCAATATCAATAATAAATTGATGCATATCTGACTTAAATACATCGTAAGAAAATCCAAGCACATAGGTAAGTGGTAAAGACCAATTTCCAGTTGAATATTCACCAGGAATTCTATCATTGTTACCTGTGGTTTCATCGTCTTGGTCATATAATATTACATTGCTTGTTCCAGTTAGTTGCAATTTTGTACCAAGATTTGTAATTGACATACCAATTGTTAATCCATCAAATGGAGTATCGTAAAGAACACCCATATCAATTGCAAAAGCAGTCCCAGAAGTATTCCAAATTGATTGCTGAATTACTTTTGGATTGAAGCCAATTGAAAATTCTTGGGTTAAGTTAATAGCCCATCCAAGACTAAACGCAACATCAGAAACAGCAAAAACAGATCCTGTCCCATCTGGTTCATCAACTGTAGTAACATTCATTTCACCATAATTAGAACCAATAAAGCTCATTCCTATGGTTCCATAATCACCCAGATTTATAGTTCCAGCAATAAAATTATAACTTAAATCAGCAATCCATTGAGTATGATCGAAGATAACCGAATTATTATTTTGTCTTGCAATACCAGCAACGTTCCAAAACATTGATGATGCATCGTCAGAAACAGCAACAAATGCGCTTCCCATTGCAGTACCTCTTGCACCTTGACTCACTTTTAGAAATTGTGCAGCAGTTGTTCCTCGTTTAGAAACATTATTAACATATTGTGCGTTAATGCTAAAAGCCACAAAAATAAAAACGAGTAAAGTATTAATAACTAATTTATTCATTTTCAACATCCTTATTTAATTAACGCAAACTTATTAATATATTCTCCAACGTTTGGAGCTTCTACGTGGTAGATATAAAGTCCACTCGCAACATCCATTCCATCTTCTGAGACTAAATTCCATTCCAATGAACCGTTTGTTGGCGAATATTCTTTGACTAATTCTTTAACCAAATCACCAGAAACTGTATAAATTTTAATTACACATTCTGCAGGCAAATTGATAAAGTTAATTTTTCTTTCGCCACGTCCAGTTTGGTTAAGATTTCTTCTTTCCCATCTTGCTGCAGCTATATATGGATTTGGCACAACTGATATTTTATTTAGTTTATTCTTGGCTAATTTATCGTCAACGGAAGCCGCTTTTGTGCTAAATGTGAAATAGTCGCCTTGAATAAATTGCTTGGTAGTTTTAAATTGGAAGACATCACCAGCAACTGGCACTTTTGGTTGAACATTTGGAATACCAGGAGCGTGGAAATCAATTCTCCAAGTTAATTTATAAACAGAGCCAATGTATTCAATAATGACTATTTCATCGCCATACGATAAATTTTTTGAACCATCATTATCAAATATTTCGGCAGCGCTAGTATCGCCGGTAGTTGTGTTAATAACTAAGAAATTTGCATCTAGTTTGAAGAAAGGAGTTTTAGCAACAATTTCATCAAAAAATCTAATTTCATAATCTGCTGGCCAAGCTACATTTCTTGCAGGAGAAGATGCATCTGGATAGACATCCATTGTTAAGTTACTTGAACCAACTAACCAACCAGTTTCACTCATATTAACAACAGTAGATGTATCATTCAAAACACTAAAAACTAATCCATCAAATGGTTGCGTAAAAGATTCTTTTCCAAAATCCTTATTGTTCCAAAGAAGTGTATCAAGGCTCCCGTTATTAGTTCTAATAAGGTTATAAGAACTTGTGTTATAAGTTGGGAGACTTCCTTCTGAATTAAATTCAACTTTATAATTAGCACCATCAACAACAGAAGCCTCATTAAGAACAACCACATTCAAACTTCCAGTACCAACACCCTCTGTAACATGCGTGACATCACCAGCTAATTGTGCAGATGTGTATCCAGCAGCAGGAGCATTAGGAACAATAACAGCGCAGTTGTAATCAACAAATTTAACATTACCTGAAAAATCCTCAGTAATAATTTTTGTACATTCTGAAGGAACAAGCCCTTGAGTACCAAATTCTGGATCACCCATATCATAAGAAACTAAGGCATAATAATATTTAACACCATTAGTAACTGTAGTGTCAATAAATGAATGTTGTAAACCGGAATCTTTTCCTCTATTAAAGCTAGCGCCATTAATTCCTATTGGATCTGGTCCTTGAATTCCATCTATTAAATCGAACTGTGCAATAGGTCTTGAATATTTTGGAATTCCACGAGTATCAGTAATAAGTTTAATATCATTAAATTCAGGTTCTTGACTTCTATAAACCAAATATCCTTCAAAATCCTTTTTGTAACCTTGAGTTGGATCATCATTTTCAAAACCTAAAAATGGATCTCTTGATTCTTCGGCAACATTATCCCAATATAGAAATACTCTTTTATCTCCAGGTACTGCGGTAAGTCTTGGTTTATTTGGAGGACGTGAAAAATTATAATTTGAATTATAAATCTGTTGAACTGTTTCTTTATTAAAGAATAAATCTTCTAAATCTTCACCAAAAGACAAAGCCATTGAAAATCTATCACGAGCATTAAGTTTTAATGGAAAAGCTCCTGATGCAAAAACCATACTAATATTAGCTTTTTGAAGAGATGTATCAAAGTTAGCAGCTTGCATTTTAAGCCACATTGATTCATCATCTTTAGGCCAGCCACCACCAGTGCCCCCATCACCAAGACGATAAATAGATAAACTTGTTAAACCTATTTGATCTGATTCATCTTTATCAGTTTTATCAAAATTAGGCTCACCATCGGTAGGTATTCCGTCACCTTCACCTTTATCAGGTGCAATATATTGCGGATCAAAGGGACCAACTCCGTCTTGACCAACATCATTATTTAATGGCTCATTTTCGTCAGCATCCCATTTGCCATTATTATTTAAGTCTGTAAAGCTAAGCCAATCGTTATCGTTATCAATCCCATCGGCTCTGCTTTCATCAAACATACCGTCTTCGTCGTTGTCAATACCATCAAATGAATTACCAGGACTTTCGAGATAAGCATAACCAAGATAACCTGTTTTCCAACGACCAGGAGCACCATAACCATCATCGTCGAAGGCATAAGCTAAGTCCAGCAATGTATTGTAAGAAGCGTTATCATCTTGGTTATCACCTGAGCCACCAACTCCAGTATCGGTATAAAAACCAAAATAAGTTTTTTCGTAGTTATTATCTGATAAGTTTACAATATCATAATGCCAAAAAATAATATCTTCTGCTAACACGTGCGACCATTGGAAACCTCGTGTTTCAACACGAATTCCAAGACCTTTACGTTCGTGGTCATTAGCAACTGGGAAGAAACTATAAGGAGGACCAGCAAACTCACCATCTTTAGAATCATCCATAACAAAAAATGTTTCAAAATCGGCGTTGTGCACACCACGTCCAAAATAACCATACCAATAACCATTCCAAGCATCGTCAACATTAGGAAGTGCATTTGGCCAATCATCTGGCCACGAATTAGGTTTTGTGCTAATTGCAGGATCTTCTGATGAAGCATTTGCATAACCAGGAACGGCTTCTAAACCCCAAATAGTTCCATTTACAGGGTCTCTATCCATCCATTCGCGGTATGAAGTTTGTAAAGGATGAACAATACCACCACCAGTAGTAATTTCGGAAGCAATTAATACAGCAACACCATCAAGATAATTGTGTCCGGTACCTTTAAGCCATTCACCAGATGGGGAAAATGGCCATTGTCCTACTTCACCATTATTATAGAATAAAGTTCTAACAAGATTTCCATCCATCAAACCTTCTCTTCTATATTGTATATCACCATAAGGATCATTTCTGTATGCTTCAATTTGATCATTTACTTGTGCAAAAGCACCTGAAATGAACAACAACAATAAAAAAGCAATTTTCTTTAATAACATTTTTACCTCTTAATCAAACATTTTTAGAATAAAAGACTTAAACCAAGCTTAATTTGTCTTGGTGAAGAATACATACCTGGATTAAGTACAAACTCTTCTATAGTATTTAATCCATTAATTTCACCAGCGTATTTAATATTTAAATCAGTTCCAGCGCGCCCAGTGGTTGCATAAACTCCATTTTCATTTTCAATATCAAACAAATTATAAACAAGTAGAATTGCGTGAAAATCAATTCCCAAAAGTTTGAAATTTTTGTCAGCTTTTAAATCAAAATAAACTGTTGAAGGTTTACGTCCACCATTTTCAAATCTAACTGAATTACTTAAAGTTATATCTTCTGTAAATGGAGTTCCAGAACCATAACGGGCAATAAATCCAACAACCCAATCACCTGGTTCACCAACATTGGCAGAAAGGTTAATTGTATGTCTTTGATCCCAATCCAAAGGAACAACTGCTTTTTCAGATTCAACTGGTGGGTTTGATTGATTATCATTAAACACAGCCATTGGATCGGATGAATTTCCTTCTGCAATTTGAAGTGTATAGTCAAATTTCATACTAAAATAATCGGCAAATCTCTTATCTAAACTAACAATTACGCCAGTAACATTTGCGAAATCTTTATTTGTAAATCGAGCATACTTAAATCCTTCATAAGTATTTATAATTTCCGTTGCCAATAAATTTCTGATATCACTATAATAAACAGATAAATCGAGAGCCAAATTTGGGAAGATTACTTGTTGCAACCCTAATTCATATTTAACTGTTTTTTGAGCTTTTAAGTCAGGGTTACCAGTAACACTATTGAGTGATTGCTGATCTATAATATAATCGTTGTTTTGATACAAGTACTGCATTGTTGGCATTTGGAAGAAATGTCCATAAGAAAAATGGATAGCACCATTATCAGAAATAGGGAATGAAAGCCCTAAGCGAGGACTAATTTGATATTTTGCATCAACCTTAACAGTTTGCCCAGCACCAGGAAAATCTGGATTTGGACTTTTTTGGTAAGGATTTCTCATATCAACTGGCATAACTGTATTAGAATTAAAATAATCAAAACGTACGCCAAGGTTTACAATCATTATATCATATTCCATTTTGTCTTGAACATATGACGATATTCCAAAAGGTTTAGCTTTATAAAATTGGTTGCCTGGTGATCCAAGTTCTCTATAACCAAGGGTAAATATTTCATTATTATTAAAATCTAATTCACCTTCTGTAAGGTTTACAATATCTTTTCCATGGTTATATATTTCATAAGAATTAGCCTCAACTCCCATTTTAATTTTATGTTCTTTTGAAATTTGAGATTCGTATGCTAATTGTGCCATTGCAGTATAAGTATGTCTTTCATACCTGCTTGTTTGCTGGCCACCTTGTCTAAAAGTATAATTAGAGTTTGGAATACCTCTTTTAGGATCAAGATACCTTGAATCATATTCATCTTCGTAAAGATAACCCTTATAATCACTCATATTATATGCAAGTTTAAGTGAAAAGAAAGAACTTTGATTAGGAATTAACGAAAATTGAAATGAATTTAATAAATTATTTCTATAATGAGTCATTAAACCATCTGGTGCCCATTGAAAAGCATGATCATAATATTTGTTTTCATTATCATCAAAAATAGTGTTCCAACTTGCTTTCCAACTTTCGCCTTGATAAGTCAGTTTTCCATTTAGAGCTTTTCTTGTGCTTGGGTTCATTGCAACATATTTGCCATCGCCAGTTGGTAAAAATGGATTTGAATCGGTCATATTATAAACTCTTTTTCCATAATATAACCCTTCATCAGACACATAGCGTCCACTAACAAAAAATCCAAGATTTCTAATTAATTTTGTTGGTCCATCAAAAGAAAATTGTACGTCGGCTGATCTTGCTGACGAAGCAGCATCAAGATTTTGATATATATTTGTACTTGAATAATATTTTCCAGCATAAGCAGTAGCGCTTCCAGAGTAGTTTTGGCCAGCATCTTTTGTTATAATATTTACAATACCAGACATTGCATTACCATATTCGGCATTAAAAGTTCCACTAATAACTTCTAATTGCCTAATTGAATTATTTTCAACTTGTATTGAAACGCCGCCATCGTATGCATCGTTAACAGCAACACCATCAACTAAGTAAGAAACTTCACCACCACGACCACCGCGAAAGTGACCATCAACAACACCAGCTTGAATATTAACAACTTGGTGCATGTTTTCAACTGGCATCATTTTAATTTCATCTGCAGACACAGTAGATGAAGAAGATGTTAAATCTTTAACTATAAGTGGTTTTTGTGCAATAACAACAACATCTTCATCTAATGTAATCGATTGGCTACTTAAACTAACATCAATTTGTGTTGTTCTATCTACATTAACAATAACATCTTGAATTATTGTTCTGTTATAACCAATTGAACTAACAATCATTTTATGTTTACCAGGCGGAACATTAATAATAAAGTAATAACCATCCAAATCTGTTGCGCCACCTAAATAGGTACCTTCAATTATTACGTTAGCACCAATTAATGGCTCTCCTGTTGATTTATCAACAATATAACCAGATATTTTACCGGTTTCCCCAGCAAAAAGATTCACTGAAAGCAAAAGCATTAGTGAAAATAAAACTGCAATTATTTTAAGAGGTGATTTCAATTTATCATTCCCCATATTTTAATATCAATAAGTTTATTAAATTAGCGGCTATCGGGAGGTACAATGATAGCCGCTACAGAATTAGATGTTATTATTTCAGTAACATCATTTTTTTTGAGTCTACAAAATTACCAGATTGAATTCTATAAATGTAAAGACCTGTACTTAAAGTACTTGCATCAAATTTAACTTGATATTGACCAACGTTTTGGTTTGTATTAACAAGAGACATTACCTCTTGACCAAGAATATTGTATATTTTTAATGAAACCATTCCAGCTTTTGCAAGTGAATAACTTATTACTGTTGAAGGATTAAATGGATTAGGATAGTTTTGTGATAATCCATAAGCATTTACAGTAAGATTGTTCTCTTCTACATCAGTCATTTTGTCGCCAATCCAAGTGTATGTCCAGAGAGAAACATCTGACCAACCTTTGTCTTGATTATTAATTGAATATGTTAAAATTCCTTCTCTTTCGCCTGTTGCATCAGCATCGTTAATTGAGAAATCGATAGGAATTCTCATTCCAACTACAGGATTGAATCTTGCATCACCACGAGCTGTTAAATCGTCTAAAGAAATTCTTCCTTCTGCAACATATCCAGATGGGAATTTTTCTTCCCAGAAATAATCGCTACTTGTTGGGCGTAGAAGAACTTGTGCACCCCAGTTGTCAAGTATTACTTGGTTAGAATTAAATCTGAAATGATAATCTGGTTCATCACCTGTTTTATAACTTGTGTGAGAAGGACCATGCCAATCGTAAAGACCAATATATAAATCTGGTGAATCGATTAAATAAGAAGATTTTGTTGTATCAATTGCAATTACATCATCTTCAGCATCAAATGCAAAGTATAAATAATTTTCATCAAACGCTACATAAGCATTAACTGATAAATCTGCATCACCATCAATAACTGTATTGTTAACAATAGTTCCACTTCCATCAGATGGAAAAATTCTAAAAGGAGCAACTGTTGACCATTCACTTAAATCACCATCTGCTGCAAAATTAACAGGGGCTGTTGGATGAATTGCTGTTACACCTTTTGCAGTATTAACAACTGCATCTGTTACTGTTAACGCACCAACATTACCTGCTGCATCTGTTGCATAAACAGCATAATAATAAGTTAATTCAGTGTCTGTAACTGGAGCAATAATAGTATGTGTAGCAATTTGAGTTCCAACTGCAATTTTACTTGCAACAGCTTCTATACCAGCATCTTCAAGAGAAGTAATAGGATTCATAGAATATAAAACTGTATAAGTACTATTTGATTCATTAGGAACATCAAGCCAAGTAACCAAGTTTTGGTATGTACTAATTACTGGAGTAACACCTGTTGGAGCTTCTGGAGCCACAATGTCAATTGGTGGGTTACCAGTCCATATAAAATCGAACCATAATTTTTTACCAGCAGATGCATTTCCTTCACCCATCATTTGAACAACGGTAATGCTTGATGAATCAAAATCAGCTTTGCCATCAATTACATAAAAATCTGCTAAACTTAGCGAATAATCATGCCATTGGTCATCAGCAACTATTTCAAAAGCCATACCATTAATTCCATTAGCTGATTCCAATTGCAATCTGATAGGAGAGTTTGTTCCTGCTTCTGCTTTTAAAGCAAATTTAACAGAATCTAACCCCCATCTTAAACCAAGATCGTGAGCTGGGCTAACATTCCAACCAGCACCAGACCAACCATTTGCCCATTCGTCGCCTTGTGTCCATAGAAGAGCATTAGTTTTTGGATCAATTCCAGCACCATCAACTATTTCAAGATTTGATTGTCCCCAAGTAAATTGAGCTAAAGCAGGATCTAAAGTTTTACCGTTAAAAATTATCCAAGGGTCTTCTGCAAGTCCTGTTAAATGAAGTTCATCAAAAATTACTTGACCAGCTGAATAATCTCCTTCTCCAGCACCACTTATTGAAAATTCAAAAGCATAACCTTTAATTTTGTCAGCATCTAAATGGTTGTTACCAGCTTTACCAGCCCACATCGTTTGGTTAAAGCCTTCGCCGTCCCAGAAATTTCCATCTGCTAATAATGGAAGTGTAATTTTATGCCATTGACTTGTTGAATCGTCACAAACATTATATTCAAAAGAATAATAAAACTCCATGTTATTTGCATTAGAGTTAGTATCATCAACATCTGAAACATCATACAATTGAAATCTTAAGTGTACGCGTCCATATAAAGATTGAGGTGTTTGTGTAAAAAATGAAAATGACACAGAATCATAAGCACTCCAATCGTAAACTTGTGAATCAGGTGCCATGTGGTAAATTTTAGAATATCCGCCCCAACCTTCTATGTTATGAGCGCTATAATCAATTACCATCGCATTTCCAGAAACAGAGTTACTGCTTGAGTAAGTATCATTTACAAACCCTAAAGTTGGGTCTGCATTTGTACTTAACTCATATTTCCAGAAATTGGTATCTTGTGGTTCCTCAAAATTGTTAATAACCATTGTTTGGCTAAAAACAAAGCTACTTAAAGCGAGGAATAAAAAAAGAAAAGTAAATTTTCTCATGGTTTTTCTCCTAGTTAAAGAATTAATTAGTTGTTAATTGTTAATAAATTAGTTAATTATTTATTTTATTTGTGTTAAAAGCCATTTTATTAATACTATATAATTTTTCAGTTTTCTCTGAAGTTACAAGTGATACAACAAGAAAAATAAAAGATGAAAATGAAAATAAAATTCCAGCGAAATAAAGATAATTTAGTGATACAAAATTTAGAACAATAGTATTAGTTAAATTTGATTCAAGGACAAAATAATCAGCAACAAGTCTTAACAAACCAATTATTTCTCCAATAATTAAAGTCCATATTACCGCATACGATGTAGCTCTTTTCCAGAATAAACCTAATAAAAACACTACTACAATTGGCGGACTAATATAAGCCTGCATACTTTGTAAATTTACGTACATTCCGTCGCTAAAAAGTTTTAACATGGGAATAAACATAATTGAACCAACAACAATAAAAATTGTTGATAATCTGCCAACTAAAACCAACTGTTCATCATTTGTTTCTGGATTATCACCTTTAATAAAATCGTAGGCAATAAGAGTTGCTGTTGAATTAAATGCGCTTGCTAAAGAGGACATTAATGCGGCAAAAAATCCACTTAAAATAATTCCTTTAATTCCCACTGGAAAAATGTTGGAATTAAAAAGCGAGGCATAAGCACCGTTTGATGAAATTGATGAATTTAGTTGAATAGCAACCATTCCTGGAATAATAAACAACAAAATTGGAAATAATTTTAAACCTGCAGCAAGTAAAGTTCCTTTTTGGGCTTCTTTTAAGTTTCTTGCACTTAAAATTCGTTGCACAATATACTGATCGGCTAACCAATACCAAGCTGCAAGAATTGGGGCACCAACTAAAATTCCAAGCCAAGGGAAATCGTGATCGTTAATTGGTTTAAATATTTCCCAATGTCCTGAGGGAAGTTCGGTAAATAGTGTATTAAAGCCTCCTATTGCCTCAATTCCAAAAAACAAAACCAAAAAACCACCAATTAAGAAAACAACTGCTTGAAATATTTGAGTGTACATTACAGAACGAAGTCCACCAATAATTGTATAAATTCCTGTAAAAAGTAGAATAATTACGGTTGAAGTAACAAAATTCCACCCAAGAATTTCTTTTAATAAAATTCCACCAGCAAGCAGAGTAATTGCAATTTTAGTAAAAATGTACGTAAAAATGGATAATCCAGAAAATATTTTTCGTGCCGAATTACCAAATTTTTGACCAATTAATTCTGGAATTGTATGAACTTGGGATTTCAAAAATATTGGAGCAAAAATCCAACCAAGCATAATTATAAAAATTACTGCCAACCATTCAAAATGCCCAACAGCAATTCCTCTTTCGGCACCAGAACTTGCCAAACCAACTAAATGCTCGCTTGATATATTTGTAGAAAAAATTGAAAATCCTATAACTAACCAGCCCATATTTCTATTTGCCAAAAAGTAATCTTCTGCTGTTGGTTTTTCTCGTTTCGAAAAATACAACCCAATTGCTAATACTATTACAAAGTAAAGTAAAATTATTGCGTTATCATATGTGCTTAGTGAATCTATCAATTTTTCTTATATTTATTTTTACCTACACTATCAGAATTTGTGCCAGTGTTATTATTTTGAAAAATTGATAAAAGCAAAGCAAATTTACCAAGCAGATTAACTTACAAAAGTGATTAATTGTAAAAGATGTGAAATTACATATTTAAAATTACAAATGAGATTGAAGTATTTTTGCTCCAAAATAACTTAGAAATGAGGTTTTTATGTTTTTGATTAGATACAGTTTTTTTTAAAATAAATAATAACTATTTAATAAAGCATGTGTGGAATTTTTAAAGAACAAAAACTAATTTCTAAAAAATATTCGTTTACTTGTGGGCGATTATTATTTTAATAATTAAACTTGACTAAATAATAACTAAGGAAGTAATTCTTTTAATGATTTTGGCAACCAGTTTTTCCATTTGTAAAATGATTGAGAAAATGGCACGGCTGTTATTTGTCCACCAAAACCTAATATACGATAAACCATCATTTCTACGTTTGTAACTTTTATTGAATTCAAAACATCACTATTAACTGAAATTCCATACTTTTTTGCTAAACTAACAGTTTTATCAATATATAAATTTTCTAATTCCTTAAAATACAATCCACTTTTAATCTTTTCTTTAACTTCATCATAAGTTCTATTTGCACTATCAGGATTTTCGGAAATAATCTTATTATAATAATCCTTTGCTTGCATTTCATCTGTTTCCACTGAATCTAAATATGTGTATCTAAAATAGCTTGCTAAAAAGCTCTCTTTCCAAATTTTCAATTCGTTTTGTATTTCTGATGAATTCTGCAATCCTCGCGAAAAGCCTTCTCGGAAAATAATCTCGTCAAATATATAAGCTTTTATGTTGGCGCTTAGTGCTTCAGAAATATCCCATTTGCTCATTTTGTTTGTAATTAAACCATTAAGCTCTAAATTGGTGAGATATTTTTCTAAACTAATGGGTGCTAATTCAAATTTTATTAAATCAGTAGCTAAAATTTCTTTTGAATAACTATTTTTAACTTTTCGTATTTGATATTCATCCAGTTGGTATTTTTTTGTGTTTTTGTTATAAAGCGATTCATATTTGTCTGCAAATAGGTTAAAAATATTATCAACCAAACTTCTAAAAAGTTGTCTATCAGTATTTACTACTATTCCCTTTACATATTTATTGAAGAATTCGTTATAAAATACTTTTGCTTTTCTGTCAAAAATAGTCTCTTCAACTTTTTTTCTGTTTGCGCTAATTTGGCTCTCTGTTGTTGCCTGATTAAACTCAATATTTTTTAATATATAAATAACCCAACCTACATTTGCTGGAATTGGTTTCGAAAATTGATTTAGCTTAAGTGAAAATATTTCCGTTTCAATCTCCTCATCCATTTGTCCATAAATTACTGGAATTCCATCTTTTTGTTCATTTTTCTCAATTCTCCCTTGTAAAACAGAATCAATTTTTTCCCCAGACAGCAAAAGATTATATAATGAGTCAATTTCACTTTCCCTTTTTGAAAAGATGAAGTTTACAATTCTTTTTTCATTAGCCTTTGGTAAATCTTCTGCAATTTCGCTTTCATCAACTACAACTTTACTTTCAATTTCTATTTTGTAAAGTTTATCCTTAATTAATTTTCGTTCAATATTTTTAACTGAATTATAAACATAAGGAATTGTATCCATTGACATAGATTTTGCTTCAAGTGCCCATAATTTTTCAGCCATTATTGAATACAAAAATTCCACTTTACTGCTATCTAAATCTGATTTTATTTTTGGTGTAAATTCAAATCTTTTTTTTAATTCTAAAGCAGATATTTCTTCATTTCCAACTTTAGCAAGAAATTTTTCTTGTGCAAAAACTAATGCAGTTGGAATTAAAATAACTAATAATATTATGTAAAATTTATTTTTCATAGTACAATATTACATTTTTTGACTGAAAAATGTTCCCCTATTTTGAGAGAGCAAATTAAGTTTTATAAATAATTTAAATCAAATTTGAAATTATTAGAGATAATGTTGGAAACAGCAATATTTTCACTGTTTCCAACATTATTAAAATCTATCGTAGAATTATCATTTTGTTTGTAGAAACAAACCCATTGGAAATTAATTGATAAAAATAAACACCACTAGAATGATTTGATGCATCAAAGTTTATCTCGTATTTACCAGCATTTTTATTTTCGTTAACAATGGTGGAAACAAAATTTCCTAAAAAATCATAAACCTTTAATGAAACAAATCCATCTTTTGGCAACTCAAATGCAATTTTTGTAGAAGGGTTAAAAGGATTTGGATAATTTTGTCCTAAAAAATAAGTTTTAGGAATTGACAAAATATTATCATTTTTAATATTAGTAATTACCATTCCGCCTTGATTAAAATATGGTTCATATCCTTTTTTTAATGATTCATACACTGGCTTTTGAGTTTGTCTATCCATTGAAATTAGTCCCATACTTTGATATCCGTCTGGATGTTGGTGCGAATACCAATCAAAAATGCACCACCAAGTTGATGCCATTAACATACCATTTGGGTTTAAGGTTCCATTTTCATTTAATGGACTAAAAAATTTAAAGGCTTTAAAAGTTTCATCAAAAACTTCCACTTGGTCGTTTAATGAGCTTCCATTTTCACTTGACCAATATCCAAACTCAGTATCAATAATTGGTTTACCAGGAAAACTATTTTTTGCATTAACCAAAAATAAAAGTGTCCCGTTATAATATGTGCTTCCATGAAAAATTCCAAAATAGAGAGTCCACCCAGCAACATCCAAAGGTGCTTGTGTTGCATCGGCATAACCTGGTTTATCGCCAGCAGAAGATTGGCTTATTAGTCTAAAATCGTTATAATTTGTTGAAATATCATCTTTTATTAATTGATTATAAATTAATCTGTTATCGGTTTCCTTACACTCATTTGAAGTACTCCACATTATTATTGAAGGACGATTATATCCTTTAAAAACCATTTCTCGAAACATTTGCTGATGAATATGCCTTTCGTTATTTTGAATTAACCATGGCTCCTCAGTATCAAACCACCAAACTGGAATTTCTTCCATTACTGCAATACCCACTCTATCACTAATTAAATATGTGTAAAGATTGTTTGGATAGTGGCCTGTTCTTAAAAAATTTACATTTGCTTCTTTAACCTTGTTTAAGTCAGAAAAAATAATTTCTTTTGGAACTGACCTCCCATAATCGGGATGATCTTCGTGCCGTGCTGTACCAGTAAAAAACACTACATGTTTATTTAGCATTACTTTATCACCACTGGTTTCAATAACACGTACACCAAATTGAGTGAAAAGTTCATCAACCACAATATCATTTGAAATAACTGAAACTTTCAAAACATATAAATTAGGATTGGCAGGCGACCATAAATTTGGGTTAATAATTTGAAACTGAGATTCCAACGCAACTACCGAATCAGCCATAATTGTTATATTTTGTGATGAAATTCCACTAATTGCAGCTTCGCTTCCTATCAAATCGCCAGCAAACTCCGATTGAATATTTAACTCATTTACCTCGGCATTAAAAACCGAATAATTAACGGTAATATTCTCATAAAGATTTGTTCTATTGGATAGAACAACTTTTGTTAAAATATCACCTTCAACAGATAGTGGAACTACGTCAGCCCGCGAAACCGAAATTTTGTCCGAAATTTCAAAATAAATATCGTGAATTACTCCAGTGTAATTGAACCAATCACATCTATAAAATGGAACAATATCTTTTCTTGAACCCCATTTTGGGTTATCTATTCTTATTGCTATTGAATTTTCTGCACCAGAAATTATTTTATCAGAGACATCAAATGCAAAAGGAGTGTAACCACCTTCGTGATAGCCACAATATTCACCATTAATCCAAATATCAGAAACGTAATTTATTGCATAGCACTTAAGCAAAATTTGTTTAGTGGATGTTTCTGCTGGAATTTGAATTTTTTTTCTATACCAAACTCCATCTTCATAATACTCTGGAACTGTTGGAAAGGGATAAATTTGATTTTCAACTGCAGGAAGTGATTTAATTTCCCAAGCAGAATCATCATAATTATTAAATTCTCTATCTGCTGATTCTACTAAAAGGTTCGTAAAACCTTCCGTATTTCTTTCTGCTAACGAAATATTATCAGTAGCTGCAACTCTTTCTTTTTTCCATTCACCAGATAGATTGATTATTGCTCTATTTTGCTTTTCAAAAGTTGGAAGTGGTATTCCATTTTGATATGGAATACTAATTCCATCCACATTTTTGAGTGAAAGAGTTGCTTTTAAAGTAGCAGTTTGAGCAAATATTGTTGATGAAATTAGAAATGGAGCAAGTAAAAGCTTAATAATTAATTTCAAAATATTCTCCATCATTTATAAAATTAAAGTTACAATAAGAAAAATAAGCCAGCAATAATCTTGCCAAAATGGACAACAACTCTCTTAATAATAATATTTTAATAAAAAATTGAGCCCAAAAACAACAAACCTTAAATAGATTTAAATAATCAATAAAAGTAGATAAAATTAAATTTAGGTAAACAAACTTTCAAATATTTACTTATCTCCAAAGGCATAAACCGAAATAACAAATTTAAGTTAATTGAAATAAATTATTTACTTAATAATGGGCACTTATAATTTTAATAATAACCCTAGCCCTTTTTACTAAATATTTTAATTTTTATAACTTATTTTAAATATTTATTTCTTAAATTAAAGTGTAATTATTGTTTTAATAATCACTAATAATTAAAGTTTCTGCAAAATAATGGATGTGCCATTTAGAACCCATTTTGTGTGTGTGCAAAATCTTTCAAATCGTGAGAGATTTCTCTTCCGACAATCCCGCCCAGAAGCAGCGGGATGCAAAAAACGCAAAAACGTCGGAATCGAAATGACAACGAGGTAAATACTTCTTTTGCAGAAACTCTATTAAATAATATATAAAACTTGCATGTAAAATAATTTACAAACACGAAAATGTTTATATGCGAGTTACATCAAACATTAACTTGAGTTTATAAAAAGATGAAAATAAACTTTTCTCTTATTTTTGTTGCAATATTAGTCGGCATTTTTTTGTTGGTTTTTTCAATTTCTTTGTTAGAATTTGGAATGTCGGATGAGCAAGAAGTAACAAAAGTGTATTATGTTGATAATATTTCAAAAACTCATCAAAAAATAATTGATAGTTTTAACAAAAAACACAAAGGCAAAATTGAAGTAGTTCCAATAGATATTCCATTCTTTAAATTTAGTACTAATAAGCGAAAAGAGTTATTAATTAGAGCTTTACGAGGAAAATCGGAAAAACTTGATATTTTTGCTGCCGATTTAATTTGGGTTAGCCGTTTTGCAAAATGGACAGAAAATCTTGACAAGTATTTTTCTCAAGAGGAAAAAGAGAAATTATCAAAAATTGCTCTTTCAACTGGGACAATTAATAATGAATTTTTAGCTTCTCCTCTTTATTTAGATATAAGTGTAATGTTTTATCGTGAAGATTTATTATCAAAATTTACTAATTCCGAAAAGATACAAAATAGTTTGCACGAATCTATTACGTGGGAAAAGTTTATTAATTTAAGCAATCAATTTGATGACAAAGAAAACTTTTATACTTTTCCTGCAGATGCTTACGAAGGACTAATATGCTCTTTCGCCGAATTACTTTTAACGCAGAACAAGTCCTTTTTTAATGATAAACTAAGTTTTTCCAACAAAGATTCCGAAAAAGCTTTAAGCTTATTAGTTGATTTGGTTAATAAATATAAAATTACACCTAAAAATGTTGTAAACTTTCGCGAAAAAGATGCTTATAAAAGCTTTATGTACAACAACGGACTTTTTGTGCGAGGATGGCAAAGCTTTACGCATGACACAAAAAATCTTGACAAGAAGTCTGACAAAGAAAAATATGTAAAACTTACTCAACTTCCTCATTTTGAAGGTTTTGAAATTGGGGCCACAATAGGTGGGTGGAACTTGATGCTGGCACAAAACAGTGACCAGAAAGAAGAAGCAATTAAATTTATTAAATATACTTTAAGTGAAGAAGCTCAAAAAATTTTATATTCCGAAGGAGCATATTTGCCTGTTATTAAATCAATTTATAAAGATTCAACCTTTTTGGCACAAAATCCGGATATCATCTTTGCAGAAACTATTTTAAATTCTGGTGAATTAAGGCCTAAATTAGAAGATTACACAAAAATTTCGGACATACTTTCAAAATATATAAAATCAGCAATTGGCAACGAAATGTCTGTTAAAGACGCTTTACTATCCGCAGAAATTGAAATTAACAACGCAAGAAGAAACAACTAATGCTAAAAAATAGTATTGAAAATAATTATCAAAAATATAGATTAGAATTAAGACACATTACTGTTCTTGCTTTTATTCTTATTTCTTTTCAAGTAATTTTAACTTTAGTTCAACGTTCTTCGTTTCACGAATTAATAACCGAAACACAGCAATGGTACCAACGAAACTCAGCAGAGCGTTTAGCAAATAGCAACTCAACGGCTCTTGAGTTGTTAATTGAAAATATGGGAGTATTAGAAACAAGATCCGCTTCTGATAGACAGCAAATAATTCAATCGTTTAATATTATTTTAACTCAACAAATCTTGGAACAAAATATCGAAGATGTTGCAGTTTTCGTGGTCCAAAATGGCAAAACCATTGCAATTGATGAAGGAATTGGCTTATTTAATTTTTTAACCAAAGTACCCATTTCTGAAGCCTTAAGCTCAAAACATACAAATGGATTTGCTCTTTTTGAACAAAACTATTCAACATTAAAAAACCAAGAAAAAATTATTAGTTTTTTAAAAGATGATTCTATTTTTGAAGTTCTTGTTCCTCTCGCTCCCAATGGCGAGCTTATTGGCGCATTTTACATGAAAAACATTCCCGATTTTTCTACAATTACAACAGAACTTTTAATGAGTTACAATCAAATTGCTATTATTTATGTTTCGCTAATTTTACTGGGCTTATTAACAATGTATTACATTTCTTCTTACACGATGAAGGAAAGAGATTCGGCAAACCAAAAACTATTTGATGAGCAGCAAAAGCATTTTAAAGAGCAAATTGAACACGAAAAGGAAACACTTTTTACAAAAAGAATTTATCACACTCACCATAAAGCTGAAAAAGTAATGGGTTTTATAAAAGATGATTTACGAAATCTTTCAAATGAAAACATTAACGAAACAAAACAAAAAGTAACTAAATATGCTAACTTTGTTGCTCGTGCAATTTATGACATGAAATGGTATGACCCGCCATTACAAACAATACGAAACCCTCTTTTTAATACCGATATTAATGAAGCAATAAATTTTATTGTTGAAAACATATTTTTACGTATTTCATCTAAAATTGAAAAAATAAATTTCAAATTAAATTTGGACCCAAATGTTCCAAAAATAAAAATTAATGAATTTGTAGTTTGGGAAATTATTGAACCATTAATACAAAACAGCATTGACCACGCCCCGGATTACAATATAACAATTGCGATTACAACACGTTATGTGCCCGAAACAAAAGAATCTTTCTTAATTGTAGAAGATGATGGAAAAGGAATTGAGCCGGAATTGTTAGAAATTAATGAAAACGGTATTCAAAAAATATTTTTGGAAAACATTACTACAAAAAAAGTTGTGGAAAGAAGTGCTGGTTATGGTTGCTATATAGCACATCAACTTTCAACTAAAAGATGCGGTTGGAATTTGGCTGCAGAAAATTTAGAAAAAGGATGCCGCTTTACTATTACAATGAAGAATTAAGGAGAAAAATGAGTCAGAATTTGATAAGAATATTGCTAATTGAAGATGAAGAATTTGATGCACGACGAGTAAAAAACACAATTCAATACTTTGCAGATAAAATTAAAATAATTTCTGTTGTTTCAAACGGAGATGCGGCTTTAAAATTGCTTCAGAATGCATCTGGGGAATATGATTTGATTATTATGGATTATCAAATTGCAGGCACTCTGCATGGTGTTGAGTTAATAAAACGAATAAAAGAAGTTGAAAACACAATTCAAATTATTGTAATTACAAAACTAACAATTGATTTAACCGACTTAAATTTTGCCAGAACTCTTATGGATGCTGGGGCTTTTTGGTATTGCACAAAATACCCAAACGATATCGAGGAATATATTTATCAACCTACTGACTTTATTATAAGTATTTTTAATGCTTATGAACGAAAAAAACTTGAAGAACAAAGAAACAAATCGCAAAAAAAATTGCGTACAAAAATTGAAGAAATTTTAGATAGCAAACAAATTATTTCCGCTTCTGCTGAGATGGAAAAAGTGAAATACGATATTGAACGGCTCACAAATAATGAAGCAACCGTTTTAATAACCGGTGCTTCCGGAACTGGGAAAGAATTGGTTGCCTATAATATTCACTATAAAAGTAAACGGAAATATGAAAACTTTGTGCCAATAAATTGCGGAAGTCTTCCAAATGATTTAATTGAAAGTGAACTTTTTGGATATGAAAAGGGCTCTTTTACTGGCGCAGCAAATCAAAAGGATGGACTTTTCCAAATTGCCGATAATGGAACTATCTTTCTTGATGAAATTGCAGAACTTCCACTATCCGCTCAAGTTAAATTATTGCGTGTTATTCAAGATGGTGAAATTGATAAAATTGGCAGAACAAAAACCATTAAAGTTAATGTTAGAATTATTGCTGCTACAAACAAAGATTTAAGAAGCGAAGTTAAATCTGGTCGTTTTAGAGAAGACCTTTATTACCGCTTAAATGTTTTGCTAATTCCACTACTTCCTCTTTCAAAAAGACGCGATGATATTCCCGTTTTAACAAATCACTTTTTAAAACAATTTTCTTTTAATATGGGAATTGAAACTCCAACCCTTCCACAAAATGTTATTGATTTTATGACTCAGTACGATTGGCCTGGAAACGTTAGAGAAATGAAAAATGTAATTCAACGACTGCTGTTCATTTCATCAAACAATATTCAGCTTGAGCATATTCAACAATCAATTATTCCATCGCTTAAAAAAGAAGAGAAAAATGGAATGTTTAATTTTGACGAAAACAACATAATGCCATGGAAAGATTTAGAGCGTGAAATTAAGTATAAATATTTCAAATTTGTTCGCGATAAATCAACATCAGACGCCGAAACCGCATTAAAATTGGGTCTTGCACCTCCAAATTATTTTAGAATGAGCAAAGAATTGGGATTAAAATAATTGTTTTAATAATTGACTTATTACTTAAATAATTCGGAAAAATCTGTTTATTATTTTGCCCCTAATGAAAAACAATTTTTCATTAGGGGCAAAATATATTATAGCGCCTAAATTTTAGTAATAGCTTAAAAATACAGCAAAAAGTTTAATGATAATAATTCCTCATTTTTAATCAAGGCAAAAATTAAATCACTTGAGGAATGTAAAAATTTTAGGCATAATTATTGCCCTAATAACAATTTAATTTTAAGGCAAAATAATGATTTTTAAAAGAAATATTTGGATAACTTGTTTTATTTTAGTTTCCTTCCTAATGGCACACTCTCTATTTGCAAATGGAATTTTAAGAACCTCTGGTAAAAAAATTGTAGATGCCAACGGCACTGAAATAATATTTAAAGGAATTGGATTAGGTGGCTGGCTTGTTCCCGAAGGGTATATGTTTAATATGTCGGGCTTTGCAAACTCACCAACCGAAATTAAGAATAAAATTATTGGTCTTGTTGGTGAAGCAAATACCGAAATAATTTATAATAATTTTAGGAAAGCATTTATAACTGAAGCGGATGTTGATTCACTTGCAAAATGGGGTTTTAATAATATTCGACTTCCTATGCACTACGAACTTTTAACTCCAAGAAATGAACCTTATGTTTATACAGAAAGTGGGTTTGCTTTAATTGACAGTCTAATTATTTGGTGCAAAAAAAATGATATTTATTTAATTCTTGATTTGCATGCCGCTCCAGGTGGACAAAGTGCCGAGCCAATTAGCGATTACGATTCCAGATATCCTTCACTTTGGGAAAGCGAAGAAAACAAGGCGCGCACAATTGATCTTTGGCGCGAAATTGCATCACGATATGTAAATGAAGAAACAATTGCTGGCTACGATTTGCTGAACGAACCCGCTTGGGACCTTGGCTCTATGAATTTTGATTTACGAGCTTTATATATGGATATTACTGATGCAATTAGAACAGTAGATACCAATCACATTGTATATATTGAGGGAAATTGGTTTGCAACTACTTTTACTGGCTTAACCCCAACTTGGGATGATAATATGGTTTACTCGTTCCATAAATATTGGAGTGATGTAACCACTAGTTCAATCCAAAGTTATTTAACAATACGTAATAATTATAACGTACCACTTTGGATGAGTGAATCTGGCGAAAATTCAAATTCGTGGTTTAGAGATTTTGTAAAACTTTTGGACGAAAACAATATTGGCTGGTCGTGGTGGACAATTAAAAAATTGGACGCTATTTCTCCTTTAGCTTTGGTAAAAGTTTCACCCCAATTTCAAGTGCTAATGAATTATTGGAATGGAAGTGGTGCCAAACCCAGTGTTGATTATGCAATGGCAGCTTTAACTCTACAAATTGAAAATTTTAAAATAAATAATTGTGACATTAAAGAAGATGTTATAGATGCCCTTATGCGCCGACCATTTAACAATGATGTTTATCCATTTAAAGAGAATACAATTCCCGGAACAATTTATGGTGTTGATTTCGATTATGGAAATTTAGGAACTGCATTTTATGATAATTCCCCAAACAATGTTGGTGCTGGCAGTTATAATAATGGTTGGGTTTACAGAAACGAAGGTGTAGATATTGAAAAATGCAGCGATGCAATTACAAATGGCTATAACATTGGCTGGATTGAAACTGGAGAATGGCTAAAATATACTGTTGATGTTACTCAAGCTGGCACTTATAAAATAAGTTTTAGAATTGCCGCTTCAACTTCTGCAGGAAAAATACAATTGCTTTTAGATAACAATTATTTAACTAATTTGATTGATATTACTGCAACTGGTGGCTGGCAAAATTGGCAAACTCTGCAAGTTGATAATCTTCAAATTACAAAAGGTAAACACGAATTAGTTGTTCGTTTTTATTTTGGAGGATTTAACTTCAATTTAATGGATTTTGAACTTACTGCCGTTGGAGTTGATGATAACAGTGCCACTCCTTTAAATTTTGAAATGGAGCAAAATTATCCAAATCCTTTTAATCCTAATACAATAATTAAATATGGTATTCCAGAAAAAAGCATTATCAAAGTTGAAGTATTTAATGTGCTTGGTCAAAGTGTTATTGTTTTAGTAAACGAAGAAAAGCTCTCTGGATTTTATGAAACTACTTGGAATACAACAAATTTGCCAAGTGGTATTTATTTAATTAGCATTAATGCTATGGGAATAAATTCAAAACAAAATTTTTCACAAGTTAAAAAAGCAATGTTAATTAAATAAACAAATATTCATTTTCATTCCGTTAGTTAAACTAGCGGAATGATTTTTTTCTATTAATACTATTTTTACACGGCACTAAAAAATTTCTCTTTAGGAATATTTATTTCAACCATAGTGCCTTTATGTTTTTCGCTGCTTATTTTTAATTCAAAGCCATTTATGTCACAACTCTTTTTGGAAATCGCCAATCCAAGTCCATTGCCTTCAAATTTTCTCGAATAGCTCATATCCTCTTGTCTAAATGGTTTAAAAAGCTCTTTCATAAATTCTTCCGAAATACCAATTCCTGTATCACTAATAACAAGACTAATACCTTCTTCCATTTTATCAAAAATGCAAAAATGAATTTCACCACTTTCGGTAAATTTAAATGCGTTATCTGTTATTTGTTTAATTGCTTCACTAATAAGCAATTCATCTGCTTTAATCATACCAGTTGTTGCCGTGCATTCATTTAATATTTTAATACCTTTTTGTAAAGATTCCTCTTTATACGAACTGCTTATTTCAAAAAACATTTGATTTATATTTAGTAGCCTTTCTTTTTTACTGTAACTATCTGAAACAAGTTCACTATACAAGACAATCATTTCAACTGTTCTAATTAATCTATCGCTACCAAATTTAATTTCATCGGTTATTTCTTTTAATTCATTTAAAACATCGTCGTTAAACTCAAGTTTAAGTACTTCAATATTTCCTAAAATTATATTTAATGGAGTCCTTATTTCGTGTGATAATAAAGCTAAAAATTCGCTTTTCATTCTGTCAGATGCTTCTGCTTTGTTTTTCGATTCTTCTAATTCACCAATAGAAGCAAATATTTTTTGTTGCTGCTCTATTATTGTTTTTCTTAGATTTTCAGATGCATCTATTAACTCCTTAATTTCACCGCTTGATTTTAACTGCACATTTTCTGAATAATCACCAGACGAAATTTTTAAAATGCTTTTCTTAACCTTAGTAATTGGCGCTATAAATATATTTGCCAATAAAAAGCTTAAAAATATTGTTATAGGAAAAAGAATAATTCTTCCAACAAAAACTTGGTCGTTAATTTCGGTTAATTTACTTTTCACAGTATCATAATTTTGATCAACCTTTATAATACCAACAACATTTTTGTTATTATCAAAAATAGGAGAAAATCCTGAGAGCCAACTTCCTAATTTATCCGTGTATAGCCCTGTATTAATACATTTTTTATTTTGATATACCTCGATAGCCGCCTCTTTACTGGTCTTATTTAATAGACTTAAAGTGTCTTTGCCAAATGAAACTTTATTTAATACAACTCCAAATGAAATACTGTTATTATCAAGTATAGAAATAGAATAAATATCATGCGTTAACTCTAAATTTTCTTTTGCAGTTTCGATGGTTTTTTGAACAAAAACATATTCGGGGTTTGTTGTTGAAGTTGAATCGAATATATCTAAATTTTTGAATTGCTCCCCATCAATTCCAGCAGAAATTGATGCCGAAATGCTTTTTAGTTTTTCACCAACCAAATTTATCGAATATGATTCAATTTTGGGGGTTATTGTTAATATCCCTATTTCAATAACCACATTCAAAATTATTGTAAGCAATATTGTTAATTTTAGCCATAGTTTCATAAGTTTCTCGTATAAAGTTTAGTTCTTAGCTGCTTGCAACAAAAGCTTTCCGCTAATTCTTTCCTTATAATTAGGATTAACGTACTCAAATTTAATTATTCCATTTTCATCAATAATAAAAACACTTGGAACAGGCAATATGTGATGGGTTTCACCCGAACTTGCTTCTAAATCCATATTGTAACTTTTTAATTTGTTTATCTCAGTTGGCTCAACAGTAAAAGCAATACCAAAAGCCTTGCTAGCATAAGCTTTGCTATCAGAATATAATTTATAATTTAATTTGTGCTTATCCTTGGAAACAGAAAGGTTTGCTGCTTTATCCATACTAATTGCAATAATATTATAACCTAATGCTAACAAATCAGCTTCAACATCTTGCAATTCACTTAAATGCAAATTACAGTAAGGGCACCAACCACCACGATAGAAAATAATGATTGATTTTTGATTTTTTGTAAGCTCTTTAATGTCAATTTCTTTGTTGTAAATGTCTTTTATTATGGCACTAGGAATTTCACTGCCAATTTTAATTGGACAGACATCTTTTGCATATTTTGCGACACCGTTGTTATCGTTTGGCAAAATTGCAGTCCCTAAAACCAATTGAACTAATAATAATTTTTCTAGCATTTTCTTAAAACTCATTTCATATATCCTTAAGTTAATTTTAATTTAATTGTTTTCCAATATTATATACATTCTTTTAGATTTTGTTTTTTATAATAGAGTTTCTGCAAAATAATGAATCTTTCAAATTGCGCGAGATTTCTCTTCCGATAAAAAAAACATCGGAATCGAATTGACAAAAAGATAAACCCTTATTTTGCGGAAACTCTAATTCAGATATTGGGTACATCAAAATATTTTTCCTTTGGAATAAAAATCTTCGCTTTTGTTCCTTTGTCCTTTTCGCTTTCTATTTTCAGTTCTAATCCATTTAAGTCCAAGCATTTTTTTGCTAATGCTAAGCCTACTCCATTACCTTCATACTTTCTTCTGTAACTCATATCTTCTTGCCTAAATGGTTTATATAATTCTTTTTGAAAACTTTCAGAAATTCCTATTCCAGTATCTTCTATAATAATATATAATCCTAAATTAATATCTTCCATTATACATAGTTTGATTTCCCCCTCGTTTGTATATTTAACTGCGTTATCAACTAATTGAATTATTGCCTCTTTGAATAAATTTTCATCAACTTTAATAGTACCAATAGTTTCAATGCAATCTGTTTTAACTACTATTCCTTTTTTTCTTGCTTCTGACATATATTTTTCAAAAGAATAAAAATAAGCTTGGTCTAATGTTATAAATTTTTCTTGCTTAATATATGTTTTTGAAACTAATTCACTATAAAGGACAATCATTTCTACTGTTCTTATTAAGCGGGTGCTTCCTTTTGATATTGAATTTGTGAGATTTTCTATTTCATCATAATTGTTGTCTTCTAATTCAAGTTGCAAAATGTTAATGCTGCCTAAGATTACATTAAGAGGTGTTCTTATTTCGTGCGAAAGCACAGCAAGAAATTCACTTTTTAATTTATCCGAAATTTCCACTTTTTCTTTTGAAGTTTTTAGGTCAGAAATTGTTTCAAATATTTTTGCTTGCTGTTCAACTATAGTTACTCGCATATTTTCGGCAGCATCTGCTAATTCTTTAATTTCACCGCTTGCCTTAATTTTATTTGTTTCAAAATAATTACCAATAGATATTCTGTATAATTTATCCTTCAATTCTCTAATTGGTTTAAGAAATTGCTTGGCTACAAATAAGCTTATTAATATTGAAAATGGAAGCAATATTAGTCTTCCGTATAGCATAGCAAGTTCAATTTCTGAAATGGTAGATTTTATTGAATTATAATTTTCATCTACTTGAACTATTCCAACAATTTCATTATTAGATGTTTTTATCGGCGATAATCCTGACAGCCACTCACCATATCTATCCTTATAAACATTTGTATAAATAGAATGCTTTTTATCATAAACTAGATAGACGGCCTTTTTGGCCTCTTCACCAAGCTGCTGAATGGAATCTTTTGCAAATGGAATTCTATTAAGCACAACACCAAACGCTATACTATTATTATCAAGGAGTGTAATTGAATATTTATCACTTGTTAGTTCTAAATTATCTTTTGTTTTTTCAATTGTATTTTTAATTTTTATATATGTAGCAGAATAAATGCCTGTAGTGTCAAATAAATCAATATTTTTATAATCGTCTCCATTAATGCTTGCAGCAGTTGCCGCCGCAATGCTTTTTAACTTTTCTCCCAATAATTCAACAGCATAATTATTTATTTTTGGAGTTAGTACCATTGACCATATTTGGACAACTATATTTATTATAATAAATATTACTATTGTTAATTTATGCCATAACTTCATTTCTATTTCTTCCTAAAGCAAATATTTATTGTAAACACATTAATATATTATTTGGGACTTTTAAGGTACAAGGATTACAATCATTTTAGTTGCTTGCTACAAAATCCACAGAAATAACTACATCTTCACTAAGCTTTCCAACCACCATAGAAGGGATAACAACACCATAATCGGAAAGTTTAATTTTAAATTTGGCACTTATAACTAATAAATTTCCTAAAGCTTTTAATTTTGTTTGCTCGCTTTCCTTAAAGAACGTTATCTCACCCTGTGCTTCAACTTCTTTAGTTACACCATGAACTGTAAAGTTTCCAACAAAAGTTACTTTAATTTTTCTCCCATCCACAAGTTCTCTAAATGATTGTGCTTTAATTTGCTTCAATTTAAATTCTGCATTTGGATATTTTTCTACATACAACCAATTTTCACTAATTAAGTGCTTATCCCTAAGTGCTATTCCGGTTTTAATAGTTCCAATTTTTACTTTTACATTTCCTTTAGGATTTTTAGTAATATCCTCTTTATTAATTGTAACAGTTGCATCTAAACCGCTTGATAATCCTACAATTTTTTCAAAAGGTGCCTCCGATACAAATGTTGCATTATTTCTAAGATCTTTTGGATCAGCAGAAAATTTTTGTGCAAATAAATTTATACTTAATATCACTATTAGAAAACCAGCTAATTTGAGTTTACTTTTCATTATTACTCCTTTTTTTTAGTTTTATTTTATTGAATTATAATTTTATTTACACAAACCTACATTAAATTTTATTCATAACAATCATATTAATGACAAAAGCCCGAATTTTTTAGGGCTTTTGTTTAAAGACTATGAAATAATTTTATTTAAAGTTTAGGTCATATGACCATAGGGGTTCTTAAATTAGTCCTAAAAAAAGGAGAACTTACTATGGTCAAGTTACCAAATCATGATTTCTACGGTATTAAGCGTCTGGAATCTAAAAACGCAAAAAATGCTATTATTCAAAAGTTGGCTAATGACTTTAACTTTACTCCCATTATTGCCGAAGCTTATTACAGCCAAGTTTCTCACTACTTTAGTGAGCACTCTAATATCAAACTCTCTAGTGGTGAAATTTCTTATGAAGGAGTTTCTGCCGATGAACCAGCTGGAAAACACATTAGACTTACTCGTAAAGTTACACTTAACCTGGATAATGCAATAGGATTAAAATAAACAATTTTAGAAAAAGAACAATCAATATAGAAGCGAACTTGCCCCGACTTACTCGGTCTTAGCGTTTGTACCCAAAAGGTTAAGTGAACAATAGTACAAACGCTTAGAGCGAGTTAGTCGAATATGCATTAATGCTTTTCTAATGCATATTTGGGGCTTAAGCTTATGTTGATGGATATCAACACTGACTTTGATGTCCTTGCTAACTTTGGGCTTGACGGGCTTAGACGACATCGGCTCGAAAGAATTACTCGGCAAGCTTATGATCAAAATGCACTTCTTAGTTATGAAGATATTGCCATGATTCTTACTACTTCTCCAGCTACTATTAAGAGAGATGTCGCACTTCTAAAAGGGCAAGGTAAGTTCATTATTACTCGTGGTAATAAACTTGATATGGGTCCCGGTATTTCTCATAAAACATCCATTATTGAACTTTATTTCAAAGGCTATACTTTTACTGAAATTGAAACCAAAACAAACCATTCTGAACTTTCTGTTAAAAGATATCTTGCCGACTTTATTCAAATTGCTTCTCTTATTAAACAGAAATTTACACTTAACCAAATTAGACTTATTGCTCAAAAATCTGATAGACTTGTTAGAGAATATTCTCAATTATATCAATACTACTCCCAACAAAACAACGATAGGCTTATTGACCTTATTACTCCTAAATCTCCAGATGGTGAGGCTAAAAAAAA
>Ga0210050_1001094_pt1 | contig 30728 bp, 25 predicted proteins | sample CryGey132114_all_FD_185463 | JGI IMG/M metagenome (GOLD analysis project Ga0210050, IMG submission 185463) | Groundwater microbial communities from aquifer - Crystal Geyser CG22_combo_CG10-13_8/21/14_all (SPAdes) (version 2) | ecosystem: Environmental > Aquatic > Deep subsurface > Groundwater ... | reverse complement strand
TATTCAGCACTACTGCCGAAGCAGAAAGAATTCACGCTGAAGGACATTTAAATTCTTTAGATGGGATTGGTTCTACTGCTGAAAATTTAAAAGCGGCAATTGCCGGTGAGACGTATGAATTTACAGAAATGTATCCGCCGATGTTAGCTCAGGCAGAAGCTGAAAATCATAAAGCAAAAAGAATGTTTGGGTATGCGGTGAAAGCCGAGCAAGTACACGCCAAGCTTTATAAAATGGCTCTGGAAGCTGCTGCCCAAGGAAAAGATTTGGAAGTGACAGATTTTTACTTGTGCCCGGTTTGCGGTTATATTGAATTTGGAAAGCCGACAGAAAACTGCCCGGTATGCGGAACGCTTGCTTCTAAATTTGTAAAATTTTAAAATCAGATAAATGGATTAATGAAATTGGCGCGAATGTTTGTAGAGTAGAAAAACACCTCACAGTATGAATGATTGGAAATGAATGGATGAATGAATTTCATTCAAGCATACAACAATTCATCCATTGATCTTAAGGATAATTAGGTTCTGGCTTACGAAGTCATCCATTAGTTTTTCTACCGCTTACCCGGAGACCAATCTCCCTTCCTTTATACGAAGTACTCTTGAAGTTAATTGGTTCAAAACATTTTCTTGATGAGAAATGCAGATGAGCGTAATTCCTTTTTCCGAATTAATTTTTTTGAGCAGCAATAATAACTTTAATTGAGATTCAACATCCTGCGCGGAGAACGGTTCATCTAAGATCAATATTTCCGGTTCAACAGCCAGAAGTCTTGCTAATGCCACGCGCTGCCTTTGTCCGCCGCTTAACTGCAGGCAAAACTTCTCAAGTAAATTGGCGTGAATATTAACGTCGGAAAGCAAGCCGCTCAAACGCTCTTTAAAAGGAAGAAAATTTTTATTCTTCCGCTGTAACGCTTCAACAAGAATATCTTTCACTCTTCTAAACGGATTAATAATCTCTTCGGAGTTCTGAAACAAAAGTTGGATTTGGTTAGCTGCTCGATTTTCTGATTTCGAAAAGTTCTTTATTATCTCACCCCGTGTCGGTTGATGAATTCCGATCAACAATTTTGCAAGCGCAGTTTTACCGCCGCCCGATGGACCAGCAATGCCGAGCAGTTCACCTTTCTCAACTTCAAAAGAAATATTTTCTAATATTTTTATTTCGTCTCTCTTTTCTATAAAAGAATTTTTCCAAACGGAATAAGAAACATTTTTAACTATTGCTAACGGCATTACTATTCAACTGCTTAGAGGCTTTGAGAAAATTTTTAATTGATTGAGATTCTTCATTGAAAAAACTTTTGTACGACACAAATTGTGAAAGTTTACTATTCTCTAAATAGGCAATGTAATCGGTCATATTTTCGGCGAATGATAAATCTTGCGTAATAATCAGCAGAACGGAGTTCTCCATTAGAGCAAAATTATTCAGTCGCTTTTTGACCAGTAAAATTGTTTCACTGTCAATTCCGGAAGTCGGTTCATCAAGTAGAAGAAATTTTGGTTTCTTAAGCAAAGCCAGGACGATAGCTATTCTTTGCGCCATTCCCCCGCTTACTTCAAACGGAAACAGGTTAAATAATTTTGTTGGTTCCGGAAGATTAAAAAAATCAAATTCTTTTTTAATTTCATTTTCATCGAAAGAATATAATCCAAAGTAAGAACCGATTTTTTTTAGCGGGTCAAAAGAATTAACCGGATCCTGGAACACATATTGAATTTTTGCTTTGCGGAATTCCGCCAACCGGTTTTGTGGAAGTGACAACAAGTTCACTTCTTCAAATTGAACTTCCCCTTTAATCGAAAAAACATTTTCATCTAAAAGCTTCGTAAGCGATTTTAATAACGTTGACTTCCCTTCCCCGTTTTTACCAAGGATAGTATAAATATTGTGCTCTGCCAGAGTAAAGGCAATATCCCGCAAAAGAAATTTCTTTCCGATTTGGTCTACAAAAGCAATGGACTCAATATTTATTCGTATCATTATACAGCATAATTTTGTTTATTAATTTACAAAATAATAAATTGGTAAAAATAGTTTCAGTAAATTTGCGAGAAATAAATGACAGTTCCCCGGAAGAATATTTCCCTGTTTTTATCAATTCTTTTTTCACTTTTCATCGGCTGCAAAAACAATTCAACCACTAGCAGCTCGCAAGTTGTAATAGCAATTCCTTCGGATGTTGAGCGAATTAATCCCCTGTTTTCTTATAGTATCAATGAAGCCAACATAAACGAACTTTTGTTTTTATCGCTCGTTAAACATACGTGGAATCGCCAAGCCGGTGAATTAAAAACCGAGCCGATGTTTGCAACCTCATGGGAATGGAACCTTGACTCAAGCGCAATAATGCTTCAGCTCCGCGACGATGTGCAGTGGTCAGACGGCGTGCCTCTCTCGATAAACGATGTTATCTTTTCGTTCGATGTATACTCCGACCCTGTTGTTGAAAGTTATTTATACGGTTCGTTCAAATGTTTTTATACCGATAAAGAGGAACACATTATTTCCTCGAAGACTTTTGAAAAATTATCTGAAACAAAATTAAAGATTAATTTTAAACCAGGTTCGACACCTACCTTATTTAACCTCGACTTCCCAATTGTACCGAAGCACATTTTTGATAAAATGCCACGAACCGAAATTGCAACAGCAGAAGAAAGTTTTGCCCCGGTAACCAGCGGTCCATTCACTCTTGAAAAATGGGAAAAGAACCAAGCGGTTATTATTAAAGAAAATCCAACATCTTTTTTGCACAAAGATGGAAACATTAAACGAATTATTTTTAAAGTGATCCCGGATTATAACGCCAGGCTGGCTCAATTAAAAAATGGCGAAATTGATCTGGCGGAATATTTAAAACCTGAGGATGTGAGTCAATTAAAAAACTCCGGCTCCTTCGTTGTAACTTCTCTTAAAGGAAGGGAATATGATTACCTCGGCTGGAATAATCTTGATCCAATTCTTTATAAAAAGAGTGGAAAAATTGTGCCGAACAAATTATTCGGCTCTGTAAAAACCAGGCAGGCGCTTTCAATGGCGATTAACAGAAACGAGGTCCTGAGTCAGTATTTACGAGGTTATGGAGCAGTTGCAAACAGCCCCATATCCCCAATTTTCAAAAATGCAGTAGATGATAAACTGCCGCCGTATTCGTTCGATTTGGCGAAGGCAAGAACGCTTCTTGAGGAAGAAGGCTGGAGCGATAAAGATCAAAACGGGATTCTCGAAAAAGAGGGAATTGAATTTAAATTTACCTTAACCATTTCCTCAAACAATCCGCGTAGAATTTTTGCTGCAACGGTTTTTAAGAATAACTTTAGGCAGCTTGGCATTGATATGAAGATTGATCAGGTTGAACTTGGGATGTTAATTGACCGGATAAACAATAAAAGCGTGGACGCATGGATGGCAAGCTGGATAATTCCTATTCCGTTAGATTTAAAATTTTCGTGGTATTCAAACCTAATAACCACTCCTATGAACTTCCCATCATACCAAAACAAAGAGCTGGATGCGCTGCTGGACAACCTTGAAACAAAAATTACCGGGCAGCAAAAAAATGATAGTTATAAAAAGGTAGAAGCTATTCTGTACCGGGATCAACCTGTAACTTTTCTTTATTGGATTGATAACGTTGTTGCTTACAACAAGAAACTAAAAAACATTGAGGTTACTCCTCTCGGCACAGTTCATCATTGCTGGCTCTGGCAGTAAACGATTGATGCCATGAAGCGTTCTTTATCGATTCTTCCTCTTGCAAAAAGAATAACGACCTCTGCTTTTGTGCTGTTTTTAACGGTCAGTTTTCTTTTTGTTTTGGTGAGAATTGCCCCCGGCGATCCAAGCCAAAAATTCATTTCTCCTAAATTGAGCCCCAAATTAGTTGAAAAAGTTAAAACCTCATTCCAGCTGGATAAACAAATTCACGTGCAGTATCTAAGTTTTGTAAAGAATGCCGCCACCGGAAACCTTGGAGTTTCGTATGCCTTTCATCGTCCTGTGGTTGAAGTGATTTTCGATGTTCTTCCCTTTACTATCCTTTTCGCTGTGTCAGCGTTTGCCCTGCAATTGATTGCCGGATTATTGCTTGCCGTTTTTGCTTTTCACCACAATCAAAAAATTTGGGATAAGTTGCTTTCTCGCGGAAGCATGTTTTTGTATGCCGTACCTTCATTTGTTAGCGGATTACTCTTCATTTATGTTTTTTCTGTTCAGTTGAAAATATTTCCTTCGTCTGGGATTAAAACTGTTGGGACGCTTGAGTCAAGTTTTTTTCTTCTTCTTGTGGATTATACAAAGCATCTCTTTCTCCCGGTGCTTGTTTTGTCATTAACCGGTCTTCCGGTTTATTTTAAATATTTTAGAGAAAATTTTGAAGAGAACCAGAAAAAACTTTTCACTCTTTATCTTCGGGCAAACGGAGTTTCTGAAAGGAAAATTCTTTTAAGTCATCTTATTCCCAACTCATTAAACTCAATTATTGCTTATGCCGGTGTTGACTTAGGAATTCTTTTCAGCGGTGCACTGATTACCGAAGTGATTTTTAGTCTGCCCGGAATGGGACGATTAACGATCAACGCTATCCTTGGGCATGATTATCCATTGATTGTCGGGTGTACATTAACCGCCGGAATATTAATTATTTTCACAAGCCTGCTTGCGGATCTCATTCGCTTGAATATTGATAAACGGCTAATTAAGGGGTTATTAAATTGAAAGGAATCCGTTTTTCTGTTTTTCATTTTTTCTTTTTTTTATTACTCACAACGATTGCCTTTCGTTTGCCTTTATTGGGAAACACCGCGATGCTGTTAGCTTCATATTTAGGACTTCTCTTCTCCGATTATCGAACCGCACTCGACCAATTCTCTTTAAATATGGCAGACTATTTTTGCTCTCTCTTCTTGATCATAGCGATTCCGGTTTTTCTTTACTTTAAAAGAAAAAAGCTGCCGACGCTAAAAACTTTTTCATTCTTGCACTACTCAGTAACGGTGATTTTTTACATCTTTCTTTTTGCACCGGTAATAACAAATGATAATTTTGATTTTCAAAAAGATATTTCGGTTACAAGACTTTTGCCTCCATTCAGTTCGATCCATGCTCTGCACTTAAAGAGCGATACAAAAAAGCCGGGGCGATTAAATGATTTTCTCTCGTTAAAAAGAAATGTAGTAAAAAATTCATTTGATGATAAAATAGTTTTTTACGATAGTCTCCGACAAAACAAAAGCAATGTAGTCTGTTTTCAAAACGGGTTGTTAATCAGCTTACCCCTCTCATCAATTGATCTGCTGAATGGGAAGCCCAAGATCTCAATGAGGCATTTTGTTCTCGGAAGCGATGAATTCGGAAGGGATATTTTCAACAGAATAATTTATGGAACAAGAATTTCACTGTTAATAGGATTCTGTGCAGTCATTCTCTCCTTAATTATCGGCGTTGTACTCGGATTTCTAGCGGGTTTTTCAGGTGGGGTAACGGATGTTTTGCTTAGCCGTTTAACGGACCTGTTCTTATCCTTTCCAATAATATTTTTTATCATTCTTATTCTTGCGTTTTTTGGAAATTCGTTTATCTCTGTAATTGTAGTACTTGGATTCTCCGGCTGGATGAGTTTGTTTCGTATCGTTAAAGGAGAGATTCTCTCGCTGAAAACGAAAGATTATTTTATTACCGCGCAGCAGCTTGGTCTCTCCGGCACGAAACTTCTCTTAAGGGAAGCCTTGCCGGTTATTGCGGTTCCGGTTATTGTAAACACGGTTTTTCAATTTGGAAATGTTGTTCTCTCCGAATCGGCGCTCAGCTTTTTAGGTTTGGGAATTGGTAATGACTTTCCGTCGTGGGGAGCTATGATAAACTCCGGGCAGGAATATCTTGCACAAGCCTGGTGGATGATATTTTTTCCCGGTTTCGCTATTGTTTTAACGCTCATTACGGTAAATGATCTAGGTAGAAAATTGGCGCACCAATTTAATCCCCGGATGCACGCTTGATTAACGGCAGGTTCAACCTCATCAAATTACTTGGTGAAGGGCGAAGCAAGGTATTTCTCTGTGAAGACAGGTTTTTTCCGTCGCAAAAGTATGCAGTTAAAGTTCTTTCATCGCACACAAATAAAGAAGAAGAAGAAACTTTTTATCATGAATACACTCTTCTGAAAATTTTTTCTCATCCCAACATTATCAAAGCTTACGAATCAGGAACAATTCTCGAAGTGGGTGCAGATGATAAAGCGTTGGGTATTGCCAGAGGAAACCGCTTTTTTATTCTTGAATATTTTGACGGGCAAAGTCTGCTTGATGTTGATTTCAACGCTCACCCAACATTGCTCTCCAAAGTAATCGGGCAGATCGGTTCGTTTCTGAGTTATCTTCACCTGGCGAAGTATCTTTACTTAGATTTAAAATTTGAAAACATACTTTGTATTCAAAGTAAAAACGATATTATTATAAAAATTGTTGATTTTGGTTTAACACAAAGAGCAGATGCGCTTTTACAAAATATTCAACGCGGAACAGCTTACTACATTGCCCCGGAAATTTTACAAAACAAAAACATTGATCACCGCGTTGACCTCTATGCTCTTGGAATTCTTCTCTATCGCATTGTTTACGGTAAATTTCCTTTTACAGCAGTTGATGAATTAAAAATTTATCAATCGCATTTAGAAGAAGAATTTGTTTTTATAGACTCCAAATACTTTTCATCACCGGTGATCAAGTGTATCGTTAAGCTTCTTAAAAAAAATCGTGAGGAGCGGACGCAATCCGCTTTACAGCTATTTTATGATTTAGATCTTCCTCTTGAAAATCATTATCTTGATTTTGTCTCATCAACGCAATTCATCGGAAGACAAAGTGAGTCTGCTGTTCTTGCCGCATACATTGAAAACAAAGAGCGAAACGACATTCTTTTTCTACAGGGAATGCAAAACAGTGGAAAAAGTTCTTTGGCGGAAAAACTATCCCGCGATTATCAAAACAGCGTTCTTATCAGCCGGGTACCCTCAGAAAGTCCCGGGGTCATTCTTCAGTATATAGCATCCAGAATTGTTTTTAGCTCGTTTATGCAGAATGAAGAATCTGGAAAAGCTCTTGAAGCCCTGCAAATGTTTAAAAAAGAGAGAGATTTAAACATTGAAACGTTTACCGCCGCCTTCGCCGAAATCTGCAAAGTGAAGAATTTTATACTGATCATTGATGATTTTAATTTACTGGATGACGTTGTTAAAGAAGTTCTTTACCATATTTTTCCAGCGCTGCAAGTAACAGGCTGTAAAATTGTTTTATTCGAAGACCAGGCGGTTTCTTCTTCTGTTGAAGCGGTTCCAAATAAGACAGAACACCAATTAAGTCCCCTTTTACCTGGAGATATTCCTCTCTTTCTAAAAGAAAATTATGCAGGGTATTTTCCACAAAAACAATTAGCATCGCTATTAGAAAAATTTGCAGACTTATTTCCAGGAAATATATTACTTTTTTTGAATGAATTGGTCGCCAACAAAATCTTAATCTTCTCCCATGAAGGTATTTCTGTTGATGAGAAAATATCGGGGAAATTATCCAGCGTTTCACAAGGCGCGCTTTTTAAAAAAAGAATTGCCCATCTATCTAAGAAAGAAAAAGCCGTCCTGGCACTGCTTTCCGCTGTTGATGTTGAGTTAAACCTTGAACAGACAAAAACGATTCTAAAAAACTTTACTGATGATACAGAAGCAATTCTTTCGTGTCTGCAGAAAAAAAATCTACTTCGAATGCCAACCCCAAACTCATTCAACCACTTAATTTATTCCGGGTTAAAGTTTTTTATTTACTCCGGTATAGCCGATAAAGTTGGTCATCACAAAAAAATTGCTTCAATTGTTCATGCGATTCCCGGTTTTTTCCCGAATGAAGTTTCCCGGCATTATGAGTTGGGAGAAGAATTTGACGAAGCCTACCTTTGCCTTAAAACTGAAATAAATCGGGCTTCCGAACTGTCTGCTTTTCTTTATCTAACAAAAATATTTTCGCGTTTGATAAAACTTCCTTTATCGGAAAAATACGCAATAGAAGTGCGGAAGGTTTTTTTGCAAATACTTCAAAAAACCGGCGATAGCGGACTTGCGCTTCACATTCTTGAGGAATTGGAACTCGATTTTCATGTTAAGTCCGACCATAAATTGATGACACTCAAAGGAGTTTTTCTTATCGCTTCCGGCGCAGTTGAAGCCGGAAAAAAAATTCTGATAAGGCAAGTTGAAATGATTACGAACAAACACAACAGGATCGAAATACTTCTTGAAATTGCGAACGCTAATCTTAATACTAATCTGTACGATGAAACCAAAATCGTTTTGGATCAACTCCTCAAATACGAGGGTCTGACATGCGAGCAAAAAGGAAAAGTTTTTAATATCAACGGTTTATTGGAACTGTATAAGAACAACAATGCCGAAAAAGCTTTTTCGTTTTTCAGTTTAGCGCTTAACGAATTCACAAAATCAGATCTCAAACAGCGCATTGCAAGGGTTCAAGTTAATCTTGGAAATATTTGCAGTATGAAAGGCGATAATGCCCGCGCGGAACAATATTGGAACAGTTCCCTTTCCATTAATAATTCGATTGGGGATTTGGAACAGGAAGCCTTGCTCTTAATGAACTATGGAATTTATCTTTTCGATACAGCGAATTATGAAAAAGCAAATGAGTTATATAAAAACGCGAAAAACATTTTCCAAACCATTGGCAAGAAAAACGGCTTAGGATTAACGCTGTTAAATTCCGGGGAAACTCACTTAATCATCTGCGAATACTCCACTGCGATTGAAGAATTTCTTAGGGCAGCAAACATCTTTCATTCAACCGAAAACAAAGAAGAAGAAGCTTCGGCATACTTCTTTCTCGCAAAAACCTTTATTGTGATCGGTAATATTGTTGAAGCCAAACATTATGCAGATCGGTATGAAAAATTGATCACGGAAGGAAAATTGGGGGAAAAACATCTGTTGCAGCTAACATTTATTAATGCGCTTTATAACTACTATTTAAACTTTTCGAGGAAAGAAACCGACGGCGTTGAACTGCGTTCTCTCTGCAATGCGCTACTCGAAACCGACAACAGATATGATTCTGTATTAGCGTCAATGATCTATGTTGATCATTGTATTGATGAAGAGAAATATAAAGACGGGTTTAGTTTTTTAATGAATAAAAAATATGCCGGGCTTTCTACCGGAAACAAAATATATGATGCTGTTCGGTCGCATCTGTTAGGAAAATTAGAAATACATCACCGCTTTGGTGAAAAGCCGTTCATTGATTATTTCAATGATGCGTATGAGAGTTTAAAAGAAGAGAGTATCACCGAATTTACCAGGATTGTTCTAAGCATGCTCGGAAAAATTTATTTTGAAAGAAATCTTTTTTCTAAAGCGGAAGAATTTTTTAACTTAACAGAAGGTTTAATCGTCTTTTTTTCCAAAAACATTTCTGATGATTCTCTGAGAGAAAGTTATCTTTCTAAGAAAGAGCGAAGAGAAGATTTACAATTTATTATGAATTCTTTACCTCTTAAACTATGAACGAACAAAACGTGACCATTCATTTATTTTCTGAAAAAAAAGACAGATCAAAAATAGCCTCAGAATTTATAGGCTGTTCGGTTGTCTATCATAACTTTTCGGCAAGCTCCCCGGGCGAACTTAACGGGGCAAAGAATAGTATCGTTGTTTTCTACTTGACATCGCTTAGTTCCAGTGTGTTCAACAAAATTAAGGACGCACAAAAGAACGCTCAACATTCATTTATTTATCTTGTAGAAAATAGAGACCCGGTTATAGCAAGTACCCTGGCAAAGTTTGGAGGTAGTGAGATTTATATCCTCCCGGACGAATTATTTAAATTTAATGCTTTGTTAAAAGAAAAAGTCGAAAATCTTCACGGAGAAACAGACGACAGTACATTTTTTAATTTTAACGAAAGTGACCCGGTTTTCCGCTCACTTTTGGGGAATTCTAAAGAAGCCGACGAACTTATTGCGGCGGCAAAAACAGCCGCAGAGAATGCATCGGTTAATGTTTTGATACTCGGCGAGACCGGTACCGGCAAAGGAATGCTTGCAAATGCAATCCACAATTACAGCAACAAAAAAATATCTCCATTTGTGGAAGTCACTTGTTCAGCCATTCCCGAACATCTTCTTGAATCAGAACTTTTCGGGCACGAGAAAGGGGCGTTTACCGATGCGAAATCGAGAAAACTCGGATTGTTTGAGTTGGCTGATAACGGAACAATTTTTTTAGATGAAATAGGCGAACTGACTTTAAACCTGCAAGTGAAACTTTTACGCGTACTTGAGAAAAAGATTATTAGAAGAGTGGGAGGAACGCAAGATATTCCCGTAAAGGCAAGGATAATTTCAGCTACGCATAGAGATCTAAAACAAATGATTGAGCAAAATCTTTTTCGTACAGATCTTTTTTATCGCTTAAATGTGATAACCATTGAGTTAGCTTCACTGCGGGATAGGCGTGACTTCATCCTTTCCCTTGTTGATTTATTTTTAAAAGAATTCAGCGAGTGTTATCACAAGACCGTCAACAAGGTTGATGAAGACGTGCTGAAATTTTTAATTTCTTACGATTGGCCCGGGAACATTAGAGAGTTGCGCAACGCATTTGAGCGGGCAGTACTTCTCTGCGATTCAGGCGTTTTAACTTCCAAACATTTTGACCATATTATAAATCGGCAACTAGGGGAAATGACACATCGGGAAAAAAGCTTTCCTTCTTCACCGGCTGACAAAAAATCAGTTAATATTTGCTTAGAGTTCTCCTATGCGTCAACAAATATACAGCAGTTAACTGTTCTCTATGCACACGAAGTATTAAAAAGAGTTAACGGAAATAAAGCGATGACGGCTAGAATTTTAGGAATTTCGCGCCCCAAACTTAACCGGTTGCTGACCGGTGAGTTGATCGAATAAAAGCGTAAGCCCCAACCCGGATAAACCCTGTAAAAAGCGGGGTAAACCGGAAATCAAAAAAAAAACACCAAATAATTTTAGCGCATTTCTAAAAACATCATTTTGTAAATCCACTGGCTAACTTCGGAAAAAGTTTGTTTATCCAGAAGGTTATTCTCTGTTGTTTTTATTTTTTAGTTTTTTGTTCTCTTGCTTTCTCGTTTTTGTTGATTATCTAAATCATTATCGTTCAACAGATCATCCTTCTGTTTATGCAGAAGCATATCCGGGTTGAATTACTCTGATCGCATAGTTCCGGTTATAAGAACAATTTTTACAAAACTCATCGAGAATTTCTCCCTTTTCAAGTTTCGTAGAAGTAAAATAGCGTTTCTTTTTTTCTTGTAAGTATTCTCTTTTTGCTTTTCCGCTCATAGGTAACCTCAATTATTTGGGTTACCTAAATTATGGCGCAATGCGAGACAACTATCCCGGCTGCCATCCCCTTTTTTAAAACCAATTTTTAGCTTAAATTTCTCCTACAAAATTCTCAAACAAAAAAATCTGGATATTCATGGCAGTTTTAGTTACCGGCGGCGCAGGTTACATCGGCTCTCACGTTGTTCGGTTGTTGATCAAAAAAGGATTGGATGTAATCGTTCTCGATAACCTTTCACGCGGACACAAAGCATCGCTTCCGCAAAATATTATTTTTGAGGAAGTTGACTTATTAGACAGCGATAAATTGTCTGCGGCAATTCAAAAACATAAAATTGAATCGGTAATCCACTTTGCAGCATTTGCTTACGTCGGTGAATCGGTTGAAAATCCCGAAATGTATTACCGCAATAATGTTTTGGGCAGCTTTAATTTGATAAACGCACTAAAAGAAAAAGGGGTGAAAATTTTTGTGTTCTCGTCAACTTGCTCTCTGTACGGTAATCCGCTGACGATTCCAATTTCTGAAGAAGAAACAACAAAGCCTATTAATCCCTACGCAAAAACAAAATTGATGATTGAACAAATTCTTGCCGATTACGATTTCGCTTATGGTATGAAGTACGTTGCACTTAGATATTTCAACGCCGCAGGAGCCTCAACTAAGGGAGAGATTGGTGAAAGTCATTTCCCCGAACCACATTTAATTCCCTTAGTTTTGTTTACGGCTCTTGGTAAACGGGAAAGCATATCTGTTTACGGCGATGATTATCCAACCGATGACGGAACTTGTATCCGCGATTATATTCATGTTGAAGATTTAGCCGATGCACATGTAAAAGCTTTGGAATATTTAAATAACGGAAATTCATCACAAATTATTAATTTGGGAACGGGAGATGGAAATTCTGTTAAAGAAGTGATCTCCGTTGCCGAAGAAGTCACCGGCAAAAAAATTAAATCGGTAATTGCGCCGCGCCGCGCCGGCGATCCCGCTGTGTTGGTTGCAGATAATAAAAAAGCGAAAGAAGTTCTTGGATGGAATCCGAAATTTAATTTAAAAGATATTATACAAACAGCGTGGCAGTGGCATCAGAACCCCAGGTATTAATCATCTTACTCATTAGATGATGAGTGATAAAATATTTTGATTGTTGAATGGGTCGAGAGTTTGGTTGAGTGTTTGCATGATTGAATCTTTAAAAATTGAAACATTCATCCATTCAATCATTCACTCATGCATTAAAGTTTTTTCAGATTAGTATTATAACCAAATAAAGGAAACAAGTTAAATGAAGGGAATAATTCTCGCAGGCGGTTCCGGTTCGCGGATGTATCCGATCTCGCAAGTTTATAGCAAACAGCTTACGTTAATTTATGATAAACCGCTCATCTATTATCCGCTTTCGGTGTTAATGCTTGGCGGAATAAAAGAGATTTTAATTATCTCAAACGAAGAAACGATTCCTTATTATCAAAAATTATTTAAAGACGGTTCGAATCTTGGACTTTCAATCGAGTATGTTGTGCAATCGGCTCCAAATGGAATTGCAGAAGCGTTTATTCTCGGCGATAAATTTATCGGAAATGATTCCGTTACCTTAATTCTCGGCGATAACATTTTTTACGGCAATCTCGATTTCTTTTATAAAGGAATAAAAAATAATTCAGGCGCTACGGTATTCGGGTACCGCGTAAATGATCCCGAGCGCTATGGAGTTGTTGAATTCGATAAAGACGGAAAAGCTCTTTCCATTGAAGAGAAACCACAAAACCCTAAATCAAAATTTGCTGTTCCCGGATTATATATTTATAACAATGAAGTTGTAGATATTTCTAAGAATTTAAAACCTTCTTCACGTGGTGAGTTGGAAATTACTGATGTGAATACTACTTATTTAACTAAAGGCAAACTGCGCGTTGAGAAAATCGGTCGCGGTCTGGCTTGGCTCGATACCGGAACACCGGAATCTTTATTGCAAGCATCAAACTTTTTCGGCACCATTGAAGACCGGCAAGGTTTAAAAGTCGCATGTATAGAAGAAATTGCTTACTACATGCATTTTATTTCAAAAGAACAATTTAAAGAAGTAATTCAACTAATGCCAAAATGCCAGTACAAAAATTATCTTGAAAATATTCTCGCGGATGCCGAATGAAAGTAATTGACAAACAATTAAACGGACTGCTCCTGCTTCAGCTTGATGTGTTTGGCGATGAGCGCGGATATTTTTTTGAATCGTTCCACTTTTTGCGCTATGCCGGATTCGGGATTACTCAACCCTTTGTGCAAAATAATGTTTCCAAATCGGTGAAGAATACGCTTCGCGGCTTGCATTATCAAGTTGGAAACGCTGTTCAAGGAAAATTAGTGCAGGTGTTGTCGGGAAAAGTTCTCGATGTAGCGGTAGATATCCGTTTTGGTTCGCCATCGTATGGAAAATATTTTGCCGCAGAAATTTCTGAAGAAAACCATTATCAGTTATGGATACCTCCCGGTTTTGCACACGGTTTTTCGGTTCTCTCGGATGAAGCAATTTTCTCTTATAAATGCACGGCGATTTACAGCAAAAAAGATGAGCGGACAATTCTTTATAACGATGCCGATTTAAATATCAATTGGAAAATTTCCGAACCGTTACTTTCTCCAAAAGATTTACTTGGCAAAAAATTTTCTGAAATAGAAAAAGATTTCTTTTATAATAAGGAGGTTCTATGAGCCTAAAAGATTCGTCAATATTTTTTACCGATAAGGAACAACTCGAGAGTTATTCCCTTGCAAATCAATTTGCAGAACACCTTGAATTCATTTTGGTGAAGGATAAACTTTCCGCCACGCATGATGATATTTATTATTCAATTTCAATGTCTGTGCGCGATCGCCTCGTCCGTAAATGGCTTCGTACGATGCACAAGTATAATGTTGATGATGTGAAGCGGGTCTATTATTTATCTTTGGAATTTTTGATGGGAAGACTGCTCGGCAATGCTCTTATTAACATGGACTATTACGACGAGAGTTCCAATATTTTAAAAGAAGCCGGTTATCATTTAGAAGAATCGAGAGACCAGGAACACGATATGGCGTTAGGCAACGGCGGTTTAGGAAGACTTGCCGCTTGCTTTTTAGATTCTATGGCTACGCTTGAGCTTCCTGCTTTTGGATACGGCATCCGTTATGAATATGGGATTTTTGAACAAGATATCGAGAACGGATTTCAAGTTGAAAAACCGGACAACTGGTTGAGCTACGGAAATCCGTGGGAAATCCTTCGCCGTGAACTTTCCTACCGTATTCGTTTTTACGGCAGAGTTGAAATGCAAAAACAATCGGACGGACAAATGAAATTCGAATGGAAAGATACCGAAGACATTCTTGCCGTCGCCTATGATGTGCCGATTCCCGGTTTTCGAACGAACACTGTAAATAATTTGCGTTTGTGGCAGGCAAAAGCAACTCATGAGTTCAGTTTTAAGGAATTTAATTCCGGTAATTACGTGGCTTCTGTACAGAAAAAGAATGAATCGGAAAACATCTCCAAAGTTCTTTATCCGAACGATACTATGGTTAAGGGAAAATTCCTCCGCTTAAAACAACAATACTTTTTTAGTTCGGCGACTCTGCAGGATATTATCAGGAAGTATAAGTACAAACACGCGAACTTTGATGCATTCTCCGAAAAAACAGCTATTCAATTAAACGATACGCATCCTGTTATTGCCATCCCTGAGTTGATGAGGATCTTGATGGACGAAGAAGGATTAAGTTGGGATTACGCGTGGGATATTGCTATAGAAACTTTTGCCTACACAAACCATACAGTTGTTCCCGAAGCATTGGAAGAGTGGTCTGTTAAGATAATGGAATCACTTTTACCCAGGCATTTGCAAATCATCTATGAAATTAATGCCCGGTTTTTAAAATACGTTCAAGAACAATACACAACAGATGCTGAAATCATTGCACGGCTGTCTATCGTTCGTGAAGGAGAAGATAAAAAAATCCGGATGGCGAATCTTGCAATTGTTTGCTGCCACTCAATAAACGGCGTTGCCGCACTTCATACCAACATTCTCAGGAATAATATCTTCCCCCATTTTTTTGCACTTTATCCTGAAAAATTTAAAAACATAACAAATGGAATCACTCCCCGCCGCTGGCTGAAAATTGCCAATCCTTATCTATCCGAAGCAATATCAGAGCATATCGGAGACGGCTGGACGAAAGACCTCACTCAAATTAAAAAACTTGAGAACCTCATTGACGATAAACAGTTTATGGAAGTTTTCAGAGAAGCTAAATGGCTGAACAAGAAATTTTTAATTGAATATATCGAAACTCAACAGCAGGTTAAAATTAATCCCGACTCAATGTTTGATGTGCATGTAAAAAGATTTCACGAATATAAACGACAACTGTTAAATGTGCTGCACGTAATTACGATGTACAACAAAATTAAAGACAATCCCCGCGCATCACTCGTACCGCGGACGGTTATCTTTGCCGGAAAAGCGGCGCCCGCTTATTTTCAGGCAAAACTCATTATTAAATTGATCAACAACGTTGCCGGCATTATAAATAATGACCACACGATTGGTGACAAATTGAAAGTCGTCTTTCTTAAAAACTATTCTGTTTCGCTTGCGGAAAAAATCATTCCCGCAACGGACTTGTCAGAGCAGATTTCAACCGCCGGGCTGGAAGCTTCCGGAACGGGCAATATGAAGTTTGCGCTTAACGGAGCTTTAACGATCGGCACGATGGACGGAGCGAACGTTGAAATTCGTGAAGAAGTCGGCGACGATAATATTTTTATTTTCGGATTGCTCTCGGATGAAGTTAGAAAATTGAAATCAAATGGATATCATCCGCGAGATTATTACGAAAGCATTCCGGAGCTAAAGCGGGTGCTTGATATGATCCAGGACAATTATTTCAGCATTTTTGAGCCGGGGATATTCCAACCGCTTATTGATGAATTATTAAATGTGGATTATTATTTTCTGCTTGCAGATTATCAATCGTATGTAAAAACACAATCGAAGGTTAGCGCTCTTTATAAAAACAAAGACGAATGGTTCAAAAAGGCGCTGCTCAACGTTGCCCGCATGAGTAAGTTCTCCAGCGACCGCTCAATTCAAGAGTATGCCAAATTAATTTGGAATGTAAAACCGGTTAAGATTGATGAAGCATAAAGAGGACATTTATAGATTAATCGCAAGATGTAAAAAAGTTAGAAACAAGAAAAACTTATTACTTTTGACTTTTGACATTTGACTTTACCAGTGTACATTCTCGGAATATCAGCCTTTTACCATGATAGCGCCGCCTGTTTGCTTAAAGACGGTGAAATACTCTCTGCTGCGCAGGAAGAAAGATTCACCCGCAAAAAAGGGGATCATGCTTTCCCGACGCAATCAATAAATTATTGTTTGCACCAAGCCGGAATAACCGGAAAAGATTTATCGTACGTAGTTTTTTACGATAAACCTTTCCTAAAGTTTGAACGGCTGCTTGAAACTTATCTCAACTTCGCTCCGGTTGGAATAAAATCTTTTATCAAAGCGATGCCGCTATGGGTAAAAGAAAAACTCTGGATGAAGGAGTTCATTAAAAAAGAACTTGGTTTCGAAGGAACCATTCTTTTCCCGGAACACCACGAGTCGCACGCTGCCTCTGCCTTTTATCCATCGCCTTTTCAAGATGCTGCATTTCTCACAATGGATGGAGTTGGCGAGTGGACAACTTCAAGTTTTGGCGCCGGCAGCGGAAACAAAATTCAAATTGATTCCGACATTCATTTTCCTCATTCAATTGGACTTCTCTATTCTGCTTTTACTTACTACACCGGATTCAAAGTAAATTCCGGCGAGTACAAAGTTATGGGTTTAGCACCCTACGGCGAACCGAAATACGTTGATAAAATTTATTCCGAATTGATCGACTTAAAAGAAGACGGCTCTTTTAAAATGAATATGGAATATTTTAATTACTGCGCCGGTTTAACGATGACAAATGAAAAATTCCATAATCTTTTTGGCGGAGCTCCGCGTAAACCGGAGTCGAATCTGACTCAAAAGGAAATGAACATAGCCCGCTCCGTTCAAGAGGTTACGGAAGAAGTTATGCTGCGGATGGCAAGACATGTACGCAAAGAAACCGGACAGAAAAATCTTTGTCTTGCAGGCGGTGTTGCATTAAACTGCGTTGCAAATGGAAAACTTTTACGCGAAAATATTTTTGAAAATATCTGGATCCAACCGGCTGCAGGTGATGCAGGCGGAGCGTTGGGAGCTGCATTAACAGCCTGGTATCAATATCTCGGAAATGAAAGAAGTGCAAACGGAAAAACCGATGCAATGCAAGGAGCCTATCTTGGTCCTCAATTTTCTAATGAAGAAATTAAAACATGGTTAGAAGGAAATGAAATCCCTTTTAAATATCTAAACGAAGATGAGCTTTATTCTCAAACAGCTTCCTTGCTTGCGGATGAAAAAGTTGTCGGATGGTTCCAGGGTAGAATGGAATTTGGTCCGCGAGCATTGGGAAACCGCTCGATTATTGGCGATGCACGCTCTGCAAAAATGCAGGCAACGATGAATATCAAAATAAAATTTAGAGAAGGATTCCGCCCGTTCGCTCCATCGGTTCTTTCAGAAAAAGTTGCTGATTATTTTGAAATGAAGAATGAAAGTCCCTACATGCTGCTGGTTGCCGATGTAAAAAAAGAACGGCAGAAAGAAATGACCGGAGAGCAAAAGAAACTTTTTGGGATTGATAAACTGAACATTTTGCGTTCGGATATTCCCGCCGTAACACACATCGATTATTCTGCACGAATCCAAACCGTGCAGAAAGAATCGAATCCCCGCTACCATAAATTAATTTCAGAATTTGAAAAACAAACCGGTTACGCGGTAGTTGTAAATACGTCATTTAATGTTCGTGGTGAACCAATTGTTTGTTCACCGCAGGACGCTTACCGCTGTTTCATGCGTACCGATATTGATTATCTTGTGCTGGAAAATTTTCTGCTAAATAAAACCGAACAGAAGCAACTCGAAAATGATGTTGATTGGAAGAAGGAATTTGTGTTAGATTAGCACCGGAGTAATAAAAAGTTTAAGGATTAATATGGATGTTGTAAAAGAGCTAAACGTAAAATATGTAACAAATACTTTGGGAGAAAAAACTGAGGTGATTCTTCCAATAGGTGACTTTGAAAATCTTTTAGAAGATTTGGAAGATTTAGCATTAGCCGCAGAAAGAAAAGATGAGCCCACCGTCGAATTTGAAAAACTCAAAGACGAATTAAAAAAAGATGACCTCCTTTAAAATCGAGTGGAAAAAATCTGCCGTTAAAGAGTTAAGAAGTTTTGATAAACCGGTTATTCAAAAAATCATTGCCGCTGTTGACAAACTTTCCGAAAACCCTTTTGAAGAAGGAGTTAAAAAATTAGTAGGTTCAAATCAAACCTATAGAAAGAGAGTTGGAGATTATCGAATTGTTTTTGAAGTTGTTTTTAATAAACTGATAATAGAGATAATCAAAGTCGGCCACCGGAAAGATATTTACAGATAAATAATGCATCATGATTAAAGAAGAACTTAAACAAATAAAATCCACTCCGGCAGAGCTAAGAAAATTCGGACTAACAATCGGCGGATTGTTAACCCTCATCGGGATAATTATGATTATCCTTGACGCAAAACATAAATTGATTTTCAGCGGACCGGGATTTCTTTTTATGTTTCTCGGCTTAACTTTCCCGAAAGCGTTAAAGTGGATTTACAAATTGTGGATGGGTTTTAGTGTTGTGCTCGGATTCTTTTCCACAAGGATAATTTTAAGCCTTCTCTTTTATTTTGTATTAACACCTATAAATTTTCTTCATAAATTTACGGGCAAGAATTTTTTAGATTTGAAGATAGAGAAATCAGCCGAAAGCTACTGGCAAAAACGTCCGCAAGTTGCTTTCGATAAATCTCGATACGAAAAACAATTTTAGGAAGAACAATGAGCAAACTTTCAATTATATCAGAGCTGTGGGATTTTCTTAAAGTCCGCAAAAAATGGTGGCTTGCCCCGATACTATTTTTTCTCATTCTTCTCGGCGGACTGATCATTTTGACACAGAGCTCTGCGCTGGCGCCTTTTATTTACGCGATCTTTTAAGGTTGTTATGGCTGAGAAAATAAAAATTACAATAAAGAAGAAGAAAAAAAGAGTTCCTCTTCCGCAGAAACCTCCGAAAGTTATTGCAACAAAAAAAACTTACAGCCGGAAAAAGGAAAAGCAAGTTTTAACCGATAAGGAGGGCTCCACAATTTAATCAACCTATCTCGCCGAAAATTTAGAATCCACTCCGAGAATTGTTTGCCTTCGTTTTGCTATTTGCAAAAGATTTTGACCGCAAGAACCGGGAAGTTTTCCTTCATGCTTATCAATAACCGGACTCCTTCAACAAATATTCCCCAAAAACTTCTTTTTTATTTGCCTTATATCTGAATAATGTCTTATATTTGCAACCAATAATATAATTTCCCCTAAAAAAATTAGGCGCAACATGATAGATAACTTAGATATTAAAATCCTTGAGATGCTTCAGGAACAGGGCAGGACAAAGCGGAATCAACTTGCTGAAGCGGTCGGGATGTCAATCCCTTCGGTTAGTGAAAGACTTCACAAACTTGAAGACAAGAAGATAATTGAGAATTATTACACCAAGATCAACCGGAAAGCATTTGGCTATGATATTATGGCGTTCATTCTTTTGGTGATGGATTCTTCAAAACATTACAAAATTTTAGGCTCGAAGGTGGAACAGCACCCGGCTGTTCTTGAGTGTCACTCTATTCTTGGTGAAGGTTCACACATCCTAAAAGTGATTGCAAAGAATACGGAAGCATTGGAGAAACTGCTGGCAGAAATTCAATCGTGGCCCGGAGTAGTAAGCACAAAAACATTCTTCGTGCTTACTTCAGTTAAAGAATCAACTAAAATTGCATTGAAGTAATTCAGTTTAAATAAGCAACAAAACAAACATAAAAAAAATAAGAGGTTAGTTATGGCTAAGGAAACGTCTGCAAAAGACAAAGTCCTCAAATTCATCAAGGAGAAGAATGTACAATTTGTAGATTTGAAATTCATGGATATGCCTGGGCAGTGGCAGCATATTACTTTTCCTGTTACACAATTCAATGCCGGTTCTTTTGAAGATGGTTTCGGCTTTGACGGGTCTTCCATCCGCGGTTGGAAAGCAATTAATGAAAGCGATATGTTAATTATTCCCGATCCAAACACGATGTGGGTTGATCCGTTTGTTACTGCGCCAACGGTAAGTTTAACTTGCGATGTGTACGAACCGGCGACAAAAGAAAAATATTCACGCTGCCCGAGAAACATCGCGCAAAAAGCTCAGGCTTATTTGCTTTCAACCGGAATTGCCGATACGGTTTACTTTGGACCTGAAGCAGAATTTTTCGTTTTCGATGACGTCCGTTTTGATTCTTCACAGAACAGCAGTTTTTATTTTGTTGATTCTGTTGAAGGTAAATGGAACAGCGGACGCGATGAAGGTCCGAACCTTGGTTACAAACCAAGATACAAAGAAGGATACTTCCCGGTTGCTCCAACCGATTCGCTCGTTGATCTTAGAAACGAAATGGTTATCAACTTAATGAACGCAGGACTTGATATTGAAGCCCAGCATCACGAAGTTGCAAGCGGCGGACAGTGCGAAATTGATGTCCGTTTTCAACCGTTGGTTTTGGCTGCCGATCAATTATTAATGTTCAAATATATTATTAAGAACACCGCTAAAAAGAATAACAGAACCGTAACCTTTATGCCTAAACCGATCTTCGGCGATAACGGAAGCGGTATGCACGTTCACTCAAGTTTATGGAAAAAAGGAAAACCGCTTTTTGCCGGTAACGGATATGCAGGCTTAAGCGAAATGGCATTGTATTATATCGGCGGCATTTTAAAACATGCACCTTCTCTGCTTGCATTAACTAATCCTACGACAAATTCATACAAGAGACTTGTTCCCGGTTTTGAAGCTCCGGTAAACTTAGCGTATTCACAAAGAAACAGAAGCGCTTCGATCAGAATTCCGATGTACTCCAATAGTCCCAAGGCAAAACGTGTTGAGTTCCGCTGCCCTGATCCTTCTTGCAATCCGTATTTGGCTTTCTCCGCAATAATGATGGCAGGCTTGGATGGAATTATCAACCGTATCGATCCGGGTGAACCGCTCGATAAGGATATTTACGATATGGAACCGGAGGAACTGAAAAATGTTCCTTCAACTCCGGGAAGTCTTGACGCAGCGTTGGAATGCCTTAAAAAAGATCACGATTATTTGCTTAAAGGCGATGTATTTACCGAAGATGTTATTGATACCTGGATAAAATACAAAACCGATAAAGAAATTAAACCGATGGCTCTCCAGCCGCATCCGTACGAATTTACTTTGTACTATGATGTTTAATTGATTTCCTCGATCTAGTGATAGATAAAAAGGGCAGCCGTAATGGCTGCCCTTTTTTGTTTGGGGTTGTTTTCAATTTTGGTGTAGAAAAATTAGAGATATTTCGTTCTTACGGAACTTTGGGTGGTAGTTGTGTTTTAATTCTACCAATATTTCATCCCTAACGGGATTTTGGAAGGCCTTTCTGTCCGGGGACGAAATGATTTGTTCAATCAAATCGCTTTTGAAAATATAATTCTTTTACCTCCTTCCAACAACTATTATTGCCTGATTGTTTGCATAACCTGTGGCGACTACCAAGTTGTTATTTACTGCTACACTATTATATACACCGTTCATGGTTAGTTGGTCATATACCTTCCAGTTTTTTCCATTATAATGAGTAAAAATGCCAAAGTCACCTACGGCATAGATATCATTCAACCCATTCCCTCTTATTTTTCTGGTATAGTAGAGAGGGATATCGGTAATTTCTTGCCAATAACCACGTTTGTTTTCGAAAACTCCACCACCAGCTGCATAGATTATAAAACCGTTGTTTGTCCAGACAGAATGAACTCTTCTTCCGGTATTCCACTTTAATGAATCTACTCTATCGTTCTTATTAATTGATAATATTTTATAATCTCCAGGTTCAAAAACATTTGATACCGCACAATAGATATTATTCTCATTTGTTAAAGAATTAGTTGATCCCCAAATATCATTGATATCTGTAGCTGTTCCGCTTTCTATCTTTTGCCAACTCTTTCCGTCATAGTGGGCAATATTGCCGGAGTTACCTACTGCATATAAATCACTGCTGCTTGTTCCCCACATTTTGTTAATTGGAAATGACCATGGTAAACAAAATTGATTTACTTGCACACCATTTTTTAATATTGCTATTTTATCACCACTTGAACTTATCCAAATTTGTCCATCATCAAATGCAAAAATAGCTTTTGCGGGATACGGTGTAAGACTAGTTTGTCCGCAGACTGTAGGGAAATAAATTCTTTTTATTTCCCAGTTTGTTCCATCCCAATGCGCTACGTTGTAATCGTTTGGATCTGGATTACCGAGAGAATCTTTCATATGAATCTCCCCAACGGCCCAAATATTGTTTTCATCTATTATTGCAACATCATAAAGCAGGCTGCTGGAGCCTTCACCAAAGGTAAAGGTTTGCCATGTAAAGTTGTGGCTTGTGGTATCAAGCGTTTTGGCAATTACTTCGTTGGTAGTTTGTTGCCGGTTGTTGGAGGCAAAGGCTGCTTTTATTTTGTAGCTTTGGTTGGGGAGGAGAGAATCGATATAAAGTATTGTATCGCGGCTTACAAGTGTAATGTTTTGGTTCGGCTTATCATCAACGAATAATGTTAGAGAACTTGGGTTTTGGAAATTGGAATTTGTAATTTCCACCCATGCTTCGGTGCAAGAAACATCTTCAACGCTTAGCGCAAGTGTCTCGACCGGTTCGGTTGGATTTTTCTTACAGCCGGAGTTAAGCAAAATAAAACTAATCAAAACAATAAAAGAGAATCCTTTTTTCACGCCCACGTTTTCCAAATTTCCGGTTTGTTCCCAACGGTAACTTGCCTGCCGTTCCTTACAACGGGAGTTTTTAAGAGGAGGGGATCGTTCAACAATTCATCCGCAATATCGTACTTCATGAATTTCAAATTCCGTTTTTCAAATTGCTTTCCTTCCCGGTCAATCAATTCTTCAAGAGGAATAACGGAGGAAATATTATCAAGTTCTCCTTTGCTTATTCCCTTTTCAGTTAGATCGCGGAAGTGAAAAGGAATTTTTCTTTCCTTGAAATAGCGCTCAGCTTTCTGTGTTTCCCTGCATTTTTTTGTACCAAAGATTTGAATGTTCATTTTTGCCTCACAATAAACAAATACCAACTACAACAGAAATAAGCATGAAAAGAATTGCAAGAATTTTTGCGCGTAAAGGCATCGGAACTCCCGCGTAGTAGTCGCGGATATACTTGCCGACATATCTATTATTGATAAGAATGTCGTGAAACTTATGCGAGCTTCGCGAAAAAAAATAACCGGAGATAATAATAAAAATAACTCCCGGCATAACCGGTAGAATTATTCCCAGAATACCAACACCCACAAAGAAAAATCCCAGGGCGAGATAAAGCCAGCGTAAATATTTATTTTCGATCAGTTCTCTTTTCATAAATTCCTTTTACAGTAGAAAGTATAAAGTAGCAAGTGGAAAGTGGAAAGTAGTAAAAACTTTATACTTTCTACTTTTCACTTTCAACTTCTAAAGATTATTTAATATAAATTCCGTCATTAATTGATACAGATGCAAACGAGTCTTACCGCCAAAAATACCATGATTCTTTTCGGGATAAAACATTGATTGGAACGGTTTATTTTCCGCAACTAATTTAGCCGCCAAAGCAACGGAGTTTTCAAAATGAACGTTGTCATCCGCAGTGCCGTGAATGAGAAGCAGCTTTCCTCTAAGTTGATCGGCGTAGGTCATTACCGAACTTGTTTCATATCCTTTTGGATTTAACTGTGGAGTTGACATATACCGCTCGGTATAAATGTTATCATAAAATCTCCAATCGGTAACGGGTGCAACGGCAATAGCCGCTTTGAAATAATCGGCAGCTTTTACTAAAGTTAACGCGGCGGCATAAGCGCCGTAGCTCCAGCCCCAAATTCCGATGCGGCTTGCATCAACATAGGGAAGCGAAGCAAGATATTTTGCTCCTTCAATCTGATCGTTCACTTCCCAAAAACCTAAATTCTTGTACATTAATTTTTTAAAAGATTCGCCACGTCCGCCGGTGCCTCTGTTATCAAGCGCGAAGATGATGTATCCTTTTTGTGCAAGCATTTGGAACCAGAGGTTTCCCCAAGCATCAGAAACGGTTTTAGAACCGGGTCCGCTGTAATTGTTTACCAATACCGGATATTTTTTTGAAAAATCAAAGTTTGCCGGTTTTATTATTGAGGCGTCAAGTTCAACTCCGTCGGTAGTTTTGAAACGGAAAAATTCAACCGGCGAAAGATTGTATTCTTTAAATACCGACATATCGTTCACTACAAGGTTACGGATTTTATCACCGCTTGTATTGTAAAGATATGTTGAGCCAATAAGATTTGCGTTAGAGTATCGATCAATAAAATATTTTTGATTTGGAGAGAGATTAACTCCATGCGTACCTTTTTCTTCCGTGATGCGTACTCGTTTACTGCTTTCATAATTGACCGAGTACAAATCGCTATTTACCGTGCTTCTTTCGTTAGAAGTAAAAAAGATTTGCTTGTTCGTTTCATCAACGCCGAGAATTTTATCAACTTCAAAATTTCCTTTGGTAAGTTGTGATATCTGCTTGCCGTTGTAATCGAAAAGATAAATATGTTCAAAGCCGTCTTTAGCGGAAGTCCATATAAAATGTTTTTTATCTTTTAAGAATATCAGGTTATCGTTAATGTCAATCCAACACGAATCATTTTCCGTAAAAACGGTTTTTGTCTTGCCGGTTGCTGCATCGGCAAAAAGAAGATCCAATTTGTTCTGCAACCGATTCAACCTTTGCACAGCAAGGAGATTTGCATCGGCTGTAAATTTTATGCGGGGAATATAAATATCCGATTCTTCACCAAGATCAACCCAGGTAATTTTAGGAGATGCAATTTCCGCAATTCCTATTTTTACTGATGAGCCGCGTGTTCCCGCTTTCGGATAGCGCATATCAAGAAAATTAAGATAGAGCGAATCCCATTTTGCGATGTGTATCTCCGGTACTTGCGACTGATCAAGCTGCCAGAACGCAATACGTTTGCTGTCGGGCGACCATTCAATTCCATTTATTATGCTGAATTCTTCTTCATACACCCAATCAAAATTTCCATTTAGAAGAGTTTCACTTCCGTCAAAGGTTATTTGCGTTTCCTTTTGCGATTGGATGTCAACGACAAAAACATTGTTATCACGAACGAAAGCCAACTTTTCACCGTCGGGAGAAAAGGATGCGTTTTGTTGAGTTTTTTCAGAAGAGGCAAGTTCGAGAAATTTCTTCTTCGCAATTTCATAAATGTAAAAAGCACCGCCGGTCTTTAGCGAACGCGCCGGAAGTGTTCCCGTAAACAAAATATATTTTTCGTTCGGGAGCCACTCGTAATTTTGGATAACGAACGGTTTATCTCCGGGTTTCAATTTCAAATCATTTCCGGATACAAGAATTTTTTCTTCTCCGGTTTTACAATCGTGTTCATAAATTGCAGTTGCTTTTGTTTCGGAATCTCTTTTCAAAAAAGAAAACTTTTCTCCACCGGAAAACCACTGCACACCGCTTAAGTTCTTACCGAAAAAATCGCGGTTGGTTTGGATTAATTCAACCGTTAATTCTTTTTGTTGGGGGAGCAGTTCAAAGCAAAAAATAAAAAGAGAAAAAAGTAGAGTCCTCAGGAGAGATTTTATCATTGTCCGTTCTCCGGTAAAAAAATATTGTAGATTATCATTTGAAGAAATATAAGAAAAAGTTTTCAGTCGTCAGTTTTCAGTAATTAGATTTCAGTCGTCAGCGATTAGTATTAACAAATGTGTGGATGTAAAAATTAATCTTGCTCTACAGGTGAACTATCCAGTTGCAAATTGCCGTTAATTGGTCGTCATCAGTTAAGTTTGCTGCATTGTTCAGCGCCCCGGTCTTAAGCTGTTTAAAAATTTCTGTTGCCATACTGTTTTCAATTGCTGCACCGACAAAAAAAGTCTGTGGTTTTAACTTATCTTTAGCGAAACTGTATCTTATCCTATTTAATGCAGAGTTCGCAGTTTTCCAATGTTCATCGGCTCCAGCCGGATCAATACCACCTTTTAATTCACCCAAAGCGATGTATTTATCGTGACTATAAATAATGGATTGTTTACTCGAATTTAAGTCTTCAGTTGTTCCATTTAGGATTGAAAGGTCAACATTTTTACTAACAAGCGGAACATTGATATTCATAACCAATACCCTATCAACTTTTTCTTTTTTCCAGTATAGAGCTTTTATTCTTTTTTCAATTCCGTTGTCGTCTTTAGGCCTGTCGAGCCAAGAATTTGTGTCATCGTCTTTCCACTGGTAGTTAATGCCAGCAAGATTTAAAACGGATAAAAGAGAACGAAGAAACTTTCGTTCACCTAATGAGCCTGCTAAGTTTCTTGCCTTTCCACCCAACGCATCACCTTTTGTTAGTAGATAGCGATAAACAAGTTCGTCAATAAAGCTTACTCCAGCGGGTTCTAAAAATTCCTCGATTAGTCCTTTTATTGCAAGCGTCTTATCCTCTTCGGTTAAATAGTTCAATGATTTGTCAGAGAGACCCGAAGCTGTTAATAAACCAATTCTTAAATCAGTCACTTTTAATAGGTCTTTAGGTTCCTTGATCTGATTTGCAAGAGATTTTAAAGCCTTTGCTTCTTCGATATACGGAGAAGCGATATAATTTTTCTCCAATGCCATTGCAATAAAACCAGCTCTGGTTTTCTCACGAGAAGTAACTAAATCGCTTGCCGCTTTTATTAAACTATTCGCTCTTATTTTTTTTGCCATAAGTAAACACATTTCCGGACTTCAGTTCGTCCATAGTTGCCCATTTGTTGACTGCTGTTCCCTTTTCCCTTGGGTAAAACAAAAATTTTATTGATTTCGAAACCAAAATTCTCCGCAAAATCTGACAAAATTAAATCAACTGGAATTTCTTCGCCACCATATCGAACATTGTCATTAACCATAACGCAATACCCACCACTCTTTGTAATTCTTGCCATTTCATAAGTAACAAAACATAATTCCAGAAAATAATTTTTAACCATTCGTGCAATATTGCTGTTATTCAGCTTTTCTAATTTATTGAGTTCATCAAGAATTGCGTTTACTTCCATCATTGCGTTTGAACGATTGTAAACATGGAGAACTTCCTCAAAAACTTCACTCTTTCCAATAGAAGTATAAAACTTACTTAGAAATTCAATTTTTTCTTTGTTCTCAACGGTACATGAAAGCATCGATTGACGCAAGTCTCGAACTTGCTCATTGTTGTAACCTAAATAAACCAACTCCAAGGCGTATGTTCTTGTGTAATCGTACCTATTACAATACGGAGGGGAGGTAATAATAAAATCAAAAAAATCGTTTTCAAATTTTGGTAATTCTTCAAGACATGAACCTTCAATTATTTTAACTGGTTTTTTTTCAGAGTTTGTTTTTTCGAATTGTTCAAACAATGAGCTTATCTGAGTTGGTGAAAGGTCATGTATAATTTTGTTTAACTTTGATTTTAGCGCCTCTTTAAAAGTTGAAATTCTACCTTTGTTAAAAGATTTACCAGGTAAAACTCTTTTTGAACGATAGTCCCAACGCAAATATTGTCCGTCTTTTCTTGTGTAACTGATTTCTTCTAAAACCGTGAAAGCGGCAAACCTTAATATCGTTTCAATATGTTTGTCCTTGATTTTAGAACAGTACGATAAATATTTATTTAAATATTCTTCTGTTTCGTCTGGGAAGGCATCTTTAGTAATGGAAATATGGTTTATGTGGTTTTTAAAGTCCTTTAATTTAGTAATTTCTGACCAAAGTCCTTTTTCAATTATTGTTAGTTTTTCAACATCTAATTTGTCTAAAACTTGGCGTGTCTGCATAACGAAAGTCCCGACAGGTAAAAGCTCAACTCCATAAGATTGCCATCCCAATTCCTGTCCAGCAAACAGAGTTGTCCCCGCTCCCGCAAATGGGTCCAAAACTTTCCCCGGTTTAGGGGCATATTTTGTTAAAAAGTATTTTACTAAAGCAGAAGAGAATCCTTCTTTGTATTTAAACCAACGATATACTGGTTCATCTTTGTTGGCTTGAAAACTGACAACTTTTCTATTTAAGTTATATGCTGTCTCTAACTTGTTTTCAAGTCGATCAAATAGTTTTTTCCTTTCGGACGGAAATATTTCTGCGGTTTTAATCATGCTCTAATTTAACAAATCATTTCTGCAAATGCTTGTGGTAAACCTAGTTTTATTTTTTTGCTGATAACTTACAACTAAAATCATCTCACTCCATTTCCGCTTGAAGTTTTTCCGTTCTATCCGCCATTTTAATTTGATTGATGAGTTCGGTCAAATCGCCTTCCATTATGCCGGAGAGATTGTAAAGTGTTAATCCAATGCGGTGGTCGGTAATTCTGTTTTGCGGATAATTGTAAGTGCGGATCTTATCGCTTCTATCACCGCTGCCAACCATGGATTTTCGCACTGCCGCAATTTCTTTATTCTGTTCGCGCTGTTTCAGATCGAACAGACGGGCTTTTAAAACCTTCATCGCTTTTTGCCGGTTTTTTAATTGAGAACGTTCGTCCTGACACTGCACAACCAAACCCGAAGGAAGGTGAGTAATGCGGATAGCGGTTTCAACTTTATTTACGTTTTGTCCTCCTGCGCCGCCGCTGCGGTAAACATCAATTTTTAATTCGCTTGGATTGATATCAACCTGCACATCTTCCACCTCAGGAAGAACCGCCACTGATGCGGCTGAAGTATGTACGCGTCCGCTTGCTTCGGTTGCGGGGACACGCTGCACACGATGAACTCCGCTTTCAAATTTTAGGTCGCCGAAAACGCTTGTGCCGGTTACGGAAAAAATTACTTCTTTTATTCCGCCAAGTCCGGCGGTATCGTTTATGTCAATCAGTTCAAGTTTCCAACTGCGAGTTTCCGCATAGCGGGAATACATTCTGAATAAATCACCTGCAAAAAGAGCCGCTTCATCGCCGCCGGTACCGGCACGGATTTCCACAATTACATCTTTGTCGTCATTCGGATCTTTTGGCAGGAGGAGAACTTTTATCTCGTCTTCTAATTTTTCTTTTTTGATTTTGAGCTCATTAAGTTCTGATTCGGCAAGTTCGGCAAGTTCTTTGTCTAAGCCGGCATCAATAATTTCTTTGTTCCCTTCAATGTCGGAAATCGTTTTTGAATATTCATCATACACAGTAATAATCGGAGTTAATTCACTTCGTTCTTTACTCAGTGAAATTAATTTGTCAGTGTTTTTTACAATATCGGGGTCGGAGAGGTGATCGTTTATTCTATCAAATTTTTCTTTTATTTTTCTCAATTTCTCGAGGAAGTCCATATAATCCTTTTCATTTTTAACGTTGCAAATATAAGGATTTTTGGACGATAGTTCGGTAGCATTAGGAATTAGGTGATGAGCCCACTCTAAAAAGCAAATTTCTAAATTCGATGCTTTTTTGTTAAAAAAACTGTTGATTATTTTCTTGGGCTAATTAATTCCCAAAAATGTTGGGTAATTTTTTTTTATTGAGTTTTTACATTTATTCATCTGTTCTTTGAATATCGGTTTTTATCTTCAGTTCTTTTAGCAGTTGTTCTGTTAAATGGTCAAAAACTTTTTCAAGAAGATTTATTCCGGTCTCAATGAAATAAGTAGTAAACTTATTCTGAAAATTAAAAAGAGATACCTCGGAGAATGGAACTTCGTCTAAGGTTTGCAACCCAAGAGCCGTTTTGGTCAATAAATTAAATTTTATGTTATTCAATAATTTTTCGTAAGTTAATTTCTGTCTGTGTTGCAATAAGGTTGCAGAAACCAGACAATTGACCGGTATATTAGGACGGCTATCTATCTCTGAATATAAACAAGAAAAGTCTGCTTATATATTGCAGAAGATAAGTTCATAATCCTCCATTGGCGGACTTCCGATGTTTGAAGTTCTTTTTCCATCTTCGGAGATACCCTATTGGTGAATCCAAGGATGCTGGATTGTGTATGTCTTGTCTTAATTTTAAAGATTGTTTTTACTGCTAAATGA
>Ga0210050_1001093_pt1 | contig 30755 bp, 26 predicted proteins | sample CryGey132114_all_FD_185463 | JGI IMG/M metagenome (GOLD analysis project Ga0210050, IMG submission 185463) | Groundwater microbial communities from aquifer - Crystal Geyser CG22_combo_CG10-13_8/21/14_all (SPAdes) (version 2) | ecosystem: Environmental > Aquatic > Deep subsurface > Groundwater ... | reverse complement strand
TCAACCAATGAAACCGCAGAGCCTGAGGCATGGGGGATCTCTAAAATAGGTAGCAATTGGGGATGTCTGACAAAAAAGTCAGGGTGGTGGCGTAAATAATAACTAATCGTTTCTGCGTTTTGAGTTTGGATGTCTTGATTTGTTGTCATAATTCAATGATACCTTCAAATACCGTTACCGCTGAACCGGTCATTTTAAGTCGGTGTCCAGCCCCTTTCCAATTGAGCTGAAGATTACCACCCGGTTGTTCAATGCGAACTCTTTCATCTAACCAACCATGTTGGCGTCCTATTGCTAGAGCCGCGCAAGCGCCAGTGCCGCAGGCTTGAGTTTCGCCGGAACCACGTTCAAAAACGCGCAATTTAATCCTAACAGGATTAAGCACCTCCATAAATCCGACATTAACACCCTCAGGAAACCAAGGATGTTGACCTATCACTGGGCCCAATTCGGAAACAGGCGCTTTTTCTATGTCGTTAACCAATATAACACAATGAGGATTGCCCATGGAAACTAGTCCAACGCTAATGATTTCATCGGCGACTTTGAGCTTGTAGTTAAGTTGTTGCTTTTGTTGAGTCACAGGTATTTGTTTGGTATTGAATTGAGGTTCGTCCATCTCTACACAAACCATCCCATTGGGGCCTTGAGTCATCTCTAACACAGATCCAGTTTCGGTGGATACTCTTAAACGACCTTTCCAGGAGAGTTGGTGCTCTCTGACAAAACGATAAAAGCAACGGGCTCCATTCCCACAATGTTCCACTTCATGGCCGTCAGCATTAAAAACGCGGTAATGAAAATCAACATCGGGACGCATGGGAGCCTCCACATAGATTAACTGATCACAACCTATTCCATAATGGCGATCTGCCAGTTTTTGGATTTGTTTGGTATTGAGATATTGAGGATTTGTTACCTGATCAATCACTACAAAATCGTTACCCAACCCCTGCATTTTAGAAAAAGGAATTCTGAGTCTATTCATAGATTGGGTTGTGCTGCCGTTTTGTGTTCGGATGCAGTCGTCTTCTTTGGCTCTTGTTGTTGCTTAGCGGCCTCTTTTTTTTGTGTGGATTCAGGTTTTACTTTTGCTGGTAAATAGAGACTGCCTTTTTGCCCACAACCTGTTAGGCAGACGCTAAAAAAAAGTAATAACCACAAATAGTTATGCGACACTTTTAAGATCCAATTCATAAAGGTTTGCTTGGATTATATACCCGCATCACCTCAAAATACAGAATTTAAGGGAGTCAATTTTTATTGAAATACCAAAGCACTGACCTTCACTAATGGCCATGAATGCAGTATATTGAGGGTTTTTTGACTTTTGCTAAATGGGCCTTTAGATGATTCGTGTTTCAAACCTGTCAAAATCTTATTCTATGGGGAATATTGAAGTAAATGCATTGAAAGGTATTGACTTACATATTCCTAAAAATCAATTCATTGCCATCATGGGGCCTTCAGGCTCGGGAAAATCCACTCTGATGAATATTTTGGGTTGCCTGGATCAGCCCACAAAAGGGAATTATCTATTATCTGAGCAAGAAGTCTCAACCTTGAATGATGATCAATTAGCCGCTGTCAGAAATCGATCGATAGGCTTTGTTTTTCAAACTTTTAATCTACAAGCAAGACGCAGTGCCCTTGAAAATGTCATGCTGCCACTCAGATTTTCAAATTGTTCCAAAAAAGAGGCGAGAGAAAGAGCCATCAATATGCTAATGTGCGTAGGTCTGGGTGATAGATTTCATCACCGTCCCTCTGAAATGTCAGGAGGACAAAGACAACGAGTGGCTATTGCCCGAGCATTAATTAACAACCCAGCTATTATTTTAGCAGATGAACCCACAGGGAATTTGGATAGCAAGACCTCGGATGAAATTATGCAGCTGTTTCACCAATTACATAACGAGGGACAAACTGTTGTGGTAGTGACTCATGAGGATGACATCGCGCAACATGCGCAAAGAGTGGTGATTTTGAAAGATGGCCTAATTTTAGAGGAGAGAATGCATGCGTACTCTTATTGTTAGTTGTTTACTCCTCTTAGGACTCATGCAGCAAGCTACTAGCCAGGAACCTAGTGAGTCTAATTTTGTGATTCTAACGGGTAAAATAAAGCCAGGAGATGTGCAATCATTTATCACGCCTTGGTCCTCAAGCTATAGACTTCAGATAAAATGGATGAAACCAGAGGGGGAGTCTGTAGAAAAAGAAGATTTAGTGGTGTTATTCGATACAGCCAATTTGGATAGTGAGATCGAACAAGAAAAAGTCAAATTAAGACAATCAAAAAATACCGCTCAACAGAAGACGTTGGAATTAGAACAAAAAATAATTGATGCGGAGCATGATCTGATTAAAGCAAAGCTCGAATATCAATTAGCAAAACTGGCTGCAGATGTGCCCATACAATATCGTTCAAATTTAGAGAAAGATAACATCGCTTTTGAATATATTAAAGCACAGAAAACCTTAGAACGAGCGACCACAGATCTGAAAACGGCTCAAAATGAACTGGACTCAGAAACACAAAAGCAAATTTTAGAAGTAAAACGAATTGGAGAAACATTAACCAAAAAAGAAGGCGAACTCGCATTATTGCAACTTAAAGCGGAACGGAGTGGCACCGTTATCCATGCCATGCACCCTTGGGATGGCTCTAAGATAACAGAAGGGCAAAATGTGCAAACTTCATGGATGGTTGCCTCGATCCCTGGCCGTGGGAATGAGTCTGTGGAAGCTTGGGTAAATGAGGTGGACTGGCCAAAAATCAAAACCGGGAAGCAGGTTTCTCTATCCTTAGATGCTTACCAAGATCAAAAATTTACAGGGATAATCAACCATATCGCCATGCAAGCCCAGTCGAAAGAGGAATGGGGAAACTCAAATTATTATGATGTTTCTATAGAAATCACACAAAAACCTAAGGTGACATTGGTCCCTGGGATGAGTGTCAGGGTCGTTGTAAGTACCGAAATGATTGTAGATACAAGTGACGAGAGGAAAGCTGATGAGGCGAATGTTATTTGGACACAGGAAATGGAAAATCAAATAGCTTCTAAAGGACGGGATGAATAATGCGTATGTTGATCATGGCGTTTAATATGGCCTTGTTACTCAGTGCCTGTCAACCGGATAAACAAGAAGTCAATAATAAGTTAACGAAACAAACTCAATTTGTAGAAGCTAATGGTGAGTTAGCTTCTACAAAAACCGCCGTAATTGGTCCGCCATCGGTACATAATATGTGGAAATATAAAGTCACTTTTATGGCAGCTGAAGGTACAACTGTATCAGCAGGCGATCCTATTATTAACTTTGATACCAGTCAACTTCTGCAAAATCTATCTTTTAAAAAAAGTGAACTCAATACCGCCAAAAAAACTTTGGAAAACCTACAGCTTACCAATACCGCTTTAGTAGAAAAGCAAAAACTTCACTGGGCAGAACTTTTGATGAAACAAGATAAAGCCAGTAGAAAGTGGGAAAAATCCAAGGGCTTAGAAAGCAGCCAAGATACAAAAAAATTATCTATTCAATATCAATTATCTGAGAATGAATCCAAGCGACTAGAACGTACCTTGAACAAAACAAATGAGTCAAACAGCATTAAATTATCAATTGCAAAGAATGATGTTGAACGATTGCAATCAGAAGTGGACTTAATTCAATTAGGTATTCAGAGAATGACGATGTTGGCACCAAAAGCAGGCGTTGTTATTTATAAACCCGACTATGAAGGAAAAAAAGTGAGTGCTGGAGATACGGTCTGGATGGGTAGGCAAATATTAGAACTTCCCTCTTTAGATCAAATGATGGTGAAAGCAAAAATTTTGGAAGCGGATGCCGGAAAAGTCGTATTAGGCCAAAGCGTTGATGTAGTTTTAGATGCTGCTCCTGAAAAAATATTTAAAGGAAAAATAAGCAAGTTAGGTCAAACCTTTAGAAGAGAAAGCGCACTGCAACCCAATGTTATTTTTGATGCTGATGTGATGCTTGAATATACCGATGCAGATTTAATGCGACCAGGCATGGCGGCTAGATTAACAATACATCTTTTAAAGAACCCAAGTATTAATTTAACAACAGAAACTAAGGATAACAAAAAAAATTCAATTTTATTGCCAATAGATAAGACGGTGGCTCGCCAGAAGGTTATTCAAAGGGAGGAAAAATAATGATACTAGGTTATTCAAAATGGTGGTTTTTTTTTACAATATTCATTTTAAACGCTTGTTCGGAAAGTGTGCAAAAAAATAATATTTTACTGACTATCACAAAACAAGATTTTACGATTAAAGTACCTGCCCGTGGTGAATTGGAAGCAGTGAATTCTACAAATATTAGTATGCCCAGTGATATATTTGAGCCTCAAACCATTGAATGGTTAGAACAAGAAAACACCTTGGTTAAAAAAGGGCAAGTTGTTGCCCGATTTGATGCCAACAAATATCTTTATCAAAGAGGACAAGAACGATATCAAATTGATGAATCAGAAATTGTTTATAAAACAAAAAGGAAAGTGCTTGAAAATGAAAAAGAGGGCATTGTCAATGATCGCCAATTGATTAAAAAAGAATTAGTCATCGCTCAAAATTATCATGTGAACGATTTAGATGTTTATTCACGAAACGAAATGATTGACGCGATGAAAAATCAAAAATACTTGGAGTCTAAGCAAAATTATTTGGCATGGCGGTATCAAACACAGGATATTAAATCAACATCAGAATTAGAATTACTTTCTTTGCAACAACAGCGACACCAAAAAAAGTTGGAGTTGTATAACAAGGTATTAAATGGATTAGAAATCGTTGCCCCTCATGATGGTGTTTTTGTGTTGAAAAAGAATTGGTCCGGTGTGAAGCCCCATGTTGGAGATACCAGTTGGCCTGGAGAGCAAATTGCAACCCTACCCGATCTGTCTAAACTCCAAGCAAAAATCTATATATTAGAGTCAGAAGCCGCAGGCGTGAAATTAGGTCAGCTTGTTGAGCTGAAATTAGACGTCCATCCACAACAGATTATTCAAGGTGAAATTGTTCAGTTAGACAGTATGGCGAAACCAAGAGAAAATGGTAATCCCATTAAATATTTTGAAGCTGTAGTTTCTCTCAATCATAGTGAGAAATTAGAGTTACACCCTGGCAATCAATTACAGGCCATGATTTATGTGGATGAAATGAAAGCGACCATTAGCGTACCTAATTTTTCTATCGATACGGAAAATGGTCTAACTTCCGTCAAACTTTTGGATGGAAATGATTGGCGCAAACAGCTAGTTAAAACGGGTGCCAGAAATAGTACCAAAACACAAATCATCAGAGGATTGAGTCCTGGCGATCAGATTGCACTGTTTGTGAATGAAGGAGAAAATCATGCCGTTCATTGATTCTTTTAAGGATGCATGGGAAGAATTGTGGCATCATAAAATGCGAACCTTGTTGACCTTGTTGGGGATGGTTTTTGGCGTCGGTGCGGTAATCGCCATGTTGAGTATTGGTGAAGGGGCAGAGCAAGAGGCCTTAAAACTGATTGATACCATGGGATTACGCAATGTTATTGTTAATGCCAAAATAATGGATCAAGCACAGCAAAAAGAGATACGTAACCATTCCATCGGGTTATCAAAAAGAGATGTAGACGTAGTGACAGAGTCTTTAAATTTTATTGAAGCATCAAGTGCCGAAAAAAATATCAAATCTTATTTGGTGTTGGTTAATGGTCAAAAAAGTGATGCTTCCGTTGTTGGGGTAACCTCTAGTTATTTTAATCTATCTGGATTAAGCCTAGCCCAAGGGCGGTTGTTTTCAGAGAAAGACGACCAAAGTTTTTCTCAAATTACGGTCATAGGTTCTTATGTTGCCGAATCATTATTTCCACAACAAAATCCCGTGGGGAAACTGATTAAGGTGAATCATGTTTGGCTAAAAATTGCAGGCGTATTAGAAAATAAGACTTTAAATAAAAATGAATTTGAAGGCGTTAAGTTAGGCGGAGAAAAAAATAGAATTTTCATTCCGTTACAAACCGCACTTAAAAAGTTTAAGTTTTCCGATTTCGATAATGAAATTGACACTTTTAAAGTGAAAGTAAAGAAAGGCATTGCGCCTAATCTTGCAGCAAAAGCCATTAACTTAATTATCAATCAACGGCATGGAAAAACTGATGATTATGAAATGGTCATCCCTGCAAAACTCATGGAACAACATCGTCAAACCAGAAGAATTTTCACCATTGTTATGTCTTGTGTTGCAGGGATCTCTCTATTGGTAGGTGGTATTGGTATTATGAATATCATGCTGGCAACAGTACTTGAGAGAACCAAAGAAATTGGATTGCTTCGTGCCGTAGGTGCCAGACAAAAAGATATTATGAATTTGTTTATGGTAGAAAGCTTTACGGTAACTGCGGTGGGAGGATTTATGGGGATTTTTCTAGGTTATGTTATCGCTCAGATAATCGCTTTTTATGCTGATTGGGTCGTCGGTTTTTCAATTACTGCCATTATATTAGCGGTAAGTGTTTGTGCTTTTATCGGTTTAACCTTTGGAATTTACCCTGCCCGTAAAGCTTCTCGAATGGATCCCATTGAAGCACTACAACGTGATTGAGTTAGTTTAATTAGGTGTGCTTAAATGTTTTTATCTCGATTTTTGATGGTGTTAATTTGCCTAATTTCAAGTCAGACATTGGCTTCTGTATTGGTTAATTCTGATCCAATAGGCACTGATATTGAGTTAAAACAAGTTTCACCAACAGAGTGGCTGGTTACCTATAATTTCCCACAAAAAATTTCGAGTTTGGATTTTGGACGAAACTTATTAGGTTATCGCGAAAATGCCTGGCACTCAATTTCACCTAATAGCCATTATCAGAGGTTAAATCAAGGTGATTCTTATCTTGTTGAAAACGCGCTCTCGCTGTGGACTTTTCAAGTTAATTTATTCCAGTTTTATCCGAATAACAGTTATCTTCCCATTTCGACTTTTTCGGATGGTGGCGTGGTCTTTGATTTGGGGCAATTGGTGGCTCAGGTTAAAACTGCCTTGGGATGGCAATCTATGCGACCACATTTTATTCTGGGTGCCTTACAAGATCAGCAGGCGCTATTTCTAACAGATGATTCTGATGAAATTCCTAGTTATGTCTATTTTGGAACAAAGCCTGTTTTGCAAAAGGGACATTTGAAGCTATTAATTGATTCCAAGCTTCCCTCTTGGTTATTGGGTATATTTTCCGACGTTATATTTGAAAAGCTTATCGATTTCTATCAAAAGAAATTATCCCCACTCCCCGCAAAAAGCACCACATTAATTGTCGCTTGGGCTGTACCTCCTAAGCATCATTTTGAGTCTAAAATCTTAGGGGGAGAAATTAATAATCAATTGATTTTTACTCTATATGGTCAAGGGTTTGAAGTGGAGTCTGTGTTTACCAGACAAACTCTGCTTAAAACGCTTGCGCATGAAGTTGCTCATTTATGGCAGCCACAGGCATCGGTTGATGTCGAACAACCTGAGTTTCATGAAGGTGGGGCTGAATGGTTAGCGGTGAATACTTTATTAGCCACGGATCTTTGGACTAGAAGCCAATACACAGAATTCAATAAAAACATGCAATATCAATGTCACAAACAAACTTCTGATAAACAACAGGGCGTTGCCAGCCCCGACTACTTTAATGCCTATGCTTGTGCTTATGACTATTTTCGGTCTCTTCCTGTGGATGGTTTTAAACTTTGGGAGGCACTTTTGTCCGCCTCTAAGCGTTCTCAATCTCCGATTGATCAATTCTTAATTGAGAAAACGCTTAAACAAGTTGGAACAATGTGATGACTGGTCTATTCCTTATAAAGGAAATAAGGTAATTTCCTACAGCAAGACCAGTGAATATCCTCTGTTATCCTTTTGTTTAGGACGTTAAACTTTTAAAAATGGAATAAAGTCAACAAAGGAAAAGGATTTTATGTCGATCAAAAACTGGCCACAACAGGAGCGACCCAGGGAGCGTTTGCTCAAATTAGGGGCGCAAAACCTTAGTGATGCAGAACTCTTGGCTATATTTTTACGAACGGGTGTGAAGGGATTGTCCGCCGTGGAGCTCTCGCGTCAATTACTGCATAAATTTGGCACATTATCCCAACTGGTTCAAGCCAGTAAAAAAGAGTTTTGTGCCGGTTATGGTTTAGGTGAAGCTAAGTTTGTGCAGCTGCAAGCCGTGATGGAAATGTCTAGTCGTTGTTTATACCAACAAATCTCTCAGCAGCAAAGTTTATGTTCGGCAGCAGCGAGTCGGACGTATTTGCAATCTAAGCTACAGCATCATCAGGATGAAGTGTTTTCGGTGCTATTTTTGGATAACCAGCATCATCCTTTGGCCTTTGAAGAGCTGTTTCATGGCACGATTAATAGCGCTAATGTATATCCTCGCGTTGTGGTTAAAAGGGCGTTACATCATAATTGTGCTGCAGTTATTTTGGCTCATAACCATCCTTCGGGTATTGCTGAGCCAAGTCAGGCTGATATTTCTATCACGCATCAATTAAACCAAGCTTTAGCGGTGATTGATGTGCGTCTATTAGATCATTTTATAATTGGTCATGGTGAAGCAACTTCTTTGGCGGAGAAGGGATTGTTGAACTAAATATCTCAACAAAACGTGCGTTTATTGGCTGGCTTTGTTAGCATGCACATCTCAGAATTTGCTGGCGGATTTATTTTGCAACTGATAGACGATTCTCAATTTGATCATTTGTTTTTAAAGGATATTCCTTTATTAGATGTACGCGCACCTGTTGAGTTTTCAGAAGGGGCTTTTCCTCGCGCAACTAATGCGCCTATTTTAAATGATCAGGAGAGGGAGCTGATTGGAATTTGTTATAAAAAGAAAGGACAACAACAAGCTATAGAATTGGGTCATCAGTTAGTTCATGCTGAGGTAAAGCAGCAAAGGGTTGCTTTGTGGCAGGCATTTGCAAATGAAAATCCTCAAGGTGTGCTCTATTGTTTTCGTGGTGGTATGCGTTCAGCCTTAAGCCAACAATGGCTTGCAGAAGCAGGTGTAGAATATCCTCGCATAAAGGGTGGTTATAAAGCGCTAAGAAATCATCTGTTGAAAACTATCGATCAATTTTGTGAGCAATCTACCAAAATGTGGGTGGTTTGTGGACGCACTGGCAGTGGAAAAACACGAGTCATTCATCAGGTTTCTCATGCCTTAGATTTGGAAAAATATGCCAATCATAGAGGCTCAGCCTTTGGTCAGAGAGCAACAGCTCAACCACAACAGATTAATTTTGAAAATACGCTGGCAATAGAAATTCTTAAAAAAACCCACCAATATCACAGTGCTTTGCTGGTTGAAGACGAAAGCAAATTGATTGGTAAAAACTTACTGCCCCCAAAATTGAAACATAAAATCCAAGAAGGTAATTTGTTGATTATTGAGGAAAGTTTAGCAAGCCGCATCCAAGTGGTCATTGATGAATATGTGGTGGATTTAAGTGCAGAGCATCGCAAGCAGGATCCTATCAACGGATGGAGCACTTATCAAAACTATCTATTAGAAAGCTTGCAGCGCATTCGAAAACGTTTGGGGGAAAAACTATTTAAAGAGTTAGATAGTTTGATGCGTAATGCCTTAGAAGAGCAATTTGCAAGTGGAGAAACCATGCTGCATGGACTATGGATTGAAGCTTTACTGACGCAGTATTATGACAAAATGTATGATTATCAATTAAATCTGAAGCAAGGCAAGTTACTCTTTAAAGGCACTCGTTTACAAATTATTGAATTTGTAAACGAGTGCTCTGGACTATAAAGTGTTACTTTTTATAGGCGTAGTCGATAGTTGCTACTTTAGCACTCTTAGCCATGGTTAGATCGACTTCTCTTTCAAAGACCACGGGACCATTAATCACCACATTGTCACCGATGATGATTTTGGGTTTATTATCTTTTGAAAAGTTTAGCATGGTTAAAAACCAACCCTGATGTTTGCTTTTTTTGACTCTCAAACCGCCTTCTATATGGGTACCATTTTTAATCTCTATATCGGAAGTGACAACCGTGATATGACCTTGTACGTTGACATTATCCAAATCTAAATCTCCATTCACTGATGTTATATCACCCTGAATTTTTGAACCGGATTTAAAGTGCATATCGCCGTTTACTGAACCGATATCTTTAGAAATTGAGACATTGGTATCGAGATCAATATCTCCATTGACTGTGGAAATGCTGCCAAGAGTTGCACCTGATTGAATATTGATGTCTCCATTGACTGTGGCAATGGAACCCACCTCTGCATTGTCATGAACTAAAATATCACCGTTGACGGAAGAGACATCTTGAGCGCCTTCTCCGGAATGAACTTCGATATCAGAATTAACGGTACTGTGCTCCTGTGCCATTAATGCAGTGCTTGAAAGTAATGAGGCAAATGCCAAAGAAACTAAAGTTTTTGTGTTCATAATATTTTCCCAAAAAAAAGCTGGTTTATTGTCAAGCTAATAAGCAATAAACGCACCAACAAATACAAATAAAAATTATAGTTTAATATCAGTAGGTTAAAGACGATTTGTTCCATAGTTGAGGTCATTGGTTTAACAAATACACAACTATTTGGTTAAATAATCACTCTGAGAGTGCAGGTATCGTTAAGGGGTTTGACGCAGCCAAGACTAAAATTGTTTGGTTGGAGACTAAGTTGGATCTTTATGTTGTAGCAAGGTGATATCCCGTCTTGGATAGGGGATGCTAATGCCGGCTTCTTTAAAGCCTTTCCAGATGTCGATGTTGATGAGCGAGCGAATGTTCGCCATGCCGCTCTCAGGGTCGTTTATCCAAATTCTGAGTTGTAAGTCTAATCCTGACTCACCAAAGCCCAATAATATGCCTAGGGGTTCCGGAAAAGTAAGGACTCGGGGTTGGCGTTTGGCTGCGTCCACCATAATGGCCATGGCTAGTTCTGGATCATCCTGATAACTGATTTGCACAGGTAGTTTGAGGCGAACTTTACGATTACTATAACTCCAGTTAACGACTTCTGAGGTCACAAGGGTTTCGTTGGGGATGAGCGTTTCAACTCCGTCTCGAGTTTGTACCACAACATAACGAGCGTTCAACGCAACAACCCAACCAAAGGTATCGGCAACGGTGATAACATCACCTGGCTTGATTGAACTATCAAATAATAAAATAAAGCCTGAGATGAAATTGCTAGCCACTTTTTGCAGACCGAATCCTAAGCCCACCCCCAAAGCACCACCAAAAACGGTGAGAGAGGTAAAGTGGATGCCTACACTGGATAGAGCGCTAACGAGTGCGGTGGTGATCAGCACAAACTTGAGAATTTTACCAATGGCAACTTGCATTGATTTATCTAAAATAGTCACGGACTTTAGATGTTGTTCCAGTTGATGGGATAGCCATAAAGATCCCAACAACAATAAGATGAGCATCAAAATCAGTTTCAGAAACCCTAAAATAGAGAGTTTGATACTCTCTAAAGATAAAATGTATACAGAGTCTAAAGTGACAAGAATGGGTTGTAACCAACCCAGTGAATAGAATACAAAAGTACCCCAAACCAATGCAGAAATAATAGTTTCGCCAGTGGTTATCCATTGAGAATTGGGAAGTGCTGCTCGAAGAAAATGGATCATCAGTCGCACGGCTGCCATCGCTAAGAATAGGGGTAGGGCAATATGTAAAATAGTGGTGGGCAGGGATAACCTATCCAGGATGAATTCGCCTAAAAAGATTAATAAACTTAGGGTTAAGGGGAAGACTATACGACAAATGGTTTGGATGGTTTGTAGGAGTCGGCTGGGATCTTTGTTGTCTGAATGTTTCGCTATGGATTTTTCATAGATGCCATTTAACCAATATGAAAAGCTGACAGAAACAATGAGTACCAATAATTGGTAACTTTGTTGTAGGGTGGCAAATTCTTTTAGATAAACGAAGACTTTGTCCAACATTCAATGCTTTCCTTTTCTCTGGCCTATATAAGCCGGGGAGTTAAGAGGTTAATTTTTGTTCTATATATTGAGTTAAGCTACCTAAAGTGGCAAAGGTTTCCGCCGTAATGTCTTCATCATCAATGACGATGCCAAAAGCCTCTTCCAAACCATTAATGATGGCAACAACAGCAATGGAGTCAAACTCAGGTATTTCTCCTAAAAGTGGCGCGTCAGCACCCAAATCGCTTAAGCTGTTGGGCGGTAGCGAGAGGGTTTCTTCGATCAATTTAGAAACTTGTTGTAATATAGCCATCTAAGGCAAGACTCCATGGTACGGTTTAATACCCTGATTCCTCGAAATACAGCGGTACAGGCCAATAAAGCGCTATTCTATCAGTAAAGCTAATTAATGAATACTCTGACAACCTATATACCTAGGAGCATTAAAATGCTCAGGATGGTAGATACCTATTTTAAATAATTATAGCTATAACTGTAGCACATTCCTATTTTATCATGCGGTCATTTGATTTATTGACAGTCTAAGTTTCTCAATTTGAAGTGGTTAAATATTCATCAAATTCTTTTAAAATAAGTAACTTAAGTTTTTCCCCTGCTTTTCCTAAGGGCTTAAATTCTGATTGCACCAACTTTGGGCTAAAACGATAATGATTTGTTTGTGCATAATCAACAGGTACCAAGGATCCATCCCTGAGTTCTTGTTCAATCAGAAATTTTGGCATCCAACCAAAACCCAGCCCCATCAGCAGCGCATTTTTTTTGTAGACAAAACCACTGAGATAAAAGACGCGATCGCCACCAAACTGGTGAGCGTCGTTAATATCTAGTGCTGAACTTGATGAGTCATTGACGGTTAATTCCACCTGTTCCAGTAGTACTCGCCTTTCGATATTTGTCTGTTTGGCTAGAGGGTGATCTTTGGAAACTACCAGTAAATTGTCAATGTCAGGTAGAGGCTGTGCAATCAAACCTGGCGATGCAAGGAAATCTTTCACCAGCATAAGATCGGCGCTATCAGATAAAAAACGCTTTTGCACCCCACCCAAGAACTCGACTTTTACCTGAATTTTGGTGGGAATGTTTTGTTCAGCCAAACTTTTTAAGGCAAGCATCACCGGATCCATGGGTAATGCGCCATCAATAACAATTTCTAGAGCAGGTTCCCAGCCTTGAGTATAGTGCTGCGCTAAATTTTGAATATGTTGGTATTGTTGTAATAGGCGTTTGCTCTCTGAAAGTAACGCTTGTCCAGCCTGAGTCAGAGAGGCTCGATAGGCGTTTCTATCAAATAATAGAGTGCCTAAATTTTGTTCAAGTTTGTGTATCTGATAACTCACCACCGATTGAGCACAATTGAGCTGTTCCGAGGCTTTACCAAAGCTGCCACAAGAAACAACAGCGTTAAACACTTTAAAACAGTCGAGATCTAAAGACATAGAGGGCGAATTGGCAATATAAAAAAGCTATTTGAGCACAAAGAATGACAGGAGTCTATTAACATCATCAATAAAACCGATGATGTTAATCCAAATTCAATCCTATTTTTTGAAGTCAGATGCAGCTAAAATAATCACATTCTCAATATGCCAGGGTGGAGTTCACATGCCTTTTTATGTAAAACAAGGGAATCTTCCCAGTAAACGCCATATCCGCTTTCCTAAGGAAAACGGTGAATTGTACCGAGAAGAGCTTTTCTCGACGCATGGCTTTTCCAATATTTATTCCAATAAATATCACCATAATATGCCTTGTAAAGCTTTAAGTGTTGATCAAGTCAAGCTTTCTCATGGCGAAGTTTGGCATGACACTTTGATACAAAATTACAAGTTGGATACCAAGGTCGCTGACAGTAAGGGGAATTTTTTTACTGCTCGAAATAAACTTATGTTCAATAATGATTTGGCCATCTATACCGCAAAAGTCACAGAGGATACGGATGAATTTTATCGAAATGCCTATGCCGATGAGCTGATTTTTGTGCATGAGGGCGAAGGAACCTTATGCTCAGAATATGGAAATATCACGGTTAAACGTTGGGATTATTTGGTGATCCCACGAGGTACCACCTATCAATTAAAGTTTAATGATTATCAAAATGTACGCTTATTAATCACTGAATCTTTTTCTATGATAGATGTGCCCAAGCATTATCGTAATGAACATGGTCAACTACTCGAAACCTCCCCCTATTGTGAAAGAGATATCCGTACCCCAGAGTTGGCCAAACCTATTGTTGAAAAGGGCGCATTTCCATTAGTGGTTAAATTTGGAGATCATTATCAACAACATCTCTTAGAATGGCATCCTTTTGACCTAGAGGGTTGGGATGGCTATTGCTATCCTTGGGCTTTAAATATTGACGAATTTGCTCCAATTGTAGGTAAGATCCATCTCCCCCCAACCATTCATTTGGTGTTTACAGCGAACAATTTTGTGGTCTGTAATTTCGTGCCCAGACTTTACGATTTTCACCCTGATTCGATTCCAGCGCCCTATTACCATAGCAATATTGATTCTGATGAAGTGCTTTATTATGTGGAAGGTGATTTCATGAGTCGCAAAGATATTGGCCCTGGATTTATCACCTTGCACCAAAAAGGGGTTCCTCATGGCCCCCAACCAGGTAAAACTGAGGATTCAATTGGTAAAAAAGAAACCAATGAATATGCCGTTATGATAGATACTTTCAATCCATTGATGAAAACTCAGCATTTTAAAGGTGCAATGGATCCTGACTACAATCGTTCATGGATAGAAGATTAACCAAGAATTATCTGCACTGAAAACCTACAGGGGTAAAGTGGCAGAACTGTAAGCAAATACTCGACAGGGTATGTCGAACAATTTTTAGACAGCATTTAACTAAGGTAGAAAACCATGAACCAAGCACCCAATCCATTGGCTCTTAGAGGCATTGAGTTTACAGAGTTTGCCACACCTGATGATGAATATATGCATCAGATATTTACCGATTTTGGTTTTTCTTTACTCAAAAAGCACAAACAAAAAGAAATTTTTTATTACAATCAAAATGGTATTCATTTTCTTCTCAATAAAGAGAAGGCGGGTTTTTCCAGTGAGTTTGCTAAATCTCACGGGCCTGCGATTTGCTCAATGGGATGGCGCGTTGATAATGCACAATTTGCTTTCGAAGAAGCGGTAAAACGTGGTGCGAAGCCTGCTGCGGAGGCATTGAAAGACTTACCTTATCCAGCCATATATGGAATAGGTGATAGTTTGATTTATTTCATTGAAAAGTTTGGCGATAAAGGCTGCATTTACCAAGATGATTTTGAAAACCTGGCTGAACCCAATATTGTCGCTGAGAAGGGCTTTTTGACTGTCGATCATCTCACTAATAATGTTTATCAAGGCACCATGGAGAAATGGGCAGATTTTTATAAAAATGTGTTTGGTTTTTATGAAGTTCGCTATTTCGATATCAAGGGGGCAAAAACTGCATTAATTTCTTATGCCCTGCGTTCACCCGATGGTAGTTTTTGTATCCCAATTAATGAGGGGAAAGGTAGCAAAAACAACCAAATTGATGAATATCTGGATCATTATAATGGCCCCGGCGTACAACATTTAGCCTTTAGTACAAGGGATATTATTGCTTCTCTAGATGCTATGGAAGGTTCTTCAATTAGCACACTAGATATTATCCCTGAATATTATGATACCATTTATGATCGCGTACCACAGGTGACTGAAGATCGTGACAAAATCCGACATCATCAGGTGTTGGTTGATGGGAATGAAGATGGCTATTTATTACAGATTTTCACCAAAAACTTATTTGGACCTATTTTTATCGAAATTATCCAGCGTGAAAATAATTTAGGTTTTGGTGAAGGTAATTTCACTGCTTTATTCCAATCTATAGAACGAGATCAAGCAAGACGTGGTGTGCTCTAGTTTTTAATCTCTTTGCTTGTTTTTATATACCCAGGGGTATACTCGTGCTACCTCAAATGAAAGATGATGGCTAAGGAATGCCCGTCATCTTTTAAAATCGCGTTTATTCTTCAAAAAATTGCTTTTCCCACAGGCCTTGTCGCGTTATGCTCTGTTCATTGTTTGTTTTTAACAAGTTTCTTTTTATTAAGTTTCTTCGGGTGAGTTTATCATGAGTCAAACTTCTATACATAAATCTAAAATTAAAGTGGTTCTTCTGGAAGGCTTGCATAGCAATGCCCCGCAACTTTTCAAAGATGATGGATATACCCAAATAGAGTGCTATGACAAAGCGCTTTCCGATGAAGAGTTGAAAGCCGTGTTAGCGGATGCCAATTTTGTAGGCATACGTTCGCGCACTAAAATTACCTTGGATATTCTAAATCATGCACCCAAGCTAGCGGCAATTGGTTGTTTTTGTATTGGCACTAATCAGGTTGATTTGGCCGCTGCAAGATCGCATGGCGTGCCCGTCTTTAATGCGCCCTTTGCGAATACTCGAAGTGTGGCAGAATTGGTTTTAGGTGAAATGTTGTTGTTGATCCGAGGCATACCTGAAAAAAATGCTGCGGCCCATCGTGGGCAATGGCTGAAAACGGCCAAAGGTTCTCATGAAGCCAGAGGAAAAACCTTGGGTATTGTGGGCTATGGTCATATTGGTACTCAATTGGGATTGCTGGCTGAATCTCTTGGTATGCAGGTTATTTTTTTTGATATTTTGAAAAAGCTATCTCTTGGAAATGCTCAAGCAGTAGCAAGCATGGAGCAGTTGTTTGCTCAAGCGAATATTGTCACCTTCCACGTTCCAGAAACGCCACAAACTAAGAATTTACTCAACCATGAAAATATAGGACTTTTGAAAGATGAGGCCATTGTTATCAATGCTTCCAGAGGATCGGTGATAGAAATTCCTGCCTTAGTTAAGGCATTACAACAAAAAAAGGTTGCGGGAGCGGCAGTGGATGTTTTCCCTGTTGAACCCTCCTCTAATCAACAGGAGTTTCTTTCAGAACTGATTCCCTTTGATAATGTGATATTAACTCCCCATATTGGTGGTAGCACCCTTGAAGCTCAGGCCAATATTGGCATCGAAGTCGCTGAGAAATTAATTCATTATTCGAATAATGGTTCAACTATTGGCGCGGTCAACTTTCCACAAGTGGCTCTTCCAACCCATACGGGTAATTATAGACTGCTACATGTCCATAAAAATAAACCCGGTGTGCTCAGTCAAATCAACGAGTTATTCTCTGAAGAGTCCATCAATATTACCGCACAATATCTACAAACCTATGAAGATATTGGTTATGTGGTCACAGATATTGATAGAGAGTCAGATGAGAATATTTTAGAAAAACTTAAATTAATTCCTGGCACTTTGCGATCTAGAATTTTGTATTAATATTATGGCGCTAGTGAGAAAATATCAGTCTATTCTCGGACAGGCTCCTAGGGCTGTCTATTTTTAGTACTCCTAACCATACCACCTGTATATTCCTTCTGGCGACAATGGTATTTCTTTGGTTAATGTGGTCAATCCGGATAAAAAATCATCAAACTAAATGTCTATCATTTTAGAGAAATGCTTAAAGAACCATGAATGACGAAAAAATAGCGATGAAATGTCATCATTTTGAGACAAACCAATGCATTTCTTGCCCGCATATTCGCTTACCCATGGTTCAGCAACTTGAAGCAAAATCACAGAAGTTAGCGACATTGTTACAAGATTATGCGGTGGCCAATTGGTCTCCTCCTGTTTCAGGAAAAGATCAGGGATTTCGTAATAAGGCTAAAATGGTGGTATTGGGAGCAGCTCACCAGCCTATTTTAGGGATCTTAAGTCCTAGTGGGGTGCCAGTGAGTTTATGTGATTGCGTTTTATATCCATTGGACATGCAACTGTTGCTACAGCGTTTGCAAAAATTTGTGCAACAAGCGGGTATTCCGCCTTATCAACTCAATAAATCAAAGGGAGAGTTAAAGTATATTTTACTAAGTCGCAGTGAAATTCAGGGTGAATTTTTATTGCGCTTTGTTCTACGTTCGACTCAAGCCATTGAACGGATCCAACGAGTTTTGCCTCAACTATTGCAGGCGTTTCCCAAAATAAAAGTTGTCTCCGTGAATATTCAACCAATTCATATGGCTATTTTGGAAGGGGATCAAGAAATTTTCCTAACAGAAAATACTCGGCTTGAAGAGCGTTTCAATGATGTGCCCTTATATATTCGATCCAAAAGTTTTTTTCAAACCAATCCGCAAGTTGCAGCAAAACTTTATCAAACCGCTAGAGAATGGGTTGAAGAACGAGTTAATGAAAGTAATGAAGGACAGGTGAAGTCTATTTGGGATTTATTTTGTGGAGTAGGAGGCTTTGGATTGCATTGTTCTTCAGAAAATACCCAGTTGACTGGTATCGAAATTGAGGCAGAGGCAATTGCATGTGCGGAATTATCTGCAACTAAAATGGGTCTTAAATCGGTCTTATTCAAAACTTTTGATTCGGCGGATTTTGCACTAAGTTATGTTCAGCAAAAGTCACCTGATGTGGTGATAGTCAATCCACCCCGGCGCGGATTAGGGCGCGATTTGGTGCAATTATTGTTAACCCTTGCACCAGAAACCATCCTCTATTCTAGCTGTAATCCGGATTCGGCAGCTTTAGATCTGCAAACCCTATGCGCACAATATCAAATAGCGAAAGTGCAGCTATTTGATATGTTTCCCCATACCGATCATTTTGAGGTTTTAATGCTTTTGGTTAAAAGCCATTGATCAATTTTTTGTTGTAAGGTGCTTAAAGGAATGGCTCCATTTTCAAGGACTTTTTGGTGAAATTCACGAATATCAAATTTATCACCTAGCTGTTTCTTAGCCTTATCTTTTAACGCACTGATCTTAAGTTGACCTATTTTGTAGGCCAGCGCTTGTCCAGGCCACACGATATAACGGTCGATTTCGACTTCAATATCGTGTAGCGATTTACTGGAGTTTTGTTTGAAAAAATCTATTGCTTGTTGGCGAGACCAACCCATGGCATGAATTCCTGTATCCACCACGAGTCGCACTGCTCGCCACATTTCAAAAGTGAGCTGTCCAAATTGGTCATAAGGATCTTTATAAAGTTCCATTGAATAGCCTAGTTTTTCTGCATAAAGTGCCCAGCCTTCAACAAACACGGTAAAGTCCGCATTTTTTCGAAAATCAGCCAGGCTATCTAGCTCATGAGCCAATGAGATTTGTAAATGATGTCCAGGAACGGCTTCATGTAGCGTTAGAGGTTTCATTTCCCATTTGGGTCTGGTGTCTAAGGCATAGGTATTTGCAAAAAAAGTCCCTGAACGTCCTGCTTTCAAAGATCCACCACTATAATAAGCGGTGGTTTGAGATTTTGCTTCATTGTCTGGAATGGGTTCAACGCCATAGGGTAATCGAGGAAGCTGTGAAAAAAACTTGGGAAGTTGGCCATCGATAATTTTTCCTATATTTCGATAACCCATTAACAGTGACTGTTCATCTGTATAGAAAAACTTAGGGTTGGTGCGTAGATCTTGCAAAAATTCATCAAAGGTACCACTGAAATCTGTTTTTTTGATCACATCTTCCATTTCTGCATGAATTCGTTTTACTTCATCCAAGCCAATTTGATGAATTTGAGCTGGAGTCATCTCTGTAGTTGTATAGCCTTTCACTAACCAATTGTACCAATCTTCTCCCTGAGGTAGATCTTTTAGGGCAATAGTTTGGCGGGTATTGGGTAGGTATTCTTTTTCAAAATAAAGAAGAAATTTATTCCAAGCTGGTATGAGTTGACTGCGATAAATTTTAGCGGCTTTGGCACGCAATAACTTTTGTTCAAAATCGGGAATCGTATCAGGAAAATGAGAAAAGGCTTTTAGCAATGGGCTCTGCCAAATATCGTCAGGAATAATCGTTTTTATCTGTCTTTGAACATCTCTTAAAGTGATTTGAGGTGGTGTGATGTTTTGAGCAAGACCTTCTTTTAATTCTGCACGTACTTCCTCAATGAATCTAGGCATATCTTTGAGTCGAGCTAGAATATTTTCATAATCATGATGGTTTCTGGTAGGCATCATGGCTAAGGTGGAGGGTATAAAGCGTTGTATTCCACCCATTTGGTTAATGGGCAGTAAATCTTGTGGAAATGTAAGTCCCTCAACTTGGTGGTTTAATAACAAGCTTAATAATTGTAAGTTCAGCAGATGATCGGTATCGAGTTTCTTTTGATTTAATTTATTCAAAACCTCAAGGGTTTTTTGAATCGAGGTGTTTCTGGCATTTTGAGCCACAGGTGTGAGATCTGCCCAATGATCATCATAATCATTCACTCCCTCATAGGTAGCGTTGCTCGGAGATTGTGCAAGATTGTACTGATAGTATTGATTTAAAATAGTATCTAATTTTGAGTTTTCATCGACATTAATTTGACGAATAACCTGCTGAATTTGGCGTACATAATGGCTTCCAGTAATGTGTTTTGCCAGTACATTATTGGCACAAATTAAAAGCATGCCTGATAACATGAAAAGAGATCGGCTAAATTTCATCAACAACTCCACAAGATTTTAGAATGATCACCACCAAGAATACCTTGTTTTGTGTAGACTTCAAGTAGAAATGCTTTAGAAATAAAACGGATATCTTAAGAAGAAGGATATTATGGTGTATTTAGCTCATTCAGGAATTTTTAATGGGAGAGTTGCTAGGAATCCCGTATAATTAGCCTCATTGAATGACTTTTGGGTGAATATTTGTGAAACTGGTTATTAAGTTATTTCCTGAGATTATTGTTAAAAGCCGTCCCGTTAGACAACGTATGATTGGACAATTGCGTAAAAATTTACGCGCAGTGTTGCGTGATTTTTACGAAAACGTTGTGGTGTCTGGTACTTGGGATCGTTTGGAAGTTGAAACCAAAGGGCTTAGTGAATCACAACAACAACAAGTGATTGATATTTTGCAATGTACTCCCGGAATTCATCATTTTTTTAATACTCAACAATTTGAATTTACCAGCTTTGAAAACCTCATTGAAATTTGTGTGCAAAACTATTTGCCGCAGATTGAAGGTAAAACATTTTGTGTTCGCGCTAAAAGAGCAGGAAGACATAGCTTCAACTCGCATGAATTAGAGCAACAGGTTGGCGGTGCATTGTTCACTCAGAGCAAAAATGCCAAAGTGGATTTGCACCATCCAGAGATCACGGTTTTAATAGAAATTAGAGATAAGCAGCTATATGCCATCGCCAATAGATATAAAGGGTTGGGTGGATTTCCTCTTGGTACGCAAGATTCTTGTCTCTCATTGATTTCTGGTGGTTATGATTCTACAGTGGCCAGTTATTTAATGTTAAAAAGGGGGATTCGCACTCATTTTTGTTTCTTCAATTTAGGTGGCATAGCCCATGAGGTTGGCGTCAAACAGGTTTCCCACTTTATTTGGAAGAAATTTGGGAGTTCTTCACGAACTCGATTTTTCTCCGTCCCCTTTCAACCCGTTGTTGAGGAGTTGTTGACACAGGTTCACCATAGTATGCGTGGTGTCATTTTAAAAAGGTTAATGATCAGAGCGGCACAAATTCTTGCCAAGGAAAGTAGCATTCCTGCATTGGTCACGGGAGAAGCTATTGCTCAGGTCTCTAGTCAGACCATGACAAATTTGTCTGTAATCGATCAGATCAGCAATATGTTGGTGGTTCGTCCATTAGCCACCACGGATAAGGAAGATATTATTGCGATGGCGCGTCAAATTGGCACTGAACATTTCGCTCGTACCATGCCTGAGTATTGCGGTGTGATCTCAGATAGACCGACAACTGCTGCAAGAATGGATAAAATTGAGGCTGAAGAGGCTCGGTTTAATTTTGATGTATTGATGGATGCGATCAAGAAGACAGAGATTACCACCATCGATCAGGTTATGGACTCAGTGAAGTCTCTGGATCAAATAGAAAGAGTTTCCACCCCTTCTCACACCGATGTAATTATTGATATCCGTCATCCCGAGGAAGAAGAGAAGAAACCATTGTTTTTGACGAGTAACAAAATTGTCAAAATCCCATTCTTTGAATTGAATAGAAAATTTCCTAAGCTAGAACAGGACCAACAATACCTTCTTTATTGTGATCATGGAGTGATGAGTGAAATGCAAGCTCAGGAACTTCATGAAAAAGGCTTCCCTCAAGTGAAGGTCTATCGAGCACCGAAGCAGTAACCATTCCAAACTATCGCCGCGAGCATCCGCATGCCTTGCCTGGTTAATTATGCTTACAAGCAGTGCGCGGGTTACCGCTTGTGCTATTTGTTTTGCTAATGATTTAGTCATTGCACCACTTTACTGAAGATGCCTTGTGGACACACACTTTAAACCTTCTAGCTAATAGACTACTAAACCCTCGGTGTTCTCTATGTCCTCTGTGGTTCATTGATCTTTAAAAAACTATTTCACCACCGAGGACACAGAGAACACCGAGAAAACATTGGTTATGCCTGTCTACTTTTGGCTTTTAAAAGAGGTTTCAACCTTAAAGTGGGATTTGCAAATTAACAGTGTTAGTTTCTGCTTAGTGAGTTGTTTCTTTTTTTCTCAAAAGTATATTAATCTCTGAAAACAGCTCTTTTTCTCCGCCACTTATGCCTGCATCAGTCATATAACGATTATTGACCACGAAACTGGGAACGCTGGCAATGCCCATGGATTTAGCCAGGGTTTCTGCATCATCAATTTTTTGTTCAATTTTAGGATCATTGGCAATGATGTCATAGTCCGTTTCACTCGCGCCTAGGCTGATAAAAAATGCTTTTAGCTGTTGTTCATTTTGAAAGGTGAGCTTTTGTTTGTGGTAACGATCAAAAAGCGCCTGATGGCTTTTTTCAAGTAAATGTAAACCTTCTCCAATAAAGTAAGCCCTTGAATAAATTCTGGTGCCCGCATTGCCTAGGGTTAAAGGTAGTCTGATAAGTTTAACGGATGAGGGGAGTTTATTTTTCCAAGGCTCTAGTGTCGCTTCCAAATGATTACAATGAGGGCAAAAATAGGCAAAAAACTCAATAACTTGAGGATGTTGAGATACTTGTGTGTTACTTAACACACGATATGGGGCATCTGGTGTTGAAGGTGAACAACTGGTGATGAGTAGGATCGAGATAATTACCGATAATAAAGCAAAGTTTTTCATTTTCTTCTCGCTAGTTTATTTGAACCTAAACTCATCAGTTGAATCTAGGAGCCTGTCCGAGATTTAATGGACTCTAATCAACCCCACAAATTTTCCTTCCACTCTAAAGTCTTGGGGATTGAGAATTGGAATGGGGGCATAATCGCTGTTAGCGGGCAATAAGGCTGGTTTGCCTTCATATGTTCCTAAGGTTTTTACTGTAACATCATCATCAATTCGTGCAACAATAATTTCTCCCTTGTTAGCCAGATGCGTTTTTTGAATCGCAATTAAATCACCGTCCAAAATGCCAGCATCTTTCATACTGTCCCCTTTCACTCTTAATAAATAAGTGGGTTTCTTTTTAGCGATAATATCGGGAATGGTCATATAGCTTTCTATATTTTCGATGGCCTCAATGGGAACACCAGCGGCAACTGAGCCAATCAAGGGGAGCTTGTTTTTTTCTTTTTGCAGGACTTGGATACCCCGAGATGTGTCTGCATGTAATCGAATGAAACCTTTTTTAGCCAAGGCTTTGAGATGATCCGCAGCGGCTTTACTTGAACTTGCACCAATAGCTTGACTGATTTCAATATGGCTTGGAGGCAGCCCGAATTGCTTAATTCTTGATTTGATGAAATCGAGTACCTGTTCTTGTCTTTCAGTTAATTCTTTACTCATGGATGCATCCTCGTGATTCAACTGGCGTTGAATGGCTATGTGCCTTTGAAAAAAGGCGCTATCTCATATACTACGCAATTAAGCACTAGTTGCACAACTAGTTTTTGAAAATAGTGACAATTTTTTTAATTTTTATTGTGCAAAATTTGTGTAAATTGAAACTGTGGACAATACTTAGAAAAGACTTATACAGGTAAAGAGTGTAGATGATGAAAGGTCTTTATGAAAAAATTTAAAATTGGGATCAGAGGTAAACTGATTGGCTATGCGATGGTCATCAGCTTTATTTCCCTATCATTAGTAGCCTCTTTTTTGCATATCAATACTAAAAACGCGCTTGCTCGCTCTATGTTAAATCGAGCAGTTGTTGAGGCCGATTTAATTGGGGACTCGGTTTCTGCCGCTATTGCTTTCGATAACACTCAAGATGCAGATGATACTTTAAGCAAGTTGCGTAGTGATTTCGATGTACTGAGCGCTAGGGTGTTAATTAAAGACAGAGGTGATCAAGGTTACCGTACTTTCGGAGAGTACCGCCGCGAGCACTATGTTGGGGAGATTAATTTGCCAGATGATCTGCCTAATGAAGTTGTCACCGATAGTCATATTGATGTGTTTCGGCCAGTAAAAGTGAATAATGAGCAAGTAGGGGTGGTCTTTTTAAGGCGGGATAACAAAGAGCTGAAACAACAACAACAAGCCTCACTCACCATTTCTGCTCAAACCGCCATTCTAGTGATGCTTATAGCCTTCTTACTTTCGATTTTTTATCAGGGTATCTTGATTAAACCGGTGTTTGCCTTGAAGAAAATTGCCGATCATGTGGCACAAAATAACGATTATAAGATTCGTGCAGTGAAAATGAGTGATGACGAGTATGGCACGCTCACTCAGGCGTTTAATAAAATGCTGGACGAAATAGAGATCAGAGATAGAGAGCAGGAGTTATCCAATCGGGAAATTAACAAGCTGAATGCTAACCTTGAGAATACTGTGGAAGCAAGAACTCAGGCCCTGACTTTAGCGAATCAACAGATTGAGCAAGAACTGATTGAGCGCAAACTGGCACAGCAACAATTGGCTCGTAGTGAGCGTCGCTTCCGTCACATTGTTGAGGGATTAAGGCGGGGATATATCTTCTTTTCATGTAGCAAAGACTCTACCTTTAGTTATTTAAGTCCCTCCGTAAAAGAAGTCTTAGGTTTCACACCAAAAGAATTGATTGGCACTTCTAATGCCATATTTGAAAGAGCAAGTGGTACTGATGCCGAACGAGACATGCATAAAAGCAATGATAAGCATCGTTTTTATGAAGTCGACATGCTTTCTAAAGATGGTGCCAATAAAGTCTTAGAAATTGTAGAAATTCCCAGAACAGATAACGAAGGACAGTTTGCTGGTATGGAAGGTATTGTACACGATATCACCGACAGGAAAATAGCTGAAAACAAACTGGTTGTTGCCCTTAAAGAGGCTGAACAAGCAAGAGAAGCGGCTGAAAAAGCCAGTAAAGTAAAATCTGAGTTTCTGGCGAATATGAGTCATGAAATCAGAACCCCTATGAATGCAGTGACAGGGCTCAGCCATTTATTACTACAAACGGATTTGAATGAGCAGCAGCTTGATTATCTATCTAAAATTGACCGTTCTGCACATTCATTGTTAGATATTATCAATGACATTTTAGACTTCTCAAAAATTGAAGCGGAAAAACTTGAGTTGGAAAAAGCGGATTTCTTTTTAGATTCGGTAATGGAGCGGGTATCGGATATTACGGGTCCGCGAGCCGATCAAAAAGGTTTGGAGCTCGTGTTTGATAGTCTTGCTGTTATTCAATATCAGTTAGTGGGCGATCAGCTGCGCTTGGGACAAATTTTAATCAACCTGGTCGGAAATGCTATCAAATTTACCTCTGAAGGGAATGTGATGGTGAAAGTCGAAGAGGTGAGACGAGATGCTGAACAGGTCTGTTTAAAATTTAGTGTCATAGATAAAGGTATCGGATTGTCCGAAGAGCAACGATTAAAATTATTTAAGCCTTTCAGTCAGGCAGATACTTCCTCCACTCGTCGTTTTGGCGGAACGGGTTTAGGGTTGGTGATTTGTCATCGTTTAACTCAGTTGATGGGGGGTGAAATAGGCATTGAAAGTGAATTAGGGGAAGGAAGTACCTTTTGGTTTACAGCAAACTTTGGGTATCACCTGGGGGTGAAACATAATTCTACTCAACAGCTTAATGTATTGAACGGGATGAGAATATTGGCCGTTGAAGATAATGACGATGCACGTAAGATATTGAGCGAAATGTTAAAAAGCTTCAGCATCCATTGTACCATGGCGACCTGTGGTGAGGAGGCTATTAATATCATCGCAGATGACAGCATCAAACCATTTGATTTGATACTAATGGATTATAAACTACCCGGAATCAATGGATTAGAAACCATTCATGAGATCAGAAAGTTAAACCTTGTCCAAACACCTGCCATTGTCATGATTAGCGCATTTTCTCGGGAAGAAATGGTCTCTAATAATGAAGAAGTTCCTTTTGATGGTTTTGTGGATAAGCCGATAACGCCCTCTGATTTAGTTGACTCTATTATGAGTGTCCAATCCAAATTGGGCCGATTGCCTGATTTAGATTCGGAGTCGAGGAAAGTTGGTAAAGACATTAGCATTGAACAAGTTCATGGGAAACGAGTGCTATTAGTTGAAGATAATGAAATCAACCAACAAGTGGCAGAAGGCTTGTTAAAAAGAGTGGGTGTGGAGGTCACTATCGCCTCCAATGGATTGGAGGGGGTCGAGTTTGCAAAGGCCAGTATTGGACAACCTTATGGGTTAATCTTTATGGATATTCAAATGCCTGTTATGGATGGCTATGAGGCGACCCATGAAATTAAAAAACTCAAAGAATACGATAACACACCTATTGTCGCCATGACGGCTCATGCCATGACTGGGGATAGAGAAGTTTGCCTTAATGCAGGAATGGATGATTATTTAACCAAACCCATAAACGTCAATGTGCTTTATGATATTTTGAAAAAATGGTTGGGACTGTCGCGAAAGACTCCCGCAGCATCCCTGTTGGTTGAAAACAAGGATAATTTAACTCGCTCAAAAATGACTCCAGAATTTCTAGCACGATTTGATTATAAGAATGCGTTGAATCGCTTAGGTGGTGACGCTAAGGCCTTTAAATCGTTGATGACTTCCTATTTAAAGAAATATTCCGCTGAAACCACCATGGCGCAAAATTTATTGGATAACGAAAAGTTCGAAGAGCTTACCCGCTGGGCTCATTCTCTAAAATCAGCCTCTGCAGCCATGGGTGATAAAGAAGTGAGTCTCATGGCACAAGCTTTAGAACATTGTATAGATCCAGAGAAATTAGCCAATTTGGTACAAAATATTGAAGTTACGTTAAAGTCATCTATAGTTTTATTGGAGGACTTCTTGCTTGTCCAAACAGAGCCATCAACACCACCCCAAGAAGTTCAAAAAGTGATGGATGAGGTGACCAAACAAAAAATAGCTCAATTATTATTAGATGGAGATTCTAGCGTTGAAGATATTCTTGCTGAGTTTGGGGAGGATTTAAAAATGAAAATGCAGCTGGGTTTTGATGAACTTCAGCAGGCCATTGAGCTGTATGAATTTGATAAGGCTCACCAAATCTACCAAGACTGGTTAAAAATTTCCAATAGCGAAGGCTAATATGACTGAAACCAGAAAAACAATTCTCATCGTGGATGATGAAGCGATCAACATTCGCTTATTGAGAGAAGCACTAAAAGAAGACTATCGATTATTAGTGGCGACCAATGGGGAGAAAGCCCTGCGGCAACTAGAGGTGCATGATGATATCAATTTGGTGTTGCTTGATGTAAATATGCCTGGAATATCTGGTATTCAGGTTTTAGATATCATCAAGAAAAACCCTGAATGGCAGAACATTCCCATAATTTTTGTCACGGCAATGGATCAAGAAGGTGATGAAGCCGATGGACTCTCTCGTGGCGCTGTGGATTATATTACCAAACCGATTTCAATGGCCATTGTCAGAGCAAGAGTGGGTTCTCAATTGTTAGTGCAACAGGCTAAATATGAGTTATCTCAGCAAAACAAAATTTTAGAACAACGCGTCGCAGAAAGAACCAAGGAAATATCCGAAACTCAAGAAGTGATTATCCATAGTTTAACCTCACTTCCGAAGCTCGAGATAAAGAAACGGGAAAGCATATTTTGCGCACCCAGCATTATGTGAAATCCTTGGCTAACCTGTTACGCCCTCACCCTTTATATCAGGATTATTTAGCGGAGGACAGCACCATCGATGCGATTTTCAAAACAGCTCCTCTACATGACATTGGAAAAGTTGGCATCCCAGATAATATTTTATTGAAACCCGGAAAACTAACGGCGGAAGAGTTTGAAATTATGAAAACTCACGCCCAATTAGGCGGGGAAGCAATGGAAAAAGCACAACTTTCTTTGTCGGGTAATGGCGCTCATTTTTTAAAGTATGCCAAAGAAATTGCCTATTCACATCATGAAAAATGGGACGGTTCAGGTTATCCTAAGGGCTTGGTGGGAGAACAAATTCCCATTTCTGGACGTCTCATGGCCATTGCAGATGTGTATGATGCTTTAATCTCGGTTCGTTGTTATAAACCAGCATTTTCTCATGAGGAGTCTGTAGAGATTATGGTAAAGGGTAGAGGGTCTCATTTCGATCCCATTATGCTGGATCATTTTATAGAAAACTCCGAGCTTTTTAGAGCCATTGCTATTAAGTATGCTGATGGTGATGAAAGTACTGAGAAATAACCTTTTGAAATAACTTTTTATAGAAGCGCTTAGTCAAGCGCTTGGATTAAAGCTTTAGCTAATTTAATATTGGAGTCATCTTTCCAATAATTTCCCCTTATTGCAAACCAAAGTGCGTCTAGCCATTGGCTGAGATCAAGGTATAGCGCAAAGATGTCCCAATCTATCATGAAAATATGACTGGTCAAGGTGATTAAAGTTTCCTTGTTCAGATTGAAATTGCGATAAAAAATAGCTAAATCCAAATAGGGATGAGAGAGGGCCGCGTACTCCCAATCAAGTGCCATTAAATCACTGTTTTTAGTGAAGAGTAAGTTGTCAGCACTGAGATCGAGATGGCATATTTTGTTCGTTTGTTGGGGCTGAGAGAGCTGCTTTAATAGGGGAGCAAACCTTATCTGACGTTGACGTATTGGGGCATAGAGGGCATGACTACTGGGAAGTTGGTTGAAATAGCTTTCAACCAGATATTCTAAATCTAAAACCTCAAAGCTGTTAGTGGGTAACTCATAAAGATCTTGGAAGAATTTTTTGAATTTGATATGAGTGGATGGATGTTCCATTTGTTCTATCTTAAGGGTATCTCCCTCTATGTACTCCGAGATGATAAATCCTTGATGGATATCTCGAAATATGGGTTGTGGTGCTAAGTTGACTTCAGCCGCTAACTTTTGCAAGTGCGCTTCAACACTTCTATCACGAGAGAATAGGTGGGCATTGATATTATCAAATCGGGCGAAATATTTATGTTCAGTGGTGACAATGCAATAAGTGTCATTAGACAAGCTCGAAGTCAATGAATTGATTTCAAGGATAGGCTCTGTATTCCATAATTTTAATCCGTATATTTTTTCAAGATGGATATTGTTAAGCAAAGGATTTTTCCTCAGCCAGGGAAGCTTTCCAGGCACTGTATCCATAAAAACACATGATGACATAGGCAGTAAATAGTAAGGCGGTTAAGTGTAAACCTCTACTTGAGTAGAGGAAAATAGAAACAGAATCAATGACTATCCAGTAGATCCAATTTTCTAAAACTTTACGGGTTACCATGTAGGTGGTGACTACAGCAAACGTGGAGGTTGCGCCATCTATGTAGGGAAATTGAGCACTGGTGTAGTTATCCATGAGGAACCCTAAAATAGCGGTAGCGATGAGAGTCGATAAAATCGTGATAAAATGCTGTTTTGCCGACCAGCTGATCACGGTTATGGATGATTGCTCTGTGGCAAGGTATTTACCTTCACCCCATTGTAACCAGCCATATACAGATAAAACCAGATAAAAAATCTGTAATAAGCTTTCTGACAGTAAGCTGACTTTCCAAAATAAGAACAGATAGATCGCTGTAGAGGCAAACCCACAAAACCAGCACCAGATATTTTGCTTCATGGCCAACCAAAGATATAAAAGAGCGAATACAACCGCTAAAACTTCCCAGCCATTCATGGCTTGAAAAGCTTCAAGCAATGAATGGGAGAATTTGTTAATAAAGGTGTTATCCATTAGAAATTAAAAATTCATGTTGGCAGTCAGGCCCCATTGTGCGGGATCACCTTGGCGAGTGTAGAGTGTTTCTATCCAATCGGGTGGCTCATTGGCGAAGAAAAATCCACGCACATGATATTCTTTATCCAGAATGTTTCTGCCCCATAGATAAATAGACCATTGGGCAAACTCATAACCCATTTTGACATTGAGCAGGTTATAACTTTTAGAGCGTTGATCGTGACTATTGGAATAATAAAAACGGTCTTTCCCAGTCAGATCTGCTCTTAAAAACAATCCATTGTCACCTCGATAACTGGAACCTAGCGCATAAGAATAATTTGGGGCATGCGCTTGCTCTCGCCCTTTCAGGTTGCGTTCGGCACTGACGAATGAGTCAAACTGAGTAAACAACAAGCCAGTATTGGCAAAAAGCTTCCAATTGTCGGTGAATTTAAATTCTATCTCAGTTTCTAAGCCATAATTAGTCCCTTTCGCGGCATTGGCTGTTAAAAAGGTGAAAGATAATGGATCGGTTGGATCATCTTGGAAAGAGGTCTCAACCTGCTGTTTGGATCTTTTCATATAAAATAATGAAGAGGCAATTTTTA
>Ga0210050_1001085_pt1 | contig 31087 bp, 31 predicted proteins | sample CryGey132114_all_FD_185463 | JGI IMG/M metagenome (GOLD analysis project Ga0210050, IMG submission 185463) | Groundwater microbial communities from aquifer - Crystal Geyser CG22_combo_CG10-13_8/21/14_all (SPAdes) (version 2) | ecosystem: Environmental > Aquatic > Deep subsurface > Groundwater ... | reverse complement strand
TAATCATCCGTGGAGACATTTTAGGATATAGGAAGTTAAAAACACTAACCTTTTACAAAGGTATGTATTATCAGACGCGCAAAAGAGGACATTTCTACATCGTTAAGAAGAGGACATTTCTACATCGTTAAGAAGAGGACATTTCTACATCGGTTTGACAGGATCAATTGAATATTTATTAAATAGACGTCTGCGTCATCCTTATTTTGGAAAGGTTGGTAGGCTTTCTGGCAAAGTACAGTTTGGTGAAGCACTTGTTGATGCTGCTAAACGTGAACTGTTTGAAGAAACTGGACTAACTGCTCAGACTTGGAACCTTGAAGAAATGTATAGGAAAACAAGGTTCCGTGAAGATGGTACACCAGTACAAGACGTTTTCTTTTACAAATTCTTTGTAACTGACTTTAGTGGAACAATGATTGATACAACCCCCTACCAAGAAAACTTCTGGGCAACAAAACACGATGTTTTTAGTAAAAATGAATTTGACCCCTACGATGACCTAGATCTTGATGAACGTGATACACCACAAGACTTTAAGTTGGTAGAAGCATGTGGAGACGCCGAAGGTTATTAACCGCAAAATTACCTTATTAATACCCGCATATTTTCTTGCATAATTCCCGCATTTATACCCGTATAATAATCGCACATTTCCCGCACATTTCCAGTGTTATTACCGCACTGCAAAATGCCTCTATAAAAGCACTATCTCGACAATCTCAAGTAATTACTGCAATATTTCCCGAATATTATCAGTATTTATGAGGTAATTCATGTGGAAATTACCCTATACTAATTCGTGACGCATCTGAAAAATCAAGCATGGATATCTCTGATTCATCGGGCGCAGTAATAAACGTTTGTTGCTTAGTAATAGTATGTAAGATGAGTTCACGATTTCTAGCATCAAGTTCTGAAAAAACGTCATCCAACAATAAAATTGGGCGTTCTCCCCTGCTCTGCTCGATGATATCGGCTGTAGTAAATAGTAGCCGAATAACCGCAACCCGCTGTTGTCCCCTGGAACCAAAGGTTAAAATATCTTTAAGGCCATCTGGTGCCAATGGATCAATAATTAAGACCTTTACATCATCACGTTGAGGCCCAATGAGGGAAAATCCAAGGGTCGCTTCTTTTTCCCGCAATTCCCGGAACTTTTCCCGTAGATATTCCCGCAAAGTCGTGCGGAGATTCTCTTCTCCTTTTCCCGCAGATTCCTGCAATAATTCCCGTATTGCCTGTGGACTAGGCAAATACTCCAATACTATCTCTTGCGGTAAAAGTGCGGTATTCATGCGGGAAACAAGATTATTTCTTGCAATTATCATGTCAATAGCTCTCTCAACTAAAGGATCTTCTATTACGGTAAATAACATCTCATCATACCGACCACTTTTAAGGAGAGCGTTTCTTTGTGTCAATAATTTTAAATACTCTCCTCTAACCAATAAATAGGTCGAGTTAATAGTAGATAATGTCCTATCAAGAAATAACCTTCGATTATGTGGTCCTCCTGAAACTAGACGAAGATCGTGCGGTTGAAAATACACAACCGAAACATGTGGCATAAAATCTCTAAAATTTGTTTCTGATCCACCAACAAAAAAATGTTTCTTAGATGCAGTAATACTTACCGCAAGTTTTGTAGCTGTCTCAAGTAAAACCTCTACCCGAGCAACGTGTTCTCCCCACAAAATGGCTTCTCTTGATTTAGACGTTCGTACTGACGAACCGGTTCCAATAAGCCCAATCGCTTCGAGTAGATTACTTTTACCGGCCCCATTTGGCGCAACAATAATATTTAACTGAGGATTAAACTTAGTTGAATATGAATCAAAAGATCGGAAATTTTTTATAGTAAGTGAATCTATGATCATAGTAATCAGTAATCAGTAATCAGTAATCAGTAATCAGTAATCAGTAATCAGTAATCAGTAATCAGTAATCAGTAATCAGTAAAAGTGTGGTTTCTGGAACAACAGTTGTCAACAACCTCTTTATCATTCCCCACCAACTACATAATTACGAGTTACCAGTTACCAATTACTATTCACGGATCACAGCTTCTCAACGTATTTTTTTGTTACCCATCCATTATCTCCACCACGCATAATAAGTTGAATCCACTCTCCATCTTCTTGTCTATATGCAAATTTTTCACCTGGAAAAACAGTTGTTATTAGCTTTGACCCAATACTTGGGCCTTCACGTACATTAAGGTATCCGGTTGGAGTATCAAGAATTCGTAACGTCCCTACATTGTCACCCTCAACGGTAAGATGAAGTCCGAACCGACTTCCCTTAACTTCTTGACCAGTGTAGGTATCAATAAGCATGAACGCCTGATTAAACGTAACCGGATAGTACGGGGCCTGTATGGGTAGAAGAACTGAAACATCATTCCCTGGAAATACAGGAACCTTAGTAACTCTTCTAACCTGTGATGTAGAGTTCCATTTAACAGGATCATATGCCTCTGAAATTCCATTGGTATCAGCTACGGCAATAACAAACTGTGAGGGATCTTCCCAGGTAACACTCCCAACATTTTGAAATTGTATGGGAATCTCTCGTCTTTCTCCTAATGTAAGGGTAAGATCACCTACCTCAGATATGTTCCTCACTCGAGGTTGTGGCGGTGACTCAACGAGTGAAACAATCCCTGATAATATCTCTTGTGTAGACTCTGAAATCTCTGAAGATAAAATAAGGACAGGAACATCACCTTTCGCAAATCCACGTCCCTGAAACATACTGTAGTCAAGATTATACAATCCCATACCCTCATACACTGTTCCGTCTTGGGCAATAATATACGCAAACGGAATTCCTTTATAGTTATATCTGGTTCGTGAGACCTCCTCTAATAATAAAATTGCGGAATCACCTGTAAGTGGTAATTGGCTCTTAAGCTGATATGCAACAACGCTTTGCCATGGTGAAGATGGAACAGATGCCAAAGAGATCAAAGATCCGCCCCACTGTGTTCGTGTTGTTGGTAAGACATCAACACTCGGTCCTCCTGTAACTGGTACTTGCTCTAAGGATTCAAATAGTAGCGGAACCAAATCCACTACTATTTGGGCGCGCGTTCTATCGGGAACGGTTACATTAATATGCATCTCTTCAAACCCATCACGAACAATCTTTATTGAATGTGAAACCCCAGGTTTTACATTACTGACATAGGGAGATACATCTGAAGCAGTATCATCAATTGTTACGGTAGCATCCTGTGGGGTTACTGAAACATTAATGGAACTCTCAGCAAACAACGCATTTACCGATTCAAATCCTAAGTCATATCCATAGCTTACTGAACTATTGTTGTATATTTCTCGAGAAATGCGACTTTCCCCTCCACCACTCACATTAACTTTTCCATTCCATGAGTTTCCAATTGAAACAACAAGTTCCTGAGGTTTATCTGAAGTATACGAAACCGGCGTAGTTCCACTTTGCTTATCGTTAATAGTGACAGACTGTGAACCATTTGCTGTTGTTACAACAAGCGTTCCTATTTCAGATCGTGAGGATAAAACCATAGATGCGCCTTCCCTTACAAATACAAAGGTTACGATAACAATTACAATAAATGAGATTACAACTGTCGCAGTACGCATAATGCTTAGTCAGTCAGTGTCATTGGCATGACAATATGCCTATATGCAGCATCGTCTTTACCGGTAAAAACTGTTGGCTGCGTTGGCCCAGATATATTCATAACTAAAGTGTCTGATGCAATAGATTGGATTGCATCTACTAAATACCTGGCATTAAATCCAAGCGTGTGAGCATCTCCTGTAATTGTTGCAGCCGAACTTCCTTTATATGTCCCAACCGCAGAACTCTGGGCAGAAAGGGAAAGGGTTCCTTCTAAAGGATTACTCATAATCTTTATCGACTGACCTTCTCTCTCTGCAAAAATCGCTGTAGTTTTTACGGCATCCAAAAAAGTTGCAGCTGAAAGTTCAATCTTTGAAACAAACTCAGTCGGTATAATCCGTTGATAATCAGGATACTGAGCATCAAGTAATCGAGAAATGACTTCAACAATTCCGACCTTTATAAAAACCTGGTTTTGCTCACTACTTGCCATAAACGTCAGCGGCGCATCAGATGCATCAATTGCAGATGCGTCTGCCAATAAACCATCAACATCTCGAAGTGCAGAAGCCGGAACAATAAAAGAACCTTCTAAATTACCTTCAAATGGTACGGTTACAATTGACAACCTAAAACTATCAGTAGCAACAACATCAACCATATGATCATGTTTAAATACAAAAAGAACCCCTGTAAGAACTGGGTGAATATCTCCAGATGCTGATGCAAAAACTGTCTGTTTAACCAGAGACCTAAATAGCGACGGGTCTAAAAATGCTTGATCTGACTGTGTTTCATATGTTGGGAGCTCAGGAAAATCCTGGGCAGGCATGGTTACAAAGGATGCGTCATTAGTCCCATCTGACACCATGAGTTGATTACCATCGGAAGATAACGTCACCGTATCATTTTTTATAGTACTAATGTATTCCGTAAATGTTTTAGCAGGAACCGTTATTTGGCCTGGTTCATCAACCTTTGCTTGGATTGCGACTTTAATTGAGATTTCAAGATCAGAAGACTCTATCTTTAATTGATTATCTTTAGTTGCTGTCAGTAAAAGATTAGAAAGAACTGGAACATTTGTTTTTGTACTGACTGCTTTTGAAGCAAGTTGAGCTGTAGTTTGTATTCTTTGGGTAACTAAGCTTAATCTCATAGTCAAACTTTAACATAATCCCTTTATAGTAGCAATAATAGGCGTTGTGTATATCCGGAAAAGTCTTGTTTTTACTGCTATGACAGTGGATTTAGTGTTGATACTGCTTGGATAATATGCGAATAGAATGTGGATGTTTTCCACAAGGGAGTTAAACTTATCCACAAACACCCACTGGTTTATACAAACTATCCACAAAATACATAAACTTATCCACAAAATGCGAGTGGGTTAATTGGCTAGAATATGAATCTGGAATCTTCAGCACAGAGTGCAAGGTATCGTTTGGGGAAAGTGTGACTATATATTTGTGAGGATAAAATGTAGGTCCTTAACGTGTGAAAAGCCTTTTAACCGTAGAGTTCGTTTCGAATCATTGATATATGAGAGCTGACAACTGGCTTAAGGCCTTCTTCAAGAGTTGTTTTTATGCGGTCACAGCCATGCATGACTGTTGTATGGTCACGTCCACCTAAAATGTCCCCAATTTCTTCGAGATTTAATCCAAGTTCATTCCTCAAAAGAAACATAGTAACTTGGCGGGGGATTACTACTTCGCGTTTTCGGCGTTTACCGCAGAGATCTTTAATACTGGTATCAAATTGTCTTGTTACAAGTTCGAGAATAAGGTCAGGGGTTATTTTGCGTTTGGGGCCTTTTTGCTCTTCAGGATCACCAAGAATTGATCTGACAAGTGCAACATTTAGAGGGCCGGGTTGTGAGGATGCGTATGACTGGAGTTGTAATAATATCCCGTGGATTTCTCGAATATTTGAAGTGCAATTATCCGCAATAAATTGCATGACAGGGTCTGATAAATTAAGATTTAGTTCTAAAGATTTTTGCTGGACGATGGCTACGCGTGTTTCAAAGTCCGGTGGACTTATCATTACCATTAGACCGCCTTGAAATCGTGAAATTAATCGATCTGGGATATCTTGTATTTGTGTTGGGTCTCTGTCTGATACAAGAACTATTTGACTATTTGCCTGTTGTAGCTCGTTAAATGTGTGGTAAAATTCTTCGAGGCTTGCTTCTTTGCCTGATAAAAATTGGATATCATCAATAAGTAGGACATTTGATTTGCGGTACCGGTTTCTAAAATCTTGCATTGGTTTTTTTCGTGTAATGTGACCAATGAGATCATTTACAAATGTTTCGGAGGGGGCATACGTAATAGTAAAATTTGGGTGTTTGGTCAAAAGCTCGTTACCAATAGCGTGTAAAAGGTGAGTTTTACCAACGCCGGTATTACCATAGATAAGCAGAGGGTTATAGATTTTTCCTGGATTTTCTACAATTGAGGTTGCTGCTGCATGAACAACACGGTTGTTAACTCCAACAATATAGTTATCAAGGGTGTAGGTGCTGTTTAATTGTGGTGCTGTGTGGAATGAGCTGGTATAAGTATTGGAATTTTGCCCAGTTTCAGCTGTTTCTGGGGTTGCTTCAGTGAGATTTTCTGAGAATGTGGGAGGTTCGTCAAATAGTGGGCCTGAGAGTGTTTTGGTGGGGAGTCTTGGTGGACGCAAAATATATTCGACGGTAACAGCAGTTCCTATAACTTCTCTTAGAATTCGTTCTGTTGGTTCAGAATAGCGTTTTTGAATAATATTTTTACTGTACGCATCGGTACAGGCAATTATCACTTTGTCTTCAGACGTTTCGTATAGTGAAGTATTTCTGAACCATGTTGATACTGCAACAGGGTCAAGTTCAATTTCAAGGGCAGCAAGGACTTGGTTCCAAATTGGCGTGGTAGACATGTGTGCACTTAAGATACGACCCGATGTGGATAACGTCAACGAGGGGTTTGTCCTTTTGAGAATGGAAAATAATGAGGTGGGGTAAAATTACTCAGCGCTATGTGGATATCTTTTAGTGGGCAAAATTACCGCTTTCGATAGGCAACAATACCTGTTGCCATAAACAAGATAGAGAGAAAGGTTACAAATAATGTTGTTTCAACGGTACCACTTTCTGGGAGCGATGCTGCTAATGGTGTTGGTGTTACGGTTGAACTTTCAGCTGAAGTTGGGGTAGGGGTACTTGTTGCTGTTGGAACTTTTGTCGGAGCCAGTGTTCCTGTTGCTGTTGGAGCACTAGTTGGCTCAGTGGTGGGAGCAGCTGTTGGGGTAGATGCTCCTGTTGGGCCAGGTGTAGGTGCCCCACTAGTTGGAGTTGCCGTTAATTGAGCGCCACCTTGTTCGCAATCAAAGGATGATGAACAGAAGTTATTTCCAGCACCAGGAACTTCAACACAAAGTCCAAATCTACACTCAAGATGTGTTTGCGCTGTTGGTTCATCAGTCGGGTTTACGGCAATACTTGGGGTAGGTGTTGGGGTAGGTGTTGTTTGGCTACTATCTCTAAGGAAAAACCACCATATGGCACCACCAAGAATCAGTAAAAGAATAGCGGTAATTGCAGTGAGGATGATTATATTTTTTTTATTACTTGTTCCAGTTCCACTAGAATCAGGTTGTGGTGGGGCAGGGATGTCTTCTGGTACAGGTGTATCAACAGGAGTATCTTCATCTGGCAGTTCAGTGTTTGTTAGGTCCTCATCTGGATCAAAACTAGAAAGATCAGGATCTTTAAGGCCTATCTCTGAATCAGTATCCAAAGGCATTTCAGTATCAAAAGAAGAGTCAGTGGGTACCTCAGTGGTAGTTTCGGTTGCCTCGTCGTCTAATTCAGCCAATAAGTCGTCAACCTCCTGGTCAGAAATCGTTTTATCTGGCTTGGGAGTTAGATCACTACTTATTGTGTTTGTTGAAGTATCTTCGGCTTGGGGCAGATTATTTTCCTGTTCGTCCATATAAAAATAGTATGGAACATTAACAAGTGCTTGTCAATCCCGTTGTGTCGGTTTCAATGTTACAATTGAGTAATGTTATTACAGCAACATTTGAGAGAAGTTCTTGAGCGTGCTCGGGGAGATGCAGGGTACACCTTAACGACGCCGATATCTATTCGTTTGAACTCAAAGGTAGGTTTCGGCGATTATAGCTCGGGACTGGCTCTTTCTATTGATGAATCTAACACAACATCAATGGAACGTGCAACCAAAATTGCAGAAATTGTTGAAGGTTATAAAGATCCAATAATTGGTCAGGTTAAAGTTGCCGCACCTGGTTTTGTGAATTTTTTTCTTGATAGCGTTCAGTTATTTAAATTAACGAAAGATATCGATGATATGTTTGGCACTAACGACTTGTATGGCGGGCAACGGATTATGGTCGAATATACAGACCCAAACCCTTATAAAGAGTTTCATATAGGCCACTTTATGCCCAATATTATTGGTGAGGCGATCGCCAGACTTCACGAATATGGTGGGGCAACGGTTGAGCGTGTAAATTATCAAGGAGATGTAGGTCTACATGTAGCAAAGTCAGTGTGGGGGCTTATAAAAAAGCTTGAAGGGGATAGTCAAACAATGGAAGAGTTATCAAAGCTTTCACTTCTTGAGCGAGTCAAGATTATGGGAGAAGCTTATGTTAACGGGTCTAAAGCCTATGATGACCCAGAAGCAAAAAATGAGATTGATGCGATAAATATTGCTATTTACGAGGGCAACGATAAAAACCTTATGGCGCTTTACAAGGAGGGACGCTCATGGAGTTTAGAGTATTTTGAGACTATATATAAGCGTTTAGGCACAACATTTGACGATTATTATTTTGAGAGTGAGTCTGGTAAAAAGGGACTTGAGGTTGTAACAGCACACATTAACGATGGTATTTTTGAAAAAAGTGAGGGAGCTGTAATTTATCGAGGTGAGAATAGAGGACTCCATAATAGAGTTTTTATTAACAGCTTAGGTGTACCAACGTATGAGGCTAAAGAGTTAGGATTGGCACAAACAAAATACGAACGATGGCGGTATGATCGTTCTTTTATTGTGACTGGAAATGAAGTGAGTGAGTATTTTAAAGTTCTTATTGATGCTATGTCACGGGTTTTCCCCGATCTAGCAACAAAAACCACCCATGTTGGCCATGGGATGTTAACTCTTAAAGGGGCCAAAATGAGTTCTCGAACAGGAAATATTTTACGAGCTACCGATATTATTGATGCGGCAAAAGAAGCTGTTGTTAAGGTTATCGATCAGTCAGAGAAAACATCGAATGAACCCTTATCTGATAGAGAGATTGAGCTTGTAGCACTTGCCGCGATTCGTTACACGTTTTTGCGTTTGAGTATTGGAAAAAATATAGTATTCGATTTTGACACCTCATTTTCATTTGACGGGGATTCAGGCCCATATCTTTTATATACCTATGCTAGGGCGGTACATATCATTGAAAATGCAAAAGGAATAACGGTTAAAGATTCTTTTGAGGCATGGTCAGGTGAAGAAGATGATCTTATTAAAACATTAGTGCAATTTCCAGATGTAATACGTGATGCTCAGGAGAGTATCAGTTTGCATGGTGTTACACAGTACCTTACGACCCTTGCACAAACGTTTAATAGCTTTTATCATGCCAAACGGGTTATTGAAGATAATGAAGTTGATGGGCGTCGCCTATCGCTTGTCTTGACAGTTAAAAAGGTATTGTCAAACGGTATGTATGTACTTGGGATTGAGCCACTTGATAGGATGTAATCATGAAAAACGAACTGTATCAACCATATAGAGGAACTCGGGATTTATACCCCAAAGATTATGCCAAACAACAGTATATGTTTGATGTGTGGCGAAAGGTATGTTTACGGTTTGGATTTGAAGAGTATTTAGCTCCATTGGTTGAAAAAAGAGCGTTATATACAGCTAAACAGGCAAGTGGAGAAGAAGTTTCTCAAAAGGAATTATACTGGTTTACTGATCAGGGGGACCGTGAAATAGCTATTCGTCCTGAGATGACCCCAAGTGTATCTCGCATGATTGGGGCTCGTATACAGTCGTTACCTAAGCCACAACGGTGGTTTTCAATTGCAAACTTCATGCGTTATGAACGTCCACAAAAGGGTCGAATTCGAGAATTTTGGCAATTAAATGCTGATACATTTGGTGTCTCGTCTGTTGAGGCGGATGCCGAGATTGTAGAGCTTTCAATTGAAATAATGAGGGAGTTTGGCGCAGATCATTCAATGTTTAAGATATATATTAACAATAGGGAATGGTTCTTGTGGTGGTTGACCACAATTGTGGGGGTGTCTGAGAATATTCAGGCTATTACTCGAATTATTGACAACATTAAGAAAAGTTCAGACCGAGAGAATGAGGAAAAATTACATGAAGTGGGTTTATTAAAAGACCAAATAGAAAAAATAATGGGGTTAAATGGAAAGGTTTTGTCTGATTTTGAAGACTATATGTCAAAATCGAAAGGATTGTCTGATCTGAAGGCTCTTTATGACAAGATTGTCGACAAGGGTTTAGGGGAATATGTAAAAGTTGATTTCTCTCTGGTTAGGGGTTTTGACTACTATACGGGTAATGTATTTGAACAATATGATTTAAGTGGTGAGAATTCTAGGAGTATGTTTGGTGGTGGCCGATATGATAAGTTGGTCGGTCTATATGCCGGAGTTGATGTACCTGCAGTTGGGTTTGCTCCAGGAGACGTTCCGATGGGACTATTTCTTGACTCTTGGAACCTTATTCCCAATTTGTCAGTGGGGCCACAGGCGCTCGTTACAGTTTTTAATGAGCGAACAATTCAGTATGCTCAAAAAGCAGTGGATACGTTAAGAGGCCATGAAATAAGAACAGAAATGTATTTATTTGATGGTGAAAATGTGGGTGATCAGATAACTTACGCAAGTAAGAAAGCAATTCCATTTGTTATTATTGCTGGTCCTGATGAGATGACAAAGCAGGTTGTTATGCTGAAAAACATGGTAACGGGTACACAAAAGGCTGTAACATTTATAGATTTACCGAAAGAAGTTTTAAAGGGATAATCAAGGATTTTTATTTATTCGGGCTTTAAGGTATATTGTTCACCATCCTCAAAAAATGTCCATAATCGATAGGTTGAAGGGTTAATTTTAAGGGAAATAGGGTTTCTTTGATCATAATAGTAGTCATGGTATGCATTTTGGACCCCTTTAACAGGCTCTCCTTTTCGAGGATCTGGTTTTATTGTTTGTGATTTATTAAGTATTGCTGCAAACTCATCTTCTGTTGGAAATCTCTTAAACTTTGCATAAAACCTGGTAAGAACAGATTTAATTTGATCAAGTGATGCTTTCCGCAATTCATCGTTTTGTGATAATTGTTTTTTACTTAATTTGTTTTTTCCAAAAAATTTAGGAAATAGATAGGCACCTCCACCAATAAGGAGAGTTGTTCCAATAAGGGAAGATACAATAATAATGTTAGTTGTGTCTGTTGGGACCTCTGTAGAGACGTATTTTTCTAGGAAAGCGTCAACAGACATTCCAAGTCTGGCTGCTTCGTCACGAATTTCTGCTTGAGCTGATGGGTCAAGATTCTCAAATTTTGGAGTTTGAGCTAAGACAGTATAGGGGAAGGTTAGCATATACATAACGAAAATAAGTTGTAGTGCTAAAAGGAATCTCATTACCGAGCTCCTTCCGGGTCGGCACCCTCACACCAATAGCTTCGAATTACGTATACGTTACTTGCAAAGCCTAGGTCGGATGTGCAATTTGGCCAATGGGGCCGAGTTGGGAGATTCCCAAGGGTAACAGGGTCTGTTTGATTCTCTAGGAATGTTCCAACGACAAAATAGTCACCAGGAACCCCACCTGCAGCATTTTCACTAAAATAAAAATATGATCTTCCGTCAGCCCATACAGTTGAAAAGGTGCTATTTACGGGATCTTTAGGGAGACTTTTTAAGTATCCTTGTGCCACTAGTTCTGGAATCCAATCATCTCCTCCGGTAACACTATTGCAGTTTGAAGCTGCATATCTGGTACAGGTTGCACCAGGGTATCTTTGGTTTTTTGTATAGAATGATTCAAGGGCATGCGCAATTTCATTAATATCTGATTTTCGTCCAACATCACGTGCCTCTGCTATTCTTTGTTGTGGGTCAATTGCAACAAGCACAACGGTTGCCAAAATTCCAAGAACAGCCATAACAACAAGAAGTTCAATAAGGGTAAATGCGCGCGATTCATGAAAAGTCCGAGACATGATTTTCTATATCTTTATTTGTATCACGGTTTTAACGTGATCGTCTATACCACCATAGTCCTAAAAGTAAGAGAGGAATCCAGATTATGCCATAGACTCCAAACCAAATAAGACTTTCTGCTGTGTTTTGGAATAGTGTTAAGACTGATCGGACTGCAGTTTTAAAGACTACTGCGGGTCTAAAGGGATTTTCTGGTGCATAGGGAAGCGCAAGCTCATCCGTAGACATATCGACTGATACTAATGAGAATTTAGCTGTTTGTTCCAGGTATTGTTGTTGTCCAACGTAACTATCTATTTGATTTTGAATGGTGGTGATTTCGCGTGTTACGGTTATTAAATCGCTTACTTCAGTCGCATTATCCCGAATAGACTCGTACCTGGTTTTTGTTTTGGTGAGGGAATCTATGTGTGCTTGAATATCAGTGTATTGGTCTGTTACGTCTCTCCCTGATATAGATTGTGATGTTACCTTGACCGAAAGACTGTTAAAAAAGTCTAGTGCACTGTCTAGACTATCACTTGGAATCCTCAGGCTCATTGTTGAGTAAGGAGATTCTGTGGGCCTGGAAATGTTACTGGTTACCACATATCCACCAACACTTTCTACGTGACTTGTGATTTTTGTTTCTGTATCTACCACATCGTTAACGAGCATTGCGATGGATGCATTTTTTACAACCATACGATCAGAACTATCTGTTGGCGCATAAGGGTCTTCGTATGGGTAATATGATGATGAGGCTGCAAGTCCTACAGATTCGTAGCCACTGTCGTACATACCTGTCTTTTGGTTTGAAAACCCAAGATCAAAACCAGTATTGGTATAAAAAATAGTTTCGACCCGTGGCCAGGCAAGCCACACAATAACAAGAGCTGCTAGGGAGAGCGCTTTATTTGTTTTTATCCAGGCAATTAGTTTTTGCATATGTAAAGTATATCTCTAACAAAAAATGTATTCAAGTAGGTCTGAAAATCTATTTTAGAAATCTGATGAAGTGAGGCAATCGCCGTCCGAGTTGCATAGTTCGTAGTCTGATCCGTCGCTTGAAAGGGTGTAAGTCATACCTTTAATATTTTCAGCGGTTGAGTAGTCAGGAATCATTTGTTCCAATGTTGTTGGGTAGGAACCTTCAAAAATTTTGTAAAACTCAATATCAAACTGTGCATCTTCTAAAGGTGTGAAGATCGTATCCATGGATTCGTCTGTCGCGTCATTTACATCAGAGTATGTTACAGATGATGAATCGACAGAATCAAGAGCATTTTCCATAAAAATAGGAGCCTGTGTTGCTGCCCAAACCATGATTCCAAAGGCTCCAACGGTTGCGATTAGTCCTACTATACTAACTGCAATGAGCCCAGCATTTGTAGAACCTTTTGACTCTACGGTAAGATTGGGCTTCGTTTTTTTAATATGGTTAAAGATGACAACACCAATGATAGTTGTCAAAATTGTAATTATTGCGTTAAGTGGTGTTTGGATTATGGCCCTTACAGTTTTAGAGAGATCTGAATCAGGGATGCTATTAAGGATAATACCTGATACAAAAACGTATCCTATTAATACACTAAAATAGATAAGCACAATTACAAACCATCGGCCAAAAACAACACCAACATTTCCAGAAATATAGCCTTTACTTTTAAGAAGGGCATTAATACCGCGCTCGTCATCGAAAATAACGACTTGTATCCCGAACACAAACCACAAGCTAAAGATTATTCCTGGGATTATGAGGAGAAGAAATCCACCTGTGGTTATAAGTCCCATGAGTAGGGAAACAATAAACATGGGGATTACATATTTTAATGAGCGAGACATGATATCTAGGAAACTTATTGTTTCCTCTCGGTCACGAATACGAACCATCGTTGCAGCAGATGCCCACAGGCTCAGAAAACCTCCAACGAGTGAAATTCCGAGCATGATGAGTGTGAAGGGTCCAAACAGGTCAAGGATAGATGCACTTCCTTGGTTATTTGCTAGGGTTGCGAAACCAGGAGTAGCTACTGTGATGATACCCATAATAAATGAAAATATCGTTGGGAGGAGTGCAAATCCCACGTATTGTAGCCAATGCGCTTTAAATATCTCTATAGCTTCTCGAATAAGGTCCATTGCGCCGGGCATTGTCGCGGCTGTTTCAGCTGTTATTGCCGGAGTTGGGACATCGCTTGCTACGAGTTCTTGTGCGGGGTTTGGTACTGCCAAAAAAGCTTCAGATATGTCAGTAGTTTGCCATCCAGCAGAAATAAGTGATTGGATAATGACGTCATCAGACACTCCCTTTGTCTTTTCCTCATTAATGTAGTCAATAATATGTTGGTTTGCCATTTTGTATAACAGGATTGTACACAATAGGTACGTTAGAATCAATTATGTAAATAAGATAGATGGGGTTATTCCATGAGGTGAAATAACCCACTCCCTATCCACTGTTTCCTTATTCAAATCGCCATTCAATAATGTCAGAACTGCTTGTTATGTAATCAGCGGCTCCCATTGTTGCCGGTTTATCATTTACATAAAACAGCCAGTATTTGTTATCAGTTCCACCTGCAATGCCGTTGATTGAATCAACGTATTCACCAAAAGAAGAATCTTTAGTAACAACATCATCTTTAAGTTTTAGTAGCTCTAACGCAGTCTTACCTTCTTCACCACTATAGGTAATGGTGTCCATAGATTGGTCTGTATTTTCAATACCAGTTTTTTCTATTGTATTAATATCAGCTACAGAAGGAGAGGTAGGCTCGCTTATAGGTTCTGTATCGTTGGGACGAGAGACAAAAAACCAACCAATTATAAGAACCAATGCAGTAATAACAACGTAGGTTGCCGTAGTTGACTTTTTATATGTATCAGTTTGTTTATCCATAATAATCACCTCCTGTCTTTAGTTTGTTCATACTGTTCGTTCACAACATTAAAATAATGGTGTTGCGCGAACCGAGATGTGAATACATAGTGCATTCAACAATGCTCCTGAGTAGATCGGACTGTACCGTTGCGCGTCAGTGACAGAATTACACTGTCTTCTTACTCATGAGCGTGACTTGGTTATACACATTGTTGTCAGTTTGAACAAGAAGTGTTTTGAGTTGATGTGTATAGGTATTCGAGAAAGAGCGATATTGTGCTGGTTTAGTGCTATAATCGGTGGCATTGCACGTTGATATATCGTGAAAGTTCAATCATTTCAAAGAGGAGGTTTTAAATGAACAACGGAATTGCAGTACAAGACTTCAAAGTGGGAGATTCCTGTCTGATGCTTTTTAAAGTTGAGGTAAAAGGCGCATTTATTTACGTACGTGCGCCTGGACGGATAGAAGAGGTTTTTCCTTCAACGGTTAACCTCAGTTCCTCCATTTCGGTCAGGGCTGTTGCGACACCACCAGAAGATTCAGCCTTTCAGAGGGTTCCGGAAGGTCAAGAGCCTGAAGTTGATGTTTATTGGGTGTTTCATCAAACGCGAGAGGCCAAGGTGCTTCTTTCAATGCTGGAAAGCGAATCTCATTGGGCGTCAAAATTGGCTGAAGGGTTAGACGCAGCAGGTAGACTCTCCCAGGCGTGGAAAGAGACAGCTTTTGCATTTTCACAATTCTAATTTCAATCACCCGTAAGGAGAAATTACATGGCTGACAAACATCAAGGCGCAGTAACACCTTCAGATGGAAACGGGGATGATTTCGTTCGAGACTTAGGGTTTGAAGATGAAGAAGGTGATGGTCTTGGAGACCTTGATTTAGCAGATGTTGTTGATGAGATCTTTGAGTCGGGTTTTTTGTGTACGATCCGCATTATGGAGATTGTTGAGTCCTCAGCTTTAGCTGGTGATACTAAAGCTGACGATGTTATCGATGGGGTTGGGTTTGTCTTTGTGATGTGTGAACACGGCCCAAATAACTGCAAACGAGATCCTGAAGGTTGCACCTGCGAACGATGGGTGGGGTATATCCAGAAAATCGTGATAGATTGAGACAAGTTAATGTTCGTTTTGGTCTATTAAGAAACGAAAACCCCGGTACCGACTCATCAGAGTTGGCATCGGGGTTTGTTATGTTCCTGTCACAAAAAACGGTTACGCTTGCGGATACATTTCATCTACAAGCGTTAACAGGCTTTCACTAGTGTACGTTTTACGCACAATAGGACACCACTCGTTTGTAGAAAGGCTTGTATCCCACGGACAAATTGATCTCACCCATCCAAAATGAGAAAGGACTGCACCTGTTTCGGGGTTTTGCCGGGTGTAATGGATGATCTGACAGTTATGGATCTTATCGAGAGGATCTTTAGATCCATTAAAGGTGTCGAATTGGTCGCTACGAAGGCGTTCAATTCGAACACGGGCTGCCCACATGAGTTCTCCATGGCAGACCAATAGTACATTTTGTGATCCTGATCTTACGAGCGTATCCATTACTCGGTCGAATCTTTCGCACAGTTGTGACATGGATTCTCCACCAGGGAAAGGTGCATAGAATCTGCTTTTCTTGCGAGCATCCGTCCAGAGTCCAAATACTGTATCTCGAATCGAGGTAGTAATAACATCCATGATGCCACGGTCTCGTTCGCGTAAATAATCGTTAAGCCTCCATTCAACATCTTGAATGCCAAGAAGGGCTGCAGTTTGCATTGCCCTGGCGTACTGTGAAGATTCAAGACGGTCAAAAAATCCTGGTTCAAAGTTTTCAGATAACCATTTTCCAGCTTCACGAGCTTGCGTCTCACCTTTGGCAGTAAGTCTCCACCAAGAATTGTGTTGACCCATGAATTCTTGGGTATATGCACCGTCGTCACCTTCTTTGTCTTTGGTGGAGGCAGCATTTCCTTCTGACTCACCGTGACGAACAAGCACAAGATTAAGCGGTACTGTTGGGCCTTTCATGGACAAACTCCTTTATCTATTGTTGAGAATTAATGAGCTAAAATTACATTCGCATTATACGTTATATGACCTTTAAAAGTTAGCAACCATGCTACAATAGCTCAAACCGCACTTTTATTTTGTGTTTCACTTGTTAAGAGGAGGGGATATGACCGAAAATATGCGATTAGGTGTTAAACCTGTTAAGGAGAGTGTGTATTTTTACAAACGTAATCACACACTACCCCAACAACTAGTTGTAACGAGCAATATTAACTTAGACTACGAGTTTCAGCGAACGATCGTGTGGCAAAAAGTAACAGAGTGGATTGACGATAATCTTAGAAAAATTCTCATCACCCGTGTTGTTAGTGAGCATATCGCACATAACGGAATACCGTTGGTAAAGGACCTTCGTTATAGTTTGGCGCGAAATATGATTCGATCCATTGAGTTTGATGGGAAACGGGCATACGTGTATATACGTTGTTTTGAAGGAGAGGAACGATACCTGAGTTTCTTTGCCAACACGTACGTACAGTTCGCTACTAACGAGTGGGTGTTGATTTCGTTTAATAATACGTCAATGCCGTGGGGACTGAATTAGGTAGATTTGAGGTGGGAGGGTTGTTCCAATAAAAAAGGCCGTCCGGGGTTTAATCCGGGCGGCCTTTTGTTTATTGTGTTGCGATAACTGCTAGGGGTTGCAGACGAGTTGTATGTCGTCGATATTTACAAACATGTCTGACCCATTTGCGATGATTGAAAACAGCACTTGTCCTTCCCCAAAAAATGCTGCAGTGTCATACAGGAGCCAGTCATAAGTGAGGTCTCCTGGAAGGATTTCAACTATCGTACTTCCGTAAGGGACATCTCCGAGGAAATATAATATCTCAAAATATATTCTCCAGTCAGTATATCCCTCCTCAGCTTTGGCGAAAAAGCTAATTGTGCAATTCCCAGACAAAGGGTTTATGTATTGCATAACCCTTTGTTCCTCAGCAACCTCCCCAGGGATTTGAATAAACGAAATCGCTCCATTTCCCGTTAAAATTTGTGGCAGGCAGGAATCAATACTGCGATTACACCAGGGATAACCGTATATACCATTTGAGTACGAGAATCCAGAAAAGGCATCGTTTGCAATGGAAGGATCCACTTCAAAGCTTACGTCCTTGAGAATTTGAACTGGAATTTGAGGTTCATCCGTGGGTATTGCCGTTGGTATGGGTGTAGGAGAGCTTTCAGCGACCGGCGTATTTGTTGAGATAGGGTTTGCATTCCCCACCGCAGCAGATATCATTGCAAGATGTACCGTGTATATTCTTGACCCAGGAGTTGTACCAACAGTCGGGACGGCCGTGGGATTGCCGGTTGGTTGTGGTGTCAACGTTGGTGGAAATGTTGGAGTCGTCGGTACTGGTGTTTGACTCGCTACTGGGATTGGTGTGCTGGTTGCTGGATCAACCGGCTTTGTCGTCGGTGTCCACGTCGGTGTCCACGTCGGGGTAAATGTCGGCGTTGGTGTTGGAGGTACCGTTGGACTCGGAGCGGGAGTCTTTGTTGGTGTTGGCGTTACGGTTGGAATAGGCGTATGTGTTGCCGTATTCACTGGTGTCGCTGTTGGTGTTGATGGTTGTTGTAGCGGGCCATTTGAACATGCCCACAAAAACATATTGTCTAGCATCATCAATCCTGTGCCTGGGGCACCGTCATTGATAATCACCCGGTAGCCAACTCTAAAGTACTTGCCCGCAATCTGGGTAATGTCAAATGCGTAGTTCTCCCATTGCCCTGTTAAGGGCAGTTTTGCCGATGAGATAGCATATGGACTGGATACTGACGTTTTGACACCTACAATTACGTGGAGTCGCATTCCTTGGGCAACCTGAGTGTATTTTTTCTGCCCACGGAGGTACAGTTTCGTGACGTTTGCACTTGCATATGAATCTTGTGCAAGCGTTTCATTGATGTTGATCGCAGAACTCTCGAAGTAGCTTCGAGTATTTTGCCATCCACGGGAATCGTGCCCTCCTGGTTGTTTCGACCAATCCGCGTAATTTGGAGTAGGTCGGTTGTTGCTATCTGCATCAAGCCAAAACAGTTGCGTTTCGGTTTCTCCCGCTGCACAAATGCTTTGCGGTGTATCAACAAAGGTAACTGCAGTCAATGACGAAATTTCCTCTTGGGCAAATACCCTCACTGCGGGAATTAGAGTCAAAATGAGTAACAAAACAACCCGGATTACGAGGAGAAGAATCTTTATTTTCTGATACATTGGCGTACCTTTCTTTTTTGTGGAACAATCAGTTGTAAAGGGGCAAACAACACATTGAGTGTGTCGATATTGTATCACAAAAACATAAACTATGGGTCGGTGTTTTGGTAATGATGACATTTGCTAGAAACGGTGTGTAGAATGTTGCAAAACCCTGTATGATAGGTTATAATATAGTTTGTTACATATCCAGTGTGTTGTTTTTTGAAGTATCAATGTAGATTAACAATGAAAGGTGGGGTTTTATGCAAGATCAGGTACTTCGATCGAAAAGTTTGGTAGTTCGGGTTGTCCTTACCTTGATAGCTCTATTTGTTGTTTTGTGGGCTGGTGTCAAGTTTGCTGAGGCAGCTGCAGAACCAGTTGACCAAAGCGCAGTATCCTCCGTTTCCGGCAGAGTTTTTATGCTGGAAAACGGAAAAGAGGTTGGTATCGTTGGCATGAATTTGACCCTCACGTCTGAGGTGAACGGTACGGTAACCGTTTACACTGATCTTGAGGGTTACTATGTATTCAACACAGATGGGTTTGCAGTGGGAACTTATACGCTCACTGTTGAGCGGTGGGAGGGGTTCATCTGTGACACTCCTTGTTCGGTTGAGGTCAATCTTGGGGGGGAAGTGTCTCCTGGACTTGTTGTAGACTTCAAGCTTATCTTTTTGAAGAAGCGTGTATGGATGCCAGCGATGTTTCGCTAGCGTTACTCACGTTTTGTACCAAGGCCGCTTCATCCCAGTAGGGATGGGGCGGTTTTTTTTGAGTCATTATACTTTTCAAGTATAATGAGTAGATGTCCGGACATTCAAAGTGGCACAAAGTTAAAAATCAAAAAGCAGCAAACGATCCTAAACGCTCTAGATTGTTTACTCAGCTTACTAAAAAAATCCAAATTGCATCAAAAGAAAGTGGTCCTGATCCTGACGTAAATCCCTCTCTACGATCGGCAATAGAAGAAGCTCGTGCAGCAAACTTACCCAAAGATAAAATTGAACGAGCTATTAACAAAGGTGCTGGTATTGGTGATGAGGGTGCATTAAAAGATGTTCAATACGAAGGGTACGGTCCAAGTGGTGTTGCGGTTTTAATTCAGGCATCAACTGATAATATTAATCGTACTGTTAGTGAAATAAGAAAAATTTTTAAAGATGCGGGTGGTAGTTTGGGGGAACCTGGCTCTGCAGCATTTGTTTTTGGTGATGATCCCCATAATCCTACCTTTACCTCACCAATACGGGGGGCAGATACATCTGTGTTTGAAACTATGATCGATGAACTTGAGTCTCATGATGATGTTGTTCGAGTCTTCCATAACGCAGGGTAATTGTGAGACAAACGTTTGCGTGGCAAGATATTCCAGTCGTCTTAATGCAAGGGCTACAAAATCAAGTCCATTTTCGTTGACTGTTTTCCAACTCGATTAAAGAATTTAACCCAGAAGTATTCCAAACTATATTTAAAACTGTTTCTTTTCCAAACCGATAAAATTACTATCCACAGAATTATATTGAGGGCGCCAAACAATAGACATCCGTTAATTGTTTGATTCCAGTTTGGATAAATCCCCAAAAGCGCAATTCTCATTAACTCAGAGGTGGCAGTTTCTAACATATAGATCGTTAAACTTATTCGGCTGAACCAAGTGATAACGCTCATACTTTTCATAAACTTTTTTCTAGGTTCAAGGATAAGTACTGATGAAATGAGAAGAAGTATGAACACTCCAAGTTCGAAATTCGTTTTAAAATACCAAAAATAGTCAGGTGTTGAAATTGTTTTATCAAACTGCATCATTCCGCCGATTCCATAAGCAATAAAGAGGATTCCCAAAGGAAGGATAAACTTCTTCAGTAGGTTTGTGTGGTTATTAACAAGCATCATGCCAATGAGAACACCAAAGATTCCATACGCAAAATATGGAAGTAACGGGTAGGGGTTTGCTATAGTAAAGCTGTAAAACGTTGCCAACACATAATTATTGGTTTCCATTGCTTGTGTAAAGAATGGATAGAGCAAAACTCGTACAAACGAAAGTAGCATTATTATTATTCCCGATAATGTAAGTATGGTGTAGTTGCGTTTTGTTTTTTGAATACCATTGTTTTTGAGTAGGAAATAAAGGACAAAGGATAAGAGAATAAGGTTTAACGCGATGGTTGATAAGGAAGAACCTTCAAAATACTTTGTGATATGGGGGAATGTGAGGTGCATGTTTCTGAGCGTACTTGCAATTGCCGTCATGTCGGGTTGATTATTGACAAAATCGGTGTTCCATCTGCCGAGCAGAATATTTAGAATATAGTGGAAAAATAGATATATTGCTCCGGCGATGAGAGAGTATTTGATTAGCATTTTTTGTGAAAATGTAGGCATTCTTTTAAGAAACATGTGGGTCATCACAACGGTTGAATAGATAATAAAAATTCCTCCCCATAGAGCCATGAAACTCATAAGCACCACAACGATGGGTGGATTATCAAAATCGATTTTATCAATATTGGCGTAGTTGTAGATTGAAGAATGAAATAAAATGATAAACATCAACGCAACTCCACGTAACATATCGAGTGATTCAAAGCGCATTGTGGTTGGTTTCATAAGACTTATTCAATATCAAAGTTACGTTGAATTCGAATAAGTTTATTCGAGTTTTCGTTGAACCTTGGTTTCTCAAATACTATCGATATTTCTGGCGCTTTGCAACCGTAACTGGAGAATACGGTGGAAAGGTTGTCAATTATTGTGGTTGTGTCAAAGGTATCGGATGGTACTTTTGGTTTTAATTGAACTCGTAGTAACACATTGTCTGGCGAATTTTGAACAACCTGAAATTCATCAATATCATCTGAAGCGGTTATAACTGCTCGGCTAATGTAGTCTGGAAAAATATATTGCCACTCGCCACTATCTATCCGTTTTGCCCAAAATACATCATCAGCTCTTCCTTGAATTCGTTCAATAACTCTAAAAGCTGAACCGCACGAACACTTGTGGGGACTAATGGTAATGATGTCATTTAATTCATATCGAATAATTGGCTGCGATTTTTTGTGAAGATCGGTAACCAGAAGTTTTTCGCACGGCGTGCCGACAGGAGTTTGGGTTCCATCGCTTTGTAACGTCTCAACTAACACTAAATCTTCGTTAATGTGAAGGCTTCCATGGCTACAAGAAATTGCAATTGGTCCTTCGGTACATTTATAAATTTGGTCAATAGAAGTTCCAAAGACTTTTATCAGATATTTTTCTACATCGGGGTGAAGAACTTCTGCGTACGAAACTACCTTTTTAGGTTTAATAAAAAGTCGCCCGGCTTCAATTTCTCTGGCTATGATTTTAAGCATAGATGCAGGGGCAGAGATAACATTTGGGTTAATCGCTGTTAATTGCCTAGTAATTTCCCCAATCGACTGAAGTTGACTAACGTAGGTTAGTTTATTGCCTAGAAAATTAAAGTTAAAAGCAGGGGTGCTTACGCGCAAAATAAACGCTAAGTTAATTCTTTCGTGTTTTGGGAAATTGAATCGTGCAAAAAGTGCGGCTTTTAAATATGATTCCTCGGTACGGGTTACAATTTCTACTCCCTTGTTACCGCTGGTTCCTGAAGACATTCCAATATTCATTCCGTGCAATCGCCGCGTAAAGTCTCGTGTTTTTTCAACCTCAAGGCAAAAGTCAAGAATCTCATCTTTTGATAATCCGACGGTGTTGTAGTCGCCAAGGTTATCCATCATCAACTTTTTATTGGTTGTTGGAAGTGAATAAATGTCCGTTATATCAACATCTTTATAATGGGTTTTGAAAAACTGAGAGTGGTTGGTGGCATACGCGATTATGCTTCGCGCTTTTTGTTGTTGGTATTTATTAATCTGTTGAGGAGAAAAGAATGTGAATCGATACTTACAGGCCAGATAAAATACGACAAAGTTTTTTGTTTCGAGGTCAGAAAATGTATCTAAGAATGTTGACACTTATGCCAGTTTAATCGGATTGATTAATTTGGGCAAGCGTCACCATGTGTTTTTCCACAACGCTGGGTAATTTTGCAATCTATATTTTCCAAGAGTACAATGCGTTTTCGCACCAATTGTAATATTCTTCAATCAACAAGGAGATTACTGTATACGTGAGTAAGATGATGGTTTTGGTTTTCCTCGTAGTCATCAGTGCGATTCAGGGTTATGTTGATGTCCGACTGGTGGGCTTTTTTAATCAATCTAACCAACCCGCTTGAAAAGAGAGGAATGATATGTCATTTGTGCGGAGTACATTTGCAAAGATTAGGCAAATGTTAGGGCCAAGCAAAAGGAAGCGGGCTCGACGACGAAAGCGAATAATTTACCTGTAGGCAGATATGTAGGCAATGGGGTGAAGTCCTCCCATTGCCTACTTTTTTATTCGAGTTGACATGCTATGAGACTTAGTGTATTCTGTCTGGAAGTTATGATAATTTCGTTGCAAACAATGTATATGTGGAAGCATCCTCGTACCCCCGAAAGGGCGGGTGTGTTTTTTATTGGGACAACAGTAAAAAACAAATAAGATAACATTGCTTTTGCAACATTTATTACCCGCCAACTCGGCGGGTTTTTTTATGGGAAAAATCGGGTAGAAAAGGGTTTTAACAGTAGATTTGAAGGCCTTTTCTGCGGGATTTGACCCACAGAAACTGGCACATTTAACAATAGAAAAAGGAGATGTCATATGTATCTTTATGTAGATCCAGATGATGGTAGGGCGGTACGATTTGCTCAGTTTTCACTAGGGGCAAGGCAACAAACGGTTAATCGGTGGTATCTACCAGGAGGAGGTACTATTCCTATTGGGCTTCAGGTTATTCCTGACGTGCAGATGCCGCTTGGCAAAAAGAAGGTACGTGGAGAGTACGTTCCCAAGTTGTGGGTGCTAAATGATCGCACGAAGCTTGCAATAGAAGGAATCGGAAGTGAATTTCCTCGTAGTCTACCCGTTGGGTTGGTTGTTTCAGAAACACAATGTACACAGGGTCTTCAGGGTGAGGAAGAATCTTCTCTTCTGGGGCAATTGCGCCAGGAAAGCACTGTTGATATCCCCAAAGAACATCACCATAGAGGTGGCGGAGTGTTAGTGAGGCACTTGTCTGGCTTTGGTCGGGTGGTTACAACACGAGAGCAAGCTGCACGAATTGGACGTGGAAACTCCGCCGTATTAGATGAACCGAAAGCTCACGATGATCTTAGCCCATCAGTGCTGTACGGGACTACCGATGTGGCAAACGTTTTTGAGCTTCTTGAGGCTCTTAAAGTGGGTGTTCAGTTAAGATTGCCTGTGGTGTTTGATACGTACAATTCAGCCCACACCATTGGTGATTACTGGATGCGCATTATGCAGCCAAGTCTTGTTTCCATTGGTACTCAGATGAGTCTTGAGGATTTAGGGTTCAATTCAGAAGATAAATTTGGAGTACCGTCGTCATCTTCTACTCGAGTAAAAGAAACCTTCAGATCGGCAGGTTTGACTGCGATTGCTGACAGAGCTGCATTTTTATCAACTCTTAACAGTTGTACGTTTGCGAGTTGGTATCGTTCCGCGCATGAGGAAATTGCACGAAGGGTACTTGCGGTAACGGGTAACTCTGCCCGAACACGTGCTGTAGTGGTAAGCACTGAATCGATTCTATCGCGCACGAGCATGTGGCACTGGACGATTGGCTATTTTGCAAGTCAGTTGGAACGATTAGCAAAACGGCCCGTTATGATGCTGCATACACCTGATGGCCAGGCTTTGCTCACTAATGCGGTTCATTCGTATGCGCAGATGACGATTGCCGAGTTTCACCAGATTGGTGGTTGGCTTGGCGGTGCAGCAATGTATCAGAGTATGTACATGCTGGGTAACCTTGGCGGTGTGGTATTACCAGTCAAGGATTCTAGTGCAGGTGACGTTCATCTTTTTGCACGGCCATATCTTGAAGATCCTAGATCTGGTCTTCATCTTACGCCGGTGGGTTTGTTTCGATTAACAGTTCCGGGACAAAACGAAGATTGGACGATTGATCCGTGGGTGTTCCTGGAATTCCTTGAACGGTGGGGAAAAGAGAAGTCTGGGTTCGAGATTCAAAAGATATGGGATGCGATTGAGGTTCCTTTGGCAGTAACAAATATTGGAACTAAAACTGTTGCTATGGTAACAGAAAACGGGATCTATATTGCAACTAAGTAGGAGTGTAGGTGTTCGCATTGAGGTGTCATTCCCTTGAAAAAGGGAATTCAGGATATACGGATTTGGATTCCTGCATTCGCAAGGATGACACAGGAGGGGTTAGCACTGTGTTGGAGGGCCTTTTTTCAAGGGCCCTCCAACACGGATTTTAATAAATAACAAAAATGTGAGATTTAAAAATGAGGTGAGATTAATGAAAAAGACTAAAAATACAAAACAATTAAATAAAAACGTGCAAGTAGTTAGTACACCATCGGTGTTAGTAATCAGTGCTCACGCCGATGATCACATTGCGTGTGCTGGTACGCTTTTAAAACTTAAGGATATGGGCTATGCGATCAATGAGATCGTGTTAACCACATCCGAGGAGGGAAGGGATTTTCGTCATCCTGAAGGTGATTACAATGTTGCCGAATTGAGATCACAAGAGTTATCTAAAGCCTCTGAGTTTTTGGGCGTGAGTAATACCTTCATGTTTGGAGAGGAAGATCTTAACCTACAATACTCGAAAGAACTTGTATTTAGAGTTGTTCAAATTATTAGAACACTAAGGCCGCGGGTGGGTATTATGCACAGTAGTTTTGACTGGCACCCGGATCACCGGGCGGCGTTTGCTATCAGCTCCGAAGCTTTTAAGATGGCAGCCACCGGAATTCAGCCTGAAAAGGGCGACCAGTGGAGAACACCAGTTGTGATTGCAGCTGAAGGTATGTTACCTGTTCAACCTAACATATTGGTTGATGTAACGGCCTATGCTCAAAAGAAGCTTACGTTGTGGAAAATCTACGAGTCACAGGCAAAGCCTAAAGCTATAAATTTTGAGGAGAGTTTAATGCAGGTTCGTGGATACCATGTAAGGCGCCCAGGTTCATTTATGGCTGAAGCGTTTACCACTGACCCAACGTCACCAATGCTACTTTTTGATGACGGTACAAACCAAAAGGAGGTAGAGTGTGATTTTTAGAAACGACGAACCGTGTTTTATGGGTGAGCCGGTCACATCGGTTAGAAAGCTTAGTAGCGGTGCGAACAACGTGTACACGGTCAATAATCGATTTGTGTACAAAGAGTTCGCACTGCCTGAGCTGTGTCTTACCGAGGCAACTGCCTTAAGACTAATGGGACCTACTGCAACTTCTACGCCTACGGTTATTGGAAATGGGAATCAAACCTTAACGACTAATTATGTTGATGGGGCAAAAGAGGCTTATGAGATGCTATTGCGAGGTGACATCTCATCACAGCAGGTAAATGCACTCGTCTCTCGGTTTATGTTGGAACAGTATCAATTACTGCTAAAGGGTTCAATTACCGAAGCTTCTGCTTTATCCTGGAAAACTAGGTTGCGGGAAATAGTTTTGTGGTGGAACATCGTGGGAAAAACATGGTGTGCACATTTTCCCAACCAGCTGGATGTGTTGTCTCAAGGATTGGATGTAATTGTGGGATTACTTCCACGGTTGGAGTCTACTGCACTCGTTCACCGTGATTTACATATGAGTAATCTATTATTGACTGATACCAGAGGATATTTGGATCTAACGGTAATTGATTGTGAGCATGCATTAATTGGTCCCATTGAGCTTGAGTTTTTAAACTCCAGATTTTGGAATGATAATAAATCGCTTGATGTGGATGCGATTATAAGGATTTTGCGGACCGAATACATGGTACCGTTTGATGTGGAATTGGAAGCGCATCTTATGCCGTTTTATATTGCAGATCAACTGTTAATGGCATATAAGCTAATAAACGAAGACAAGCGTGATAAATTGCTCGTTAAAGCTAGCGAAGCATTTGGGTGGCAGCCGAAAGTGAGGTAATTAGTTTTTCAATATCTTTTTCGGTATTGTAAATGCCAAAACTAACCCGTACCGACGAGTCTTTCCCAAAAAGCTCTTTGTGTGCGGGTTTTGCACAATGGTGGCCAGAACGGACCAATATTCCATCATCATCTAAATAATTTGCAATATCTTCCGAGGCTAACCCATCAACGTAAAAACTTACAATCCCTGCGTGCTCAGCTTCTCGGTCACCGAGCACAACTAGACCTTCAAGGTCTAGCGATATCAGCTGGTGACGCAAGATATCAGCGAGTCTTGTTTCAAATTCAGCGACTTCTTCACGACCGATGTTATCTAACCATGTGCAGGCTGTTGCTAAGCCAATAGCCCCTTCTATGTTTGGCGTTCCCGCTTCAAATCGCATGGGAGAACGGCGAGGATCGTACGATGTTGAAGTTACCTCTTTAACCATTCCACCACCAACACGGTACGGATCAAGGGATTGTAATAATTCTTCACGCCCATATAAAACGCCAGTTCCGGTTGGACCATATACTTTGTGAGCAGAAAAAACTAAAAAATCTGTTTTAAGTTGTTGTACATTCACTGGCATATGCCCAATGGATTGAGAAGCGTCAGTTACGACAATGGCTTCAGGGTGTTTTTGTTTAACCATTTCCGATATTTTTCGAATAGGTTGAATGGTTCCCGTTACGTTACTTACATGAGAGATGGTAACAACGGCAATTTCATGTTCATTCACGATTTTTTGTAGCCCTTCTAAGTCTATCGTCAAATTATCCTTGAGGGGAAGGTATATAAGCTCCATATTTTTTTCTTTCGCGAGTCTCATCCATGGTAGTAAATTGCTATGATGTTCAAGTTTTGTGGCGAGGATTACCGAGTCCGCCGAAGAGGCGGATTGAGATGATATGGCATCCGCGACTAAATTAATTCCTTCAGTGCTGCCTGACGTGAACACAATTTCGTGAGGAGAAATTGCATGAACAAATTCGCCAACAGTTTTTCTGGCTTCTTCAAATTGTGTTGTTGTCTTTCGCGTGAATTGGTGACTTCCACGAGAAATATTGCCGTAACCTTGGCTATAAAAAGATGAAATTTCATCAATCACAACACGTGGTTTTTGAGTCGTAGCGGCGTTATCTAGGTAAATCAGGGGTGATTTACCTTCGAGAAAGGGAAATTGTGCTCGAATTTCATGTGTCATAGAGGCATTATACCAAGATGTTGGTTTGGTTGAGAGTGGATTAAGTGGGGTATCATATGGTTCTGTTTGAATCTATTCACAAGGAGTATGTATTGAGGAGGTGAAGATTGAGTCCAAGATCACATAGGCAACAGCGGGTGTACATCAAAAAGAGAAATCAGAGTTGGAAAAGACTAGGAGTTCTTTTCCTTGTAGCAATAGTCTTTGTAATTGGGTGGTGGGCATACCGTCTTGTTACGGGTTTTACTTCTAATTACTATGACTGGGAAAGTCCGGGAGGAACGGTCATTCACTTTAAGACCGAGAATTTCCCCGGGCGATTTAATACCAGGAATATTGAGGAAGTGTTTGGTCCATATTGCTCAAAGAAGTTGGTTGTCAATGAAGTTAATGTTGTAATTAACGATGGGAAGGATGGCATTGTTATTCCTGGGATTATTGATCCCAAAGGGGGATCTGCTAACACAACAAACTATCGTAACAAGCAAACATCTCAAATTTATGAGATTCGTGTTGAGGTTCATGGAGGGGCTTTTGCTGATCTAAAAGCTCAGACAAAGGAAGAAACTTACTTCTATCAATCAATATATGATGATCCGATGCAGGTTACGGCATTGGAAGATCTTCAAGGAGCGATTTTCGAGGAGGTTGCGGTTCATGTATGCCGGCGAACGACACATGCTCCCCAGTCAGATTCCGAAGAGTTTGAAAGTGAACAGGAACATATAAAATTCCTGCTTGGGCCCAGAAAGGTGTTGTTTAGGCCTGACGGGTGGTAGGAAGTCTTGAGTGAGGATAAAAGCGTGTGGGGTTAGAGTTTTCTAACCCTGCACGTTATCTGTTTGATTTGATGCCGATTTTTTTTCTTCAAGTTTTTGCAACTCTTGCGTTGAATATATTCGTGATTTGAGTTTATCAATAAACAAGATTCCATTGAGATGATCTAATTCATGCTGAACGAGACGAGCATAAAAATCTGCTGCTGTTACAGTGAATTCTTCACCTTTGAGATTGTATGCACTGACCGTTACGGATTTAAACCGTTCAACATGCCCCCACTGATCAGGAATACTCAAGCACCCTTCCCAGTCAGTAATTGTTTGCGTTGAGGTTTTAACTATTTCAGGATTAATAAAGTACTGTCTCATAAAGTGACCCTCTCCAACTTCAAGATTAATGACAAATATACGGGAAGTTTGGTTGACCTGGTTGGCAGAAAGCCCAGCGCCAAGCGGATATGTGCTTTCAAGTGTTTCCATAAGATCAAGAGCGAGGATAGAATGTTCATCTGAAAGTCCATTTTCTAAAGGTACTTCACTAGCAGTTTTGCGAAGTGTTTCGTTGGGATGAACAATTATTTGTCGTAACATAGGCCCATTATACGTATGTCTGGCCAGAAATGAAACAATACGATACAATCTTTACAAGTTACAAGTTACAAGTTACAAGTTACAAGTTACAAGTTACAAGTTACAAGTTACGGTCCCGGATCCAGAATGTCTGAGTTCGCAATTGTGACTGGTGAAACAAAACGCCTAACTTACCGTAATTACTGCCTCCCAAACCTTCCATTTTTCCGTGTGATTTATTTTTTAATTGTTCGTGAACCTTAACAATTAAGGTTTAATTAATCAATTCACTGATGTGAAAGGGGTTCGTATGCGACAGACAGATGTACGATCGTTCAAGGGTGATTGCACAACTTTCCGAACAAGCAAGGTTGTTTCGTGGCGTATGCGCCGGTTTATGCTTCGCGCAGGGGTTTCTAGTAATCAAAAAAAACACTGTAATCCACGTGGTAAACGATAAGGGAGGGGTTTATGTCTACCAACGGTGTTGTATCAGCGAAGAAAGCCAAAGAAATGCTTATCGCCGCAGCCTCTAAGGGGAGTTCTCTCACCATTCAGGTAGAAGGGGCTACGCGGCCTGATCGTGGGACTGTTGTTGTTAATGTGCCGGTTGTTGGTGAACGCCGTCAGACAGGTACCGATGAAGATAGGATTGCAGATGTTCTGGGTATGCTCAGTGGAGTGGCCCGTGAATGTTCCTGTGGTGGGAAATGGAGTGGGGTAGATTTAAGTTGGGATCCATTTCACGGTACTGTTTCCATTGGTGCTGCTAGTCCTCTCCCGTCATAGCTGTAATACTATTCTCTCAATACATGAAAGGAGGCCGTCGTGGCTAAGAAAAGACGTTACCCATATGTGGTAGTTGTCAACGAGAATGATCTTGTTATGGATCTTGTTGATGAACTCTTGGATCTTCACGACGAAAACCCTCTTTGTCCGGTTGTGTTTGAAATTCCCCCTTTGCCAGAGGGAATTGTGTATGACGATGAGGAGGACGGGTCCCAGAAAGCAGTAGCCTTTGAGGTCGCTGAACAAGTAGTACAGTCATGCGGTGAAGATTGGTATACCTACGAAGTCGGCTGCAAAGGAAAATGCTGGTGGATAGAGCTTATTCCCACTCGTGTTCCTGTTGGACGAATTGCCCAGTGTTTGTTTGGGAATGCTATCCGACAACGAGTTGAAGAGAGCTCATTTGCAGGAGTATTTGCGTAAGAATCAACAGGGGGAACGGAGAGCTGTATGCTCACCGTTCCCCCTTTTTGTATTAAGCAGGAAACCCCGCACAAGATTAGCAGATGTTTTGTAACGTAAGGAGACGAAGAGAGAGAAGTTCATTTACTTACGTTACAAAACCTCGCAGTGCGGGGATGAATGCGCATAGCTCTGCTATGCTGTACCCATGAGGATTCGGAGGTTGAACCATTGTGTATACCAAGTGATGTACCACATAGTCTGGGGTACAAAGTATAGAAGAAAAGTACTAAAGGA
>Ga0210050_1001082_pt1 | contig 31125 bp, 28 predicted proteins | sample CryGey132114_all_FD_185463 | JGI IMG/M metagenome (GOLD analysis project Ga0210050, IMG submission 185463) | Groundwater microbial communities from aquifer - Crystal Geyser CG22_combo_CG10-13_8/21/14_all (SPAdes) (version 2) | ecosystem: Environmental > Aquatic > Deep subsurface > Groundwater ... | reverse complement strand
GAGGGTGGGATTCGAACCCACGGTAGGTTGCCCTACGCTGGTTTTCAAGACCAGTGCTTTCGACCACTCAGCCACCTCTCCATACACTCAGTTGTTTCTCGTACACGAGAGACACCCTCGAGTACCACTAGAGTATTGTATTTTGACTTTTTATTCAAGTATATTCAAAAAAATCATTTTAATGTGCGAGTGCTATTTTTTTGAGACGAGTTACTTTAGCCCGAGCAAGGGTGTGTTCGGCTTCTCGTAGAGTGCTTCCTGTGGTGATGACATCATCAAAAAGTATAACCTCTTCTTTGTATATCTTTTCTCCATGTCGTATCCCAAAAGAGTTTTTAATATTATAGACTCGTTCTTTTCTGCTTTTTGTACGCGCCTGACTCTCTGTAGGGTGTTTTTTATACAGTACATCAGTGGTAATAGTAAAATGTTTTTTTTCGTCTATTTTTTTAAACGCGTCTGTTATGAGAAGACATTGGTTCCATCCTCGTATATGGATTTTCTTTTTGTTCATGGGTATAGGGATAAGATGTACACCCTTCTCGGATATATCCTCGAGAAGCACCTCATAGAGCAGTGTCGCGTACCAGCGCGCGAGACGAGTATTGCCATGATATTTAAGAGAGTGTATAGATGCCCGAACGAACTCGTTTTTATAATCAAAAAGATAGAGCGTGTGGTTGTATTCTCTGTAGAGGAGTCCTCCGGATTTTTCTATAAACTCTTCAAGTGTGAGAGTATCAAGCTCCTTTTCAAAAGGGGAGCGAGGGAGTATAAGATCCAAGAGACGATGAAAAAAGGTAATAAACATAAGCCACTCTAGATAGTCATCTCTCTATACTATATACTAAAAGAAACATATGCCTAATATCAAAAATGCTATTTCAAACCTTTTTAATAAGTCGAGTCAAGGCTCGAGTGTACTTGGTGTGGATGTATCATCTTCTTCTATTAAGGTGGTACAGCTTCGCAATAAGGCAGGGAGGGCAGTGCTCGAGACCTATGGAGAGCTGGCGCTTGGACCTTATGCAAAGGTAGAGTCTGGACAGGCGACCAATCTACCACCCGAAATAATCTCAGAAGGACTCAAAGATGTCTTGCGTGAAGCAAAAGTGACCACCATGAATTGTGGAGTATCTATCCCACTTTCGGCAAGTCTCATCACGATCATGGAGATTCCTCGCATGGACGAAAAACAGCTGGCAGTCGTAGTCCCTTTGGAAGCTCGCAAATATATTCCCGTACCTATAAACGATGTGCTTCTTGACTGGAGTATCATTCCTACAATAGGTCCCGATAAACAAACCGAAAAGCTCAATGTTCTTATCGTTGCAATACATAAAGACACCATAACAAAATATCAGGAGATTATACGACAGAGTGGATTGCAGGCTTCTTTTTTTGAGATAGAAATATTTAGCACCATTAGATCATCTCTTGATAGAGGTATTACTCCGGTGATGCTTGTAGACTTTGGGGTAAGTACAACAAAGCTCTATGTCGTAGAAGCAGGAGTGGTAAAAAACTCTCACTCTATCAACAAAGGTTCTCACGATATTACTCTCTCCCTTTCACACTCTTTGGGAATCAGCATCAAAGAGGCAGAGGAAATCAAAAAAACTTCTGGACTTTTGGAGACATCTGCAGGAGAAAGTGCCCTCGATAGTCACTATGCGGTATTAGAGTTTATTATTCATGAAGCACAAAAGGTGATGCTTGCATATGAGCGCAAAAACAAGAGACCTATTACTAAGGTAGTTTTTGCGGGAGGAGGCTCTCTCCTGAAAGGGTTGCCCGAGTTCGCGTCAAAACGATTTGATGTAGAAGTAGCAATAGCACATCCTTTTATGAAAATCGAGACCCCCGCATTTTTAGAGCCGGTACTAAGAGAGGCGGGCCCTGAGTTTGCCGTGGCTATTGGTACCGCACTTCGTAAGCTTGAAGAGCTCAACTAGGCTAAAAACCGCACGTTTTAAGTTGTGAGTTACAAGCTTTGAGTTTTTATCAACATATTTCCTAAAGAAGTCTCACAATGACATACAATATATAGTATAATTTAGAGACAGTAGGCGGGTGATAGCTATCATTCGTTCTTAATAGAGATTTTATGTCAGTAGATTTTCAGCCATCCTCATTTATACCAAAAAAAACAGGACAGACTCAAACTCTTTCGACAGGAGCTTCTGTGAAAGGTAAGAGGGTAAACGCACTTATGCTTATTGCAGGAGGAATATTCGTACTCACTCTCATCGGTGCTGCGAGTGTGTTTGTCTACGAAAGATATCTTATCTCTAGTCTCTCAAAACAAAGAGACTCTCTAGAGCGTGCCCGCGACGCATTTGAGCCACGACTCATAGAGGAGCTTTCTCGGGTAGATTTGCGTCTTTCTGTAGCAGAGGAGTTGCTCCAAAATCATATTACCGTGACACCTCTTTTTGAGTTATTAAGTGATCTCACTCTCAAGACGGTTCGTTTTGAGGAGTTTGAATTCACACGAAGTGTCGATGGTCTTGTGCAGGTAAAGATGGACGGTGTTGCACAGAGTTATCGTTCTATTGCTCTGCAGTCAGAGCTTTTTGGGGACAATGAGTATTTACAGAGTCCGGTCTTTTCAGAGTTTCAGCTTGATGATTTTGGTAATGTTGCTTTTTCGGTTACGCTTTCTGTTTCTAATGAGTTGCTTCTTTATGCGAGTAGATTTTAATATACGATATGAGTAGATTTATTTTTCCTACAATTTTAATACTAATCTCCGGGGGGCTTTTGTTCTTCTTTGTAAACCCTACTTACTCTCGCATTAATGAGATAAAGCAAGGCACCTCTGCATATGATAGTGCACTCAACAAATCAAAAGAGCTTCAAGCGCTACGAGACTCTTTGCTCGCAGAATACAACACCATTCCTTCTACCAATCTCGACAAGCTAAAAAAGATGGTACCTGATCATGTAGACAATGTGCGACTCATCATTGAGATAGACTCTATCGCATCTCGCTACGGCATGACAGTACAAGATGCAACACTCTCATCACAAAGTGAATCTGAAAACGATGATGTGAGGTCTATCTTTGAGGCGAGTGTAGACAAAAAACAATCCATGACACTGAGTTTTTCTGTCGTTGCCCCCTACGAGAGCTTCCTTAGTTTTCTTCGAGATCTCGAAGACAATCTAAGGATTGTTGATATAGAATCAGTCGCCTTTAGTGCCTCAGACATAGACCTCAATGAGTACACTGTGACACTAAAGACTTATTGGCTTACACCAAACTAAAATACCATGACTAAAAAATTTCGTATCACACATTTCTTTTTACTATCACTCGTTCTTTTTGTGGTTGGTTTTGGTGTGCATACATTTTTATTTGCACAGACCGATCCTGGATCTTTAGTTTCACTCAATGAGAGTAATGGTGCGGTAGACAACTCTACAGAGCGAGAGATTCTCTCACTTCTTTTGGAGCTAAAATCTATTACGCTTGATACAGGAGTGTTCGAGTCAAAGGCATTTAACGCACTCAAGGACTTTGGCGTTACATTAGAGCCTGAGCCTGTACGGCGAGTCAATCCGTTCGCACCAATAGGTGTGGATGAAGTGACAACAGCGGGAGAATCTTCTTCTGTTGAGGATCAAGAGAAAAGTGGAGCAGAGCCAAGTCTATAGTGGCAGATACAAGTATCTATGAATATTTTAGAAATACTTAGCGACAAAGGACTCATCCCTTCAGAAGATGTGTCTCTTATAGAAAAAGAAGCAGAAAATACTGACAAAAGTATTGAGGATGTTTTGGCAACAAGAGGAGTTTCTCCCCTCGATGTGCTTGAGGCACAGGGAGAGTACTACGGGGTACCAATAAAACAACTTGATAACAAAGCCATTCCTTCTGACATATTAAAGTATATTCCAGAAAAATCAGTTGCACATTACAGGATTGCACCACTCGGTATTACCGATGGAGTTCTTGAAGTAGGGTTCGTAGATCCAGATAGTCTCGAAGCAAAGGATGCGGTCCAATTTATTGCGACGAAAGGAAATATTCCTTACAAGATTTTTCTTATTTCCGAAAAAGATTTCAAAAGAGTGCTCGATACCTATAGTGGTATTACGAGTGAGGTAGGGGAGGCGCTTTCTGAACTTGAAACAGAGCTTTCTTCCGAAGAAGAAAAAATATCTGAAGAGGTTACAAAAATAGAAAAACAAAGAAAGGGTACTACCATTATAGAGGACGCCCCTGTGACGAAGATTGTTGCAACTGTTTTGCGTTATGCGGCAGAAGGAGGAGCATCTGATATCCATATAGAGCCAATGGGTGACAAGGTGAGGGTTAGATTCCGTGTGGATGGAGTGATGAACACCTCACTCATCCTACCCCTCAATGTATTGAATGCAGTAGTTGCGCGTATTAAAATCCTTGCAAAACTTAAGCTTGATGAAAAAAGAAAACCTCAGGACGGTAGATTTTCTGCACATATTGAAAATCGCAAAATAGATTTTCGTGTCTCTACGCTTCCTACATACTATGGAGAAAAGGTGGTAATGCGACTTCTTGACTCGGAGCGTGGAGTGCCAAAGCTTGATGAGATGGGTATTCGTCCTGATAACCTTAAGCTCATAAAGGATGCGATTAAGAGACCTTATGGACTTGTGCTCATTTCAGGTCCTACAGGATCAGGAAAAACAACGACCCTCTATTCTATGCTCAATGAAGTAGATCGTGATACGAAAAATGTACTTTCTCTCGAGGACCCTGTGGAGTACAACATTTCAGGAATGAACCAGTCTCAGGTGCGTCCAGAGATAGGTTACACCTTTGCCAATGGACTTCGTACGACTCTTCGCCAAGATCCCGATATCATCATGGTGGGAGAGATTCGTGACAAGGAAACAGCAGCCCTTGCAATACAGGCGGCACTTACAGGTCACTTGGTGCTCTCTACCATCCACACCAATTCATCTATAGGTGTGATACCAAGGCTTATTGATATGGGTGTGGACCCATATTTGATAGCACCTACACTTATCCTTGCAATGGCACAGCGTCTTGTAAAAACAGTATGTCCTGGATCTGGAAAGAAGATTCCCGTCGAAGGAGGCATGAAGGCTATGATTGATGAGACTTTTAGTGATTTACCCGAAGAGTATAAAAGCAAGATATCTGTACCTGAATATGTCCTTGGTATAGAGCCTTCCTCAGACTGTCCAAGTGGTACTCGTGGTAGAACATCAGTGATGGAGATACTTGCAGTTGATAGAGATATTGAAGAAATCATTCTTAAAAAACCAACAGAAGTAGATATCTTTAAAAAGGCACGCGCGAAAGGAATGCTTACTCTCAAAGAAGATGCGATGATAAAAGTATTCAAGCACCAGGTGCCGTTTGAGGAAATCAACAAGCTTTAATACGCTATAAGACTTTTTATAATTCATTTTTAATCTATAATAGAGATATGAAAGGAGACCACTACAAAATACTTATTGTTGATGATGATAATTTTTTGCTTGATATTTATAGCATGAAGTTTAGCCAAGAAGGCTTCGAGGTGCTGACAGCGACAAGCGGTGAAGACGCGCTCGAAAAACTAAAAAATCCTGAAATGAATTTTGATATTTTGCTTCTTGATATGGTGATGCCTGTGATGGATGGATTCACCCTCTTAAAGCAGGCAAAAAATCAAAATCTTCTTGAAAAGATGGTGGTGATATTTCTTACCAATCAAGGACAACCGGAAGATATCAAAAAAGCAGAAGAGCTTGAGGTGGATGGCTACATAGTAAAGGCAACCTCTATACCTTCGGAAGTGCTTGCTGAGGTAAAGAAAATCGCTGATGATAAACTCGCATAAATATGATTGACTATAAGAAACAGATTGATGAACTCATAGAGACGGCGATACACGAGGGAGGATCAGACCTCCATATTTCTACTAATAGACACCCTACTATACGAGTCTTGGGGACACTTATTCCTCTTGTCAAAAAAGATATTTTAAAGGCATCAGATACTATGGGTATGGTCAAAGCTCTTATTCCTGAGGGTAAGTTTGATACTTTTCTTGAGCGCAAGGAGCTTGATTTTTCATATGAGCACAACAGCGAGGTTCGCTTTCGATGTAATGCCTTTTTTAGCTCAGGAAGTGTAGGTATTGCGATGCGTCTGATACCAAAAAAGATTCCGACAGTAGAAGAGCTCAATCTTCCAGAAATACTTTTAGACTTTGCACGCATAAAACAAGGCTTTTTCCTTGTAGTCGGTCCTGTGGGGCAGGGGAAGTCTACCACTCTTGCATCTATGATAGAGCTCATTAATCAAGAAAGAGCAGAGCATATCGTGACCATTGAAGATCCTATAGAGTATGTCTACGAGCAAAAGCAATCCATTATAGATCAGCGAGAAATAGCTATCGATTCTCCTGATTTTGGGACCGCACTCAATGGAACTTTTAGACAAGACATTGATGTGATTTTGGTGGGAGAAATGAGAGAGCCAGAAACGATTGCGACAGCAGTGACTGCGGCAGAGACTGGACACTTGGTTTTTTCTACACTCCATACCAACAATGCATCACAGACCATAGATAGAATACTTGATTCATTTCCTTCTACACAGCAGACGCAAATACGCGCTCAGCTCTCTAACACTCTCACAGGCATCTTTTCTCAGAGACTTCTTCCTCGAGTATCAGGTGGAGTAATACCTGCCTACGAGCTACTTATCAACAATAGTGCTGTTGCAAATCTTATTCGTGAAGGACGAACTCATGAGATTAATTCTGTGATTGAGACAGGAGCAGAGCATGGGATGATAGACATGAACCGACAACTTGCAGAGCTTGTGCAAAAAGGAGAGATTACGATAGAGACAGCAAGACTGTACTCACTCAAACCACAAATACTCGAACGCCTTATTTAATGAGAGATTATGTTATTTAACTACAAAGCAGTTGATCAAAATAATTCACAGAAAGAGGGTAGTATTCAGGCTATCAATATTGATGTGGCGGTGTCTTCTCTGCAGAGGAGAGGATTGACACTCTTGGAGATAAATCCCGCAAATAAAACAGGTCTTTTTGATAGACAAATTACTTTTTTCCAGAGAGTGTCTAACAAAGATATCGTTATCCTTTCTCGTCAGATATCAACATTGTTTCAGGCACAAGTATCTGCCCTTAAAATTTTTAATCTCTTATCCTCAGAAATAGAAAATCCGCTTCTTCGCGAAGCAATGATTGCTATTGCGACAGATCTTCAAGGGGGAAGCTCTATCTCAAAGGCTATGGAAAAACACGAAGATGTGTTTAGCTCCTTTTATATTAATATGGTTCGCTCAGGAGAGGAGACAGGAAAGCTTGATGAGACATTTCTTTTTCTCGCTGACTATTTGGACAGAAACTATGAGCTTACCACCAAGGCAAAAAATGCGCTTGTCTATCCAATATTTGTGATTGGCACTTTTGTAGGAGTGATGATACTTATGCTTACTACTGTGATTCCTCGCATCAGTACTATTCTCATAGAATCAGGTCAAGAAATACCTACATATACGAAGGTGGTGATTGCGATGAGTAACCTTCTTACTAACTTTGGTCTTTTTGTGCTGATCGGTGTGATTATCGCTGGTTTTTTTGTATTCCGATGGTCGCGGGGTGATGTTGGAAAAGCTTTTTTTGCCAACATCAAGCTGAAGATTCCTTATGTTGGAGCTCTTTATCAAAAACTGTACCTTTCACGACTTGCAGACAACATGAACACCATGCTCCTCTCTGGTATTCCTATGCTTCGAGCCCTTGAAGTGACGGCAGGGGTGGTAGACAACGAGGTATACAGGAGACTACTTCTTGATGCTGCTGAGTCGGTTAAAGGTGGTAAGAGTGTATCTGATGCCCTTGGGGTACATGAAGAAATACCAAAAATCATGATTCAGATGGTGAGAGTGGGAGAGGAGAGTGGAGAGCTTGGTAATATCTTGAAAACATTGTCTGCTTTTTATCGAAGAGAAGTAACAAATGCGGTGGATACACTCGTGGGGCTTATAGAGCCTATTATGATTGTGATGCTTGGACTTGGGGTGGGTCTCCTCCTCGCATCAGTGCTCATTCCTATCTACAATGTCTCCACAGGAGCATAATCATACTCCTAAAGGGGTATAAAAGCCGAGAAACCTTTATTTATCCACACTTTTCCACTATATAGGAGACTAGAGAGGTATATAATGTAGTGTATACGCATACGCGTTTTTATGGCGGTAAGGTCGGGCTTGTCAGATATGGCAAGTACTATCGCTTAAAAGTTTACAAAAATATTTTTGTTAATTTAATATTATATTATTATGTTTAGAAAAGAACGAGGATTTACGCTCATTGAGCTTCTGGTAGTAATCGCTATCATCGGAATTCTTTCATCTGTGGTTCTTGCATCATTGAATACTGCAAGACAAAAATCACGAGATGCACGAAGAATCTCTGATGTAAAGCAACTACAGCTTGCACTTGAGCTTTCATTTGATTCCAATGGAACATATCCAGCAAACCTGGCAGCACTTGTAACAGATGGGTTCATCCCAGCTGCACCAGCAGATCCAAGTACCGGTAGTGGATATACTTATGAGCAACTTTCAAGTGGAGCAGATTATGTTCTTCGAGCGACACTCGAAGCAGATAATAATGCACTAGACTCTGATATGGATGGTAGAATCGGCACAACAGACTGTGCAGACGCAGCATTCCAGTACTGTGTACAACCATAAAGACTAGTTTCTTTAGGATGACACATATAAAAACCCGCTCTATGCGGGTTTTTATATTACTGATAAAGGTCCTCCCTGTGGACTTCTCAGGAGAATAAAAGAGCCATTCTGTAGTATAATAAAGTCATTATGGAGTATTTGTTCGTATTCGCCACATTTCTTTTCGGCATGATTATTGGGAGTTTTCTCAATGCACTTATTTTTCGTTTTAATACAGGCTCTACTATGTGGACACGCTCAAAGTGTATGACATGTAGCACGACTATAGAGTGGTATGATTTGGTTCCTGGTATAAGTTTTTTTCTCCTTAGAGGCAAGTGTAGGAATTGTGAGAGTGCCATTTCATTTCAATATCCTCTCATAGAGATTCTAAACGGACTTCTTTTTGCTACTATAACGCTTCTTTTTGGGCTTACTTTTGAGACCATACTTTTGTGGGCACTGTCTTCTTTGATGGTACTTATATTTGTTTATGATTATAGACACAAGATAATACCAAATGCATTTGTGTATCCAGCAACACTGCTCTCTCTTATGCTTCTTTTTGTGAAAGGTAGCATTATTTCAACAGCTTTTTTCCAAAATAGTCATATATACACAGGTATCGGTCTTTTCTTCTTTTTCTTTCTTTTTTGGTTTTTTTCAAAGGGTACATGGATGGGGCTCGGAGATGCTAAGCTTGCACTCATGATGGGTTTTTTGCTCGGTCCTGTGGGAGGTGTTTCAGCTACAGTTATAGGTTTTTGGCTTGGTGCGATTGTAGGGTTGGCACTTATTTTTATAGAGAGGATAAAGAGTAAGAGTTCTCTTATCGGTATGAAAAGTGAGATACCGTTTGCACCATTTTTATTGATTGGTACATGGATTGTTCTCTTTTTTAATATAAGTGTATTTTAAAATATGAATTATCTACCTACACCGAGGTTTCGGAAGACAAGCAAATTAGAAATTAAAAATATTATAAATAAAGTTTCGAATTTCGAATTTCGAATTTCGAATTTCCTTTTTGTCTCGAAGAGACAAAAAGGCTTCTCTCTTATTGAGCTCCTTGTCACCATTTCTATTTTTGTAGTGATTACGGGAATTGTCCTTGTGAAAAATTCAAGTTTTAACTCTTCTGTTAGACTTACCAATCTTGTGTATGAAGTAGGTCTTAAGATTCGTGAAGCACAGACATATGGCGTGAGCGTGAGAGAGTTTGGTGTAGGTACTGCTCGATTTGATGTGGGATATGGTGTGTATTTTGATGATGCACTTCCTAATGCCTTCGTGTTTTTCGGTGATGAGGATAGAGATAGGTCGTATGATGGGGGTGTTGAGCTCATAGACAGTCTTTCTATGGTGGGAGGTAATACTATTGCACGGTTTTGTGCTACTCCGGTCTCGGGTCCTGTCGTGTGTAGTGATGTCGGGGCAATAAATAATCTTACTATTGTTTTTGAGAGACCAAGACCAGAAGCTATAATACTTACAGATATCGGAGGCGTGTATCAAAGAGCAGAAATAGTCCTCACTTCTGTAGATGGGCAGGAGAGGTCAGTGGAGATAGATGCAACGGGTCAAATATCTGTTAAGAAGTAGAATAGAACTCATACCCTATAGTTTGTAACATATAATTCACAACTCAAAAATTATAATGATCAAGAGACACGATACAAAAGAAAAAAGAAATATGTTTTTGAAATTTCCTTTTACTCTGGGAGAGCAAAAGGGCTTCACTCTCATAGAAATGATGGTTGCGATCTCTCTTTTTACTATCGTGATGACTGTGGCGCTCGGCTCACTTTTGACGCTTATAGATTCAAACAAAAAAGCTCAAGCAATACAGACACTTATGACGAATCTCAACCATGTGGTAGATGATATCTCTCGTAGCGCTCGTACGGGTACCGCATATCATTGTGCACCAGCATCAAATCTCTCAAATCTTAGCAATCCTTCTGATTGCCCCTCAGGACAAGGTCTTTTTGCTTTCCAAAGTAGTGAAGGTGATCAAATAGTATTTCGTCTTCGTGATAGTCGTGTAGAAAAATCTACAAATGGAGGTTCTACTTTCATTCCCGTAACGGCAGAAGAAATAGAGATAGAGAATCTTTCTTTTTATGTATCAGGAGCTCCAGGGGGAGATAGTGAACAGCCACGAGTGGTGATAGTAATGAGTGGTCGTATTAGTCCTGATACGAAAACAGAGACAGATTTTACAATACAGACGACAGTGACGCAGAGATTGCTTGATTTTTAAGATCAAAAAAGAAAATTACAATGACTAAGAGACACGATACAAAAGAAAAAAGAAATATGTTTTTGAAATTTGCCCGTTTGGCAGGCCGTTTTGAAATTAAAAATTTGAAATTTCTTTTTGCTCTGAGGGAGCAAAAAGGTTTCTCTTTTATCGAAGCACTTGTTGCTATCAGTATACTTATCACCTCTATTGCAGGACCGATGACCATTGCACAGCAAGGGCTTTCTGCAGCACGAATATCAGTAGATCAGATTACTGCATTTTATCTTGCACAAGAAGCGGTAGAAGGTATTCGTCATATCAGGGATACCAATGTGCTCAATGGAGACTCTTGGCTTACGGGGCTTTCTCTCTGTATAGATACTTCATGTACGCTTGATATTACTCAGAGCAACGAAATAGAAGCGTGTGAATCGCTTGGTGTATGTGACCCTATTCGTTATCATGAACAGACAAATCTCTATGGATATGATGGGAGGTGGAGTGACTCCAAATTTACTCGTGATATTCGTATAACGCAGATTGTTCCAAATGAAATAGCAATAGAGGTATTTGTGACATGGAATGCGGGGGTACTTTCACGCAGTGTGGTGATTCAGGAAAGTCTTTTTAATTGGCAGTAGTGGACTTGGGTCCTGCAACTTACAGCCCGCAACTCATAACTTAAAAATTACAATGACTAAGAGACACGATACAAAAGAAAAAACAAAGCACTTTTCGGATTTCGGATTTCGGATTTCGGATTTCCTTTCTGTTTCAAAAAGACAGAAAGGTTTTACTCTTCTTCTTGCAGTAGTACTCTCATCACTCCTCCTTTCTATTGGTATTGCAGTATTTAATTCAACCTTTAAGGGATTAGAGCTCTCATCTTTGGGAAGAGATTCACAGTTTGCATTTTATTCTGCTGATGCGGGACTTGAGTGCGCACTGTATTGGGATATTCGAGAAAGTGCTTTTGCGACATCGAGTGCCTCAATTCTTCCCACCTCAAGTGTAGAGTGTAGAGAACAAAATATTGCTGATGGATGGTCTCTTTCACGAGATGCAACAAGCGCTCGTACTACTTTTACTCTTTTTTTTCCTCCAGAGGAGGCTTGTGCAATAGTGGTTGTGGATAAGCGAGAAGTTGTAGGGGTGGAGACTACTACTATAGAGTCTCGCGGGTATAATACTTGCAGTACGACAAGTACTCGTAGAGTAGAGAGAGCCATCCGCACCTCATATGAATAAAAGAGATATACAACTACATATACAAAAACTTCGCACCCTTATAGAGGGTTACAATCACGACTATTATGTGCGTGATACTCCTTCTATTTCTGATGAGGCATATGATTCTTTGATGAGAGAGCTTATGTCTCTCGAAAAAAAGTATCCAGAATATGACTCACCCACAAGCCCCTCAAAGAGGGTAGGAGGAGCTCCTCTTGGTGTATTTAAAAAAGTAACCCATAGGATTCCGCAGTGGTCATTTGATAATGTGTATTCATATGATGAGCTCGTAGAGTGGATGAAAAAAACAGCACGCTTTATAGAAAAAGAAACGGATCTTTTGCCAAAAGAGATAGCATATATGTGCGAGCCAAAAGTTGATGGTCTCAAAATTGTACTTACTTATGAAAAAGGAGTCTTACAAAGAGGAGTAACCCGAGGTGATGGTGTGGTAGGAGAGGATGCGACACATACTATTCGTACAATAGAGAGTCTACCTCACATACTTCGAGAAGAGGTAGACATTATTGTGGTAGGAGAGTGTTTTATGCCCGAGAGTGAGTTTGTGCGTCTCAACAAAGAACGCGAAAAAAAAGATGAGCCACTTTTTGCAAATCCTCGAAATGCGGCTGCTGGTACGATACGACAGTTAGATGGAGCTGTTGCAAGAGAGAGGAAGCTTGATTGTTTTATATATGATGTAGACTTTTTTGGAGGAGAGAGGCCTTCCACGCAAGAGGAGGAGCTCATGCTTTTAGAGCGTCTTGGTTTCAAAACCAATCCAGATAATGCGCTTTGTGTAGGGAGTGAGGAGATAGAGGTCTATTATCAAGCTCTCGAAAATAAAAAAGCAACCTATGGCTATGGTATAGATGGCATCGTCTTGAAGCTCAATGACATCTCTCTCCAGGAGGCGATAGGGTATACCGCAAAGGCTCCTCGATTTGGTGTGGCATATAAGTTTAAGGCAGAGCATACGACGACAATAGTGAAAGATATAGTGCTTCAGGTCGGGCGTACTGGTGTCGTAACTCCGGTGGCGGTATTAGAACCTGTTGAGGTTGCGGGTTCAGTGGTGTCTCGGGCAACACTACACAACGAAGATGAAATACGCCGGCTTGATGTGCGTGTAGGAGACAAGGTGGTCCTACAAAAAGCGGGAGATATTATTCCTGACATTATTGCCGTAGTAAAAGAACTTCGTACAGGTAAAGAAAAGAAATTTGTATTTCCAAAAAAAGTTCCAGGATGTGGAGGGGATGGAAGTATTGAGCGTATTCCTGGACAGGCAGCGTATAGGTGTGTAGACACTCACTCTTTTGAACTCCAAAAACAAAAGTTTATTTATTTTGTATCAAAGAAAAACTTTAATATAGAGGGGCTTGGTCCACAAAATATAGAAACTCTCTTAGAACAAGGACTTATCACAAATTTTGCAGATATTTTTAGACTTGAAAAAGGAGACTTGCTTGCACTTGAGCGCTTCCAGGAAAAATCAGCACAAAACCTTCTTGATGCTATAGAGAATGCTCGAAGCGTGACACTCGGGAGACTTATCGCATCTCTTTCTATACCACAGGTGGGTGAAGAGACGGCACTACTGCTTGCAAACACATTTAATACTCTTGAGGGACTTCAGAGGGCTTCTCTTGATACGCTTGAGTCTATAGATGGCATAGGTCCTATTGTTGCGAAATCCATTGTCTCTTGGTTTGCCAACCCTCATAATAAAAATATTCTTAACGACCTTCTTGAAGAAGTGAGAGTCAAAAATCCTATACCCCAAACCCCAAACACTAATGTCTATCAAAAAACCTTTGTACTTACTGGTACACTCTCATCATTTACAAGAGATGAAGCAAAAGACATGATACGCACACACGGAGGCTCTATTTCAAGTACGGTCTCAAAAAATACGGACTATGTAGTGGCTGGAGAAAGTGCCGGATCAAAGTATGACAATGCACTTCAGCTTGGTATACAAATTCTCACAGAAGAAGAATTTCTGGATTTTTTTAAAAACTCGTAATAATGCACCTCACTCATTTGTAGTTATTGTTGTGTTACTTTTCCACACCAGCTCACTCTTTCTTTCCGAGGAGGCTTTATAATAGAGGTATTATCAGTAACAGTAACAAAACATATGTCAGCAATGCTTTGGGGTTTGGTACTTGTTGTTCTTGCGTGGGTGGTGCAATTTTTTGCAAGCCTTAAGAACCAAAAACAAATCCAACCATCATTTCTTGTATTGTATGCTCTCGGCTCACTCCTTCTCGTAGTAGATGCGTTTGGCGGAGGTATACTTACTACACAAGGACTTTTACATATTGGAGTACTCTTTCTTGTACTTTTGGTGTGGTTTAAGAGTAAGTAATTCTCTCACACTTAAAAAACCGACCTAAAGAGGTCGGTTTTTTGTATGGATTTATAGGTTTTGAGTATTGTACTCGAAAGTGCTAGTATTATCACAATGATAGACAAAAAAGATGTACACGAGCTTTCGCTACTCGCCAGACTTCATATGTCAGAAGAAGAGGAGGTAGCACTTACAAAAGATATTGACACTATCCTTGGTTTTGTTGAGCAGATTAAGGTTTTACCAACCGATACCTCACATAGTCCTCTCGGTCTGATAGAAAATGTAATGAGAGATGATGAAGATCCTTTTCCTAGGGGTGAATTTACAGAGAGATTACTTAAAGAAGCTTCTTTGACAGAGGGTGGATATATTAAGGTAAAGAAAATACTGTAGTGTTATGAAAGGACTCGAAAACTATACAATCAAAAGTGCTCATGACGCGCTGAAGAGTGGAGAGACTACAGCTCGCGCTCTTGCGGAGGCGTCACTTTCTGCACTGGAAGAAAAAGAAAAAGATATACACGCATATCTAGAGGTTTTCGATGATGTGTTGGACCAAGCAGAAAAAGCTGATGAGCTTTTGGCGAGAGGAGAGGGGAGTGTGCTGACAGGGATTCCTCTTGCGGTAAAGGACAATATTTTGATAGAGGGTAGAAAGGTAAGTGCCGCATCAAAAATATTAGAGGGATATCATGCCTCTTATGATGCGACAGCTATTGCTCGACTTAAAGAAGAGCACCCCGTATTTATAGGTCGTACCAACATGGATGAATTTGCAATGGGTGCCTCTACCGAAAACTCCGCATACACTCCTACCAAAAACCCCCTTGACCAGACTCGTGTTCCCGGAGGATCATCCGGGGGATCTGCCGCCTCTGTTGCTATGCACTCTGTGCTTGGGGCACTTGGCTCTGATACTGCAGGGTCTATCCGTCAGCCGGCATCTTTTTGTGGACTTGTGGGCTTGAAGCCTACCTATGGCTCTGTCTCACGACATGGTTTAATCGCCCTCGGTTCATCACTTGATGTGATTGGTCCAATGACGAAGACTGTCGAGGATGCAGAAATACTTTTTAATACGATGAAAGGTAAAGATACCTTTGATGCTACTTCTGTTGAGGATAGTGATTTTTCTCGAAAAGAAATTGGTGCAAAAATAAAAGTAGGAGTTTTGGATAGAGAATACCTTTTAGAAAAAGGAATCAGTAATGAGGTGATAACAAATTATGACACCTCTATAGAAAAAATAAAATCTCTTGGATATGAGCTAAAAGAGATAGTATTACCTCATCTAGAATATGCGGTGCCGACATACTATGTTCTTCTTCCCGCAGAGGCATCTTCCAACCTTGCTCGTTTTGATGGTATACGATATGGAGTGCATCAAGATGGCGACAATGGCATCGATGATTTTTTAAAAACGCGTGGGCAAGGATTTGGAAGAGAGGTGCGGAGGAGGATTCTTGTGGGGACATATGTACTCTCCGCAGGGTATAGTGACGAGTATTATAAAAAGGCTTTGAGTGTGAGGGATTATATACGAAAAGATTTTTATGATGTGTTTAGAGAAGTTGATGTGGTCATGACTCCGACTACTGCGACAAGCGCCTTTAGACTAGGAGAAAAGGTACACGATCCTGTTGCCATGTATCTGGAAGACATATTTACTGTACCTGCAAATCTTGCAGGTATTCCTGCTATCACGATTCCTTCGAATTGGGAGAACAAGAGTGAGCTTCCTTTAGGAATACAGTACATGTCACCACACATGCATGAAGACCTACTTTTTACTATTGGAAAAGATTTTGAAAAATAAAGAGATACTTGTCCAGCTGGTGTAGATTATATTTTTTTAACCTCTCTCTTTAAATACTCACAGCCAATCCACATGTGCTTAGCGCATGTCTTTGTTTTTGTAATATAATGAGAGTAAACACAAATGAGAGACCTGCGGTTGTATAATTACTCACTCTTGTTCGTAAAAAATCGACATGAACAGCACAGTTACATTTTTTAATGTTGAATATCTTTATCAGCTCATTTTCTCACTCTTTGCTTCTGAGGGTATTTTTTCTTTCCTCAGTCCTTTATGGCAAGTGCTTATGATTTTAGGGTATCTGCTTACACTCATTTTTATTGTGGGTATCATATATTCATTGATTCGCCTTAAGAAGGTCAGAGAAGAAGAGTCTGGACTGCTTGATATTTTGACGCAACAAGCACTTGAAAAGCATCCAAAGCGCACAAATGCACGCTGGATAAAAGTAACTGAGCTTGCTGATTCAGACAATGAAAATGATTGGCGTCGTGCGATTCTTGAAGCGGATGTTATTTTGGACGAACTCTTAGAGACTATTGGATATGATGGTATGAGCGTTGGAGAAAAGCTAAAATCTGTTGAAAAAAGCGACTTTAACACCGTTGATATGGCGTGGAGTGCCCACAAGGTAAGAAATAGGATAGCTCATGAGGGTGGTAATTTTGTGCTCTCAAAGCAAGAAACAAGGAGAGTTATCGGCCTCTATCAGAGCGTCTTTGAAGAGTTTGAATATCTTTAGTCTAGAGATAGATACGAGTGTTTTGAAAATGACGCCCGAGAGTGGTTTTTTTACTTGACATTATGTCTCATTAGGATAAAATATGCGGGCATCTCTTGTTCGGGTGTTTTTTTATCTATGATCGGTAAAAAGGCCTCGAAACAAGTAAGAGAGTGCTGTAATTTGACAATTAGTTTGTGTGAGCAAATAACAAGAAAAGTTTAAAATATTGTGTATTTTATTCTGTTCAATTCTTAGATCAAAGGAATCCCTTTCCGGAGTTTCTTTGATCGCAACTCAAAATAGTAAGTAATTTTTTACAGATTATTTTGATTAAATTTCAGAGTTTGATCCTAGCTCAGGATGAACGCTGGCGACGTGGATAAGGCATGCAAGTCGAATGGTCAACACAAAGTTTGTGACTTTGTGTTGAAAGCACTAAGCACGAAATCCTAAATACGAAACAACATCTAATGTTCTAATGAAATAATGTTCAAACAGTTTTTTGAACATTTGGATTTAAAATTTATAATTTGTTTCGAATTTCTGTATTCGGATTTAGAGTTTTCACAAAATCGTTGATTTTGTGTTGACCATGGCAGACGAGGTAGTAACAGGTAGGTACTCACCCATTAGTCAAGGATAACCGATCGAAAGGTCGGACAATACTTGATGGTCCCGCTCACTAACTTTGGTCTTGTCTTCAACAACAAGGGTAAACCCGTACACTAACTTTGCCATAGCGCTACCGCGCTTTGGTAGAGATAGAAGTCTCGGTATGTATTTAAAAAATATTTATACATTATTACTTTTGTTGTTGAAGACGATGGTAAAGTTAGTGTGCGGGTAAAGATTTATCGCTAATGGAGAGGCCTGCCCCGTATCAGCTTGTTGGTAAGGTAATGGCTTACCAAGGCTATGACGCGTAGGGGAGGTGAGAGCCTGACCCCCACCGATGGAACTGAGACACGGTCCATACACCTACGGGTGGCCGCAGTCGAGAATCTTCCGCAATGGACGAAAGTCTGACGGAGCGACGTCGCGTGGTAGATGAAGCGCTTAGGCGTGTAAATACCTTTTATGAGGGAGGAAGTTTATTGACGTTACCTCATGAATAAGGGGCTCCTAAACTCGTGCCAGCAGGAGCGGTAATACGAGTGCCCCAAGCGTTATCCGGAATCACTGGGCGTAAAGGGTGTGTAGGTGGTGTTATTAGTCTCTCGTTAAAGCCTTGGGCTCAACCCAAGAATCGCGAGAGAAACGGTAATACTAGAGGGTGTGAGAGGTATACGGAACTCATAGTGTAGGGGTGAAATCCGTTGATATTATGAGGAACACCAAATGCGAAGGCAGTATACTGGCGCATTCCTGACACTGAAACACGAAAGCGTGGGTAGCGAAAGGGATTAGATACCCCTGTAGTCCACGCCGTAAACGTTGTCCGCTAGCTTTTTGGAGTATCGACCCTCTAAGAGGCGAAGCTAACGCGTTAAGCGGACCGCCTGGGCAGTACGGCCGCAAGGCTAAAACTCAAAGGAATAGACGGGGGCTCGCACAAGCGGTGGATCATGTGGTTTAATTCGATGATAAACGAAGAACCTCACCAGGACTTGAAACCTAGACGACGAGCTTTGGAAACATAGCTTTTCTTCGGACGGCTAGGCAGGTGATGCATGGTTGTCGTCAGTTCGTGGCTTGAGCTGTTCCCTTAAGTGGGGAAACGAACGCAACCCTCATCGTGTGTTACAAGTGTCACGCGAGACTGCCTCCGCTTTTGTTCACTAGAGTGAACAAAAGAAATCCTAAAAATCAAATCCTAAATATCAAACAATATCTAAATAATAAAAAAATTCAAAACAATTGTTTTGGACATTAGAATTTATTATTTGTAATTTGTTTGTTATTTTGATATTAGAAATTAGAATTTCTTTTGTGCTAGCGCACAAAAGCGGGGGAGGAAGGAGGGGATGACGCCAAATCAGCATGTCCCTTTGATGTCCTGGGCTACACACGTGATACAATGGGTGGTACAGTAGGTCGCGACGGGGTAACCCTGAGCCAATCCTCAAAGCCATCCTAAGTTCGGATAGAGGTCTGCAACTCGACCTCTTGAAGTTGGAATCGCTAGTAATCGTGGGTCAGCATACCACGGTGAATACGTTCTCGAGCCTTGTACTCACAAATAAATGCGCCCGGCAGCGTATATATCTAGATGGTTAAAATCCATCCCTCTTTTTGTCAAAAAGAGCGTAGCAGAAAGATAGTCCAAAGTCCGCGAGGATTTGGGCGGAGGATCTGAAAGCAAAACACAGCCATACAGCACGAACACCTTATCGACCCATTGTTGGGTGGTGAGGATGGGGAAGATACTAGAAACAGGTGGTATAGGATGTGTGGAATAGAGATATATGTGACCCGGGGAGATCTCATACAAAGAATTAGGTATTGAATATGTATGAGAAGTCAGCTGCGTCGTAGTACTATGCGTCAATCTATATGTTATAATTATAGATACACATGGGAAGGACAAAACCGATAGTTACAGCAGATTATATAGTTGGTATTACAGATGGAGAAGGTTGTTTTTATGTCAATATGAGTAAATCTACTTTATATAAAAGTGGAGTGAGGGTACAATTGTATTTTCATATTAAACTTAAAGAAGACGATAAAACATTACTTGATAAAATTTGTAATACATTAAAATGTGGTAATGTGTATTTTCAAAACGAAAAACGCACCAATCATACTAATTGTTATAGATACACTGTATCTTCTCAAAAAGATATTTTTGAAACAATTATCCCATTTTTTAAAAAACATAATCTACAAACTACTTCTAAGTCAAAAAGCTTCAACTCATTTTGTCTTATCTCAGATATGGTAAAGGAGAAAAAGCACTTAACACCTTTGGGTATTAAGAAAATTCGTGCACTAAAAGAAGTAATGAACAAATAATTATTGGACTCGCTGTATGCGGGAAATCCGCTCGTACAGTGGGAACGTGAAGTTACCTAAGCTATTACATTCGCCCGTCAAGTCAAGGGAGCCGGGAGTACCCGAAATCTCACCTCGCGTGGGCTTAAGGTAAGTTCGGTGACAGGGACTAAGTCGTAACAAGGTACGGCTAGCGGAAGCTGGTCGTGGATTATTTCAAATTGAAACTATTACCCCTTATGTACCCCGTACATAAGAAGGTGATTTATAGTCGATATTGTGTGCCTCGTACGAGCGCACAATGGATAATGGTCACTCATCCTTAAAGGTTGACCAGACAGTAAGGAAAGACTTACACAATAAAGAATTGAACAGAATAAAGAATACAATACACAAAAATACTCACTTTTTAGTGAGTATTTTTGTTTTTTATATGGCTCTGTGAAGCGTTTTTTACATAAATACTTGACTTTATCTACAAGAATGCTATAATACATATTGAAGCTGATCTTACTCAACTACCGCGTAGTTTTACGCACAAGAAGATGAAAATCTACACACCTGAGCGTTCAATCGCTCGATTCCAAACACCGAAGATGCGTGCAATGCGTCAGGAGAAAAACTCCAGACGCTCCATCACCAAAGAGTATTTCCGGCTTTTGCCCGCAGGTATTCTCATGGCAGTCATGGCATACATCATCGCAATCCTCTTTTGGGGATTGTACGGTGTCTGATACAGCTCTTCTTAGAGGGTGACATACTGTATGTATGTCACCCTCTTTTTCTTTATTTTTATTGCTGAAAGAGCTTCTTTTTGATATAGTTTTGATGCACCAATTGAATACATAAGTTTCTTATGTGCGCGCGATTAGCAGAGCCCTGCCCGCACACTAAGCAGACTGTTTTTTGAAATACAAGCTATTATATTGATCATACAACTTTCTTATGTGCGCGCTTAGCTCAGCTGGCTAGAGCATTCGACTGATACTCGAAAGGTCCCAGGTTCAAGTCCTGGAGCGCGCACATAGGATGGTTTTATATGTCCTCTCTAGGAGATCGATGGCTCCTCGCCAGTAGAGGCGGATTCGGGTTTATTATTGACCCTCCATCTTTTCTATACTACACTACCTCCGGACATACTTTCCCAATAAATCACGGAGGAACACCTCATGCTCGACACTCAGTCTTTTCACTACTCACATGGATCATGCCATCTTGTAGTGACACTTTGCGCTCGGGGAGAAGAGCGTATCAATTGGAGTACGAAAGCTTTTCGTACAAAAGAGTTTCAAGAGAATCCATCTCTTTACAATACAGAGAGCCTACAGCATCTTCGAAATATTTTGAGGACTTATACAGATGTTCTCGCAATACCATCCGTCATAGACTTTAATGGTGTTGTGGAGAGGACGCATACTGCACTTTTTGAAAGGAATGAAGTAGGGGGTGTTGGACTTGTGCTTCTTTATGGAAGCCAGGTTGATGGTCTTATGTTTGATGCTTCCGACAAGAAGGCGTGCCTCATATCTTCCGCTGATTGTCCGACTATTGTTGTCATGGCAAAAAGCGGGAGATATGTAGTCGCTCATGCAGGAAGGAATTCTCTTCTTCCGGTTTTTGGCACCGCAAAAATAAGTGTCGTAGAAAATGCGATTCGTGCATTGACCTCTCTCGGAGATGAGCCAAGCACACTTCGTATCGTAGTACACCTTGGTATCAAGGCGGGGAGTTTCCCTCACCAGAGCCTACATCTACAGTATGGAGAAAAAAATCGTGCCATGTGGCAATACATACGCGACAAAGGGTGGTGGAGTGATGGGATCCAGAATGAGAGAGAAGGACTCAACCTGTTTGCACTCATCCGCAGACAAGCCCATACACTCGGTGTGTATACTGTAGTTCATGGTGATTTTTTTGATACTTACAAAGATCCTCGGTGGTGGTCTGCAAGGCGGGGTGACACTGAGAGAAATGGGGTATTGGTGCGTCGTCGTTGATGATATACCAAAGGCGTGTTGTCGACAGACAACACGCCTTTTTATTTTTGAAATTCGTAATGATTCGTTTCGTCAATTCGTCAATTTGTAGCTATTCGTATTCCGCTTCTCTTTTACTCAATTTTTTTAAAGTTGCCAAATCAGCAATCCACTCCGAACCATTCCAGTACTCTATATTTTTAAAATTCATTTTATACTGTGCTTTTTGTCCATATCCAGTACCTAGATACATATAGTTTTTTCCCTTCTTTTGAGCCTCTAATACTTCATTGATCATCATCCACATACCAAGAGATTGCTTTATGAGTGAGGTGTCATAAAAAGAAAACCAATAATGAGAGATTTTCTCATCTCCATCTAGGAGTACATATCCAATGACATGCTCATCTTTTGTATAGGTGACTACCTCAGTAATGAATCCCGCACCAAGGACCGTGGAGAGCTTCTCATCAAAATCTATACCATGCCACTCTTTAAAGTAGGTAGTGCAAAAGGTTCTGAATTTTTTATTTTTTGTATCAAAGGATTTAAAGGGTGTGACTACTCTTTTAAATCTGGCATCAAACTTTTTTAGCACCCGTCTATTTTCACTTGATGGGATAAAGTCCTTCAGGGGTACTCGTATGCTTCGTGCCATATACATTGTGTGTTGTATATTTTTCACACCAGAGTAGGGGAGGAAGCCTTCCGCATATATATCACTCAACACATCTCCTTCTTCTCTCTCGCCCCATAGAGTATAGCCGAAGTGGTAGGTAGAGTAGTCATGTGTGAACTCTTTTCTTGTTATTCTCATAGCCGTATAATTTTGAATTTAAAATGCAATCAATTCCTAAACTTCTCGTCAAGAAGTTTAGGAATTGATTGCACCATTCCATCCAAATTTCCAGATGTCAAAAGGAGCACCACATCATTATCTTGTATGAAAGCATCTATCGCTTCTAGGCCATCGGTTTCATTTTTTAAATATTTTGCATCTATTTTTGCATCTCGTATCTTTTCTACAATATCGGAGTGAGTGAGTTGATCGTGTGTCGTACTTCCTTGCTCTGCAGGTTTATACACAAAGACAGCATCTACACCTCGAAAGATAGTATCGTAGTGGTGAATATATTTTTTGTTTCGCCATGAAAATGTGTGTGGTTCAAAGATCACCACAAGTCTTTTTTGAGGAAAATGAAGTTTCATAGCATCTATTGCTGCTTTTGCTTTTGTATATGATGAGCCGAACCCTTCATAGACAGACACGGAAGAGGTTTTTGTTTTTTTATCAAGTCTACGCACTATACCTTCGAATGTTGCCACTCCCTCTTGGAGTTCCTCTGGCGTTAAAAGACCTTTTTCCAAGAGCATAGCACTCACGCCCACTATGTTTTCTATATTATGCTTCCCTAGAAGTGTAGTGCGAAGGGAGATTACTTTTTGAGTGTTATGAAGGAGATCAAAGGAGCTTGTCTCCCCGTAGACTACATTTGATGTAGTCCAGTCCGCATCACCTTTGTAGGCATATGTCACTACAGGAGAGCTCGCGTATCGGACTAACTTTCGTACCTCTCTATCGTCGTGATGTGCAACGAGGAGTCCATTAGAGGGGAGGGAGGACACGAGTGATATAAAGGGTTTAGAAAAAGCCTCTTGTGTATCAAAGACATTAACATGGTCATGCTCTGCCGAAGTGAGGAGAACATCATCCGCGTTGTAGTAGAGAAACTTTGAGGTAGGGTCTGTATTGGATGAGGGGTACTCATCACCCTCTAGTACGAATACATTTCCTTTACCCGCATGTGAGGTATGAGGCAGGTTGAGAGGGAGGGCGCCAATAAAAAAGCTTGGATCTTTTCCTGCCTGTGAGAGACACCAGGCCATGATGCTGGTACATGTTGATTTGCCATGACTTCCTGCACAGACTATATTGTGAGTATCTTTTGTAAGTTCTTGTAGTACTTCGGGAAAAGATTTTACTGTTATATTGTTTTCAAATACATAACGCACTTCTTCATTTGTTTCGGGAACAAGTTTTGCATTTTTTCCAATCACCACAAAGAGTACATCAGAGGGAATATTTTCTTTTCTATAACCTACAGAGAGGGGTATCTTTATTTTCTCGAGGTAGTCACTCACAGGAGGGTAGAAGTCTTCATCGGAGCCGCTCACCACATATCCTCTATCTTGGAGAAGTTTTGCGACTGCAGAAGTCCCCACACCACAGATACCAATAAAATGTACTTTTTTGTGTTGCTCGCTCATATTCAAGTATTATAGCATTAGAGATAAAAAGTGAAGAGAGAAGGCATAATTTGCATCTCTAAGCTTGGAGCTCATAACCTCGGGCCTACCGGCACCCTGTTAGAGTCAGTGTCATTCATGCTGACCCTAGACCCCAATAGGGTTGTATTTTGTATTTCGTCTCTTTTCGTCTTTGTGTTTAAATCATTGATTATTCGAAATTGTTTTGAAATTAAAAATTTAAAATCCACCTCTTGTATTTTAAAATTGAAATATTGAGTTATTTATTGGAAATTGTGAATTGTAAATTGAAAATTCGTTGCTATACTACACTCAATGTCCACATTATATATAATCGCCACTCCAATAGGTAACCTCGAAGATATTACGCTTCGGGCACTTCGAGTGCTTGGAGAGGTTGATTTAGTCTTGGCAGAAGACACTCGTGTCGCAAAAAAGCTTTTATCACACTACGAAATAGAAAAGGATATTGTTCGTTATGATGAGCACAAGCATTCAGCAATAGAGGATATGGTGATTGATTCTCTTAGAGAAGGCTCAAAAATAGCCCTTATAAGCGATGCTGGCACTCCTACGATATCAGATCCGGGGTATCGTCTTGTCCGTAGAGTCCTTGACATCAAAAAGGAGCTCCCGGACATCTCCATAGAGTCTGTTCCTGGACCAAGTTCTCTTACCTCCGCCCTTTCTTTGAGCGGTATCTCGGCAGATAAGTTTCTTTTTTATGGATTTATGCCACACAAAAAAGGCAAAGAAACTATAATGAAAGATATTGCACTCTCTACCATCACCACAGTATTCTTCGAGTCTCCTCACCGTCTTATGAAAACATTAGAAATGATGAAGAAAAATATAGATTGGGACAGGACCATCTCTGTCGTGCGGGAGATTAGCAAGGTGTATGAAGATGTAGTGACTGGCACTATTCGGGAAGTCTACGAGCACTTTATCGCACACCCTGATGAGGTGAGGGGGGAGATAGTGATTGTCGTCGAGGGTATTTAGTATTTCTGTTCTCCTTACATACTTATACTCCTTTTGGTATACTTGAGGTACTTTTATTACCAACAAAGTATTACTCACAAAGAGCTATGCCGAAAGCACGATCCTCTGCAATGACCACATCTATAGAAAATTATAAAAGACACAAAAAACTTTTTGGTGTTCTTTTTTTGTTATTCATTCTTTTTTTTGTTATTCATATTATGCTCCCACTTTTTTTTAGTGGAACATATTCTTTTTCTTCGGTGCTTCATATAGCAGAAGGTAATGAAGAAGTAGTAGAGGATGATACTCCCACCTTCACTGCAACACACATACCCACTCCACCCTCAGTCCGTGCTATCTACATGACGAGCTGGGTTGCAGGCACTCCAAGTATTCGCGAGGGGATCATTTCTCTTTTTGATACCACAGAGGCTAATGCAATAGTGATAGACATCAAGGATGACACAGGAAGAATCTCTTTTGATGTGTATGACAAGGGGCTCGATGCGATAGGTTCAGAAGAAATTCGCGTGAGAGATATGCGAGAGTTGATAGAGAGGCTTCATGAAAAAGGTGTCTATGTGATAGGGCGTATCTCTTCTTTCCAAGACCCCTATATGGTCTCACACAAGCCAGAGTTGGCCGTGAAGCGTGTGAGTGACGGTGCAGTATGGAAGGATAGAAAGGGTATCAGTTGGATAGATCCAGGTGCTCGCGAGCACCGGGATTACCTTGTCGCAATAGGACTTGAGGCCTATGCTGCAGGCTTTGATGAGCTCAACTATGATTATATCCGCTTTCCTTCGGATGGAAATATGAATGATATTCTTTATCCCTTTAGTGAAAAAAACATCACCGCCGATCCCGAGGGGGGGAAGGCGAGTGTGATAGAATCTTACTTCCAGTACCTTCATGAATCTTTCAAAGATACGGGCGCGGTACTTTCTGCAGACCTCTTTGGTATGACGACCACCAACAGTGACGATCTCAATATAGGACAAGTCTTAGAGAGGGCATTGCCATATTTCGATTACATCGCACCCATGGTGTACCCCTCACACTATCCGCCAACTTTTATAGGTCTCGCAAATCCTGCAGCACATCCCTACGAGGTGATAGATTACTCTATGGAAAAGGCGCTCGCACGAATAGATGTGATGAAAGCAAGCACCACAACTCCACAGTGGGTGAGAGACAAAATTCACCACAATCAGATTCGACCATGGCTTCAAGACTTCAACCTTGGTGCAACATACACCGCAGATATGGTGCGTGCACAAATCCAGGCGACCTATGACAACGGCCTCCACTCATGGATGTTGTGGGACGCGAGCAACACATACACACCTGGAGGATTGCTACCTAAGTAAGGGATGTTTACCCGCCTTTGGCGGGCATCTAATACATACACCCCAGGTGGATTGCTTCCTGAGTAGGGTCTTGTGTCTGGCCCCCAAAGTCTATAGAGGGGGGCATGAGCAACACATACACACCTGGAGGGATTACTATTTAAATAATTTCAAATTTTAAATTTTTAATTTCAAAACAATTTCGAATAAAACAATTTTTAACAATACTCATACTATACGCAATTTATTTAAAATTTTGATCAAAATGTAATTTTACTCAAACCCGTCAACCTCTTTTTGTATAAAAACAATAAATATATTTAAGTGTCAAATCTTCTTTATAATAAAGTCTTTTTTCACTTTTATACCAATATCAAGAGGTGTTATCTGTAGAGGCTTGTATGATACTGTGTTTCGCTCTGTGAAACAAAAAACTCTCAAAAGACAAGACGAGATATCTTTTTTATTAAAAATAACTCGTCTTAGAAAATATACACGCTTGCTTTTTCAAAAAGGTATCCATAGAAAAGTTTTTATAATAAGAGGTGATCTTTTTATGGCATAGTGTCTATTTTTAATCAGTATCTAGATCTAGAAAGTCATACTCTGCAGTTTTTTATTTCTTTAAGCTTCTATTTTACCTCTTATTAAAGCCATAAAAAAATAAAAAAGAAAATTTCAGATTTTTTTCATTTTTTATATCCTGTATTTGTAAAATTTCTTCTATTTTTTATACATCAAGTGATTCATTTTTAGCACTATTTTTTAGTTTTTTTACCTATAACTTTCCAGTGAAACATTTGATATAGAGGGATATCTTGGATAGAAGTATAAATGACTTTTTTGTTTATGTTTTTTTCTATTCTTTATTTCGTCATTTTCGTACAAAATATCTTGTCAATAAAAAATATTTCATCTCTTTTAAAACTCGTCAAAAGCTTCTTTTATCCACAAAAAATAGTGTTAAAAAAGGACCCTCTCCGTACAATAGAGGCACATGAAAAAGGAAGTCGAATACAAGGGCAAAAAATACATCTCCACCAAACAAGCAGCCATAAAGTCTGGCTACTCTGCAGGCTATGTAGGACAGCTTGCCCGAGCAGGAAAGGTTCGCTCTAAACTTTTTGGTAATGCTCGTTTTGTCTGTCTTGATGATCTTACCAACCACTCTTGTGCAAAGAAGGATGTAGTCTTTGACGGAGAGAGATATATCTCTACTTCTGAGGTAGCAGCACGCACTGGATATACTTCAGATTACATAGGACAGCTTGCACGAGCACGTACCCTCGAGTCTACGGTAGTGGGGCGAGTGAGACTTGTAAAAGAGAGTGACATCATTTCCTATATCAGAGAAAACAAGGGTGAAAAGGCAGCAGAGGAAATTTTAGAGCAAAGTATTGACCGAGACGCAAAAGAGTTAGGGCAAAGTACAGACATAGATGGTGGCGGTGATGAGGTATGGGATGCGCTACCGCCACTTAAGAAAAAAGAAGTAGCATTGACCAAGGAGGAAGTGTCCGCACTATCTACCCCTAGTACATTTCACAAACTTCTTTCTTACGAGGTTCGCCCACATAAACTTTCTCTACACACATTCTCTCTCGTGACACCTCTCAAGAGAGTGGCGATAGCGACACTCATGGTGGCGATTATTTCCACCGGATCATTTTTCTTAGGTTCAACACAAAAGGCACACGCAATGATGAGTGAGCTCAAAGAAAAAGCTCTACTCGCACAGGAAATATCACTTCTCACATTAGAGGAGATACATCACTCATTCAGCACTCATGGGGTCGTGGCTACCATCACAGACTCTCTTGAGTCGAACATTTCTTCTGCACAGGATCTTTTGAGAAAAAGGGTAGAGACCCTTGATCAGGGAGTAGCACTCGCAATAGATACTTTCCAAAATATTCCAGAAACCGTTATCGCAACCTTTGGAGATACCTTCAAGGGGGTCTATCGTATAGCGACACGAGAGAACACCCCTTCTCGATTGACCACTGCGGTCTATGATGCTGATGAGTTGTTGGGCAAGGCATCTCTCAGAGTGTACTCTTTTGTCTCATGTTTTTTTGGAGGATGTAAAGAAGATGCAATATCTCTTGTGTTAGAAGACAACCTTGAGCGTGCGCGTCAAAGACTTCAGGAAGCACGAGAAAAAGCAGAGAGAGATGCTCTCGCCGTAGAGACTACAGTGTCCTCCAGCACATCTCCAGAGGCTCCGACAGTAGTTGTCCAGAATACCAACCCTACAAGAGTGATAGAGAGAGTGGTAGAGAGGCCTGTTGCAACGGTGGGAGGTATAAGCCTTGCGGAGATAGAGGCTCGAATACAGCAAGAGTCCAACCGTCTCTTCTCGCTCCTCTACAGAGATGACTCTCAAAGTATCACCAACATCTATCAGACCATTGCACGCACAAACAAAATAGATTATCTAAACGACGCATCATTTGGAAATCCCACTATCACAGGAGGTAGTATCACAGGCACATCAGTAAGCGCTACCACAGGATCTTTTAGTGGTGCACTTTCCACATCAGATTCATTGAGTGCTGGAGGCAACATCACCACAGCAGGACAGCTTATAGTAAACGGAACAGCAACATCTACTCTCCTTGGAGATTTTGCATTTGATAACAATACTCTCTACATAGATTCAATCAACAACCGTGTAGGTATAGGTACCACATCTCCATTTAGAACATTTTCTGTAGAGGGGGATTCATACTTCAGTGGGGATTTAACCGCATCATCTTTTACAGCAACCACATCAATAAGTGGACCATACTTTACAGCTGTAGATGCAAATGCCACATCTACATTTGCAGGAGGAGTAGAAGTCACAGGAAGAACAGACATCACAGGATCATTCAACGCAGATGGAGCATCCACTTTTGGTTCAACACTAAGCGTTACTGGTGCAACAAATCTTTCATCAACGCTTGGAGTCACAGGTCTTACAACACTTTCAAACTTTACATTTACCAATGCTACAGGAACATCAGCGACAACTACCAGCCTATTTGCAACAAACCTCAGAGCAACATCAGCAACTACCACAAACTCCTACAGTACAAACCTTCAGGCACTCAACTCGACGCTTACCAATGCCACATCAACAAATCTTTTCTCAAACAATTTCATTACAGATAGCTTTATTACATACGGTGGTGCAACAGCTCCATATTTCACAGCCACCTCCACCACAGCAACGAGCACATTTGCAGGTGGACTTACAGTAGATACAAATACATTGGTAGTAGATTATAGTACCAACAGGGTGGGAATAGGCACGACAGCACCGACAGTGGCATTGCAAGTAGGTGATGGTAGTGCAAATACTTTTGGATTGGTAAGAGGTACTTCATCCAACCTGTATCTAGGTACATCAGGCAACACTCGTTTTGGATATGCGGGTGGTACTATAGGACTCGTACTAGAGTCTACACTCCCTCTTGCTGTAGGTACTTTTTCAGGACAGCCACTTGTGTTTGGTACTAATAATACCGAATACATGCGTATTTCAAGCGATGGAAATATAGGAGTCGGTACCACCACTCCATCATCACCATTCCATGTATACAAATCAGGAAGCAATGAGCCATTGGCACTCTTTGAGTCAGGAGGCAGTAGCGGAGGAGATGCCAGTGTGCGTATTCTAGGAGGAGGAACAGCAAATCCAGAGGAAGTATATCTTGAATTTTTAGACAGAAGCGACCTCGCAAACTCATTCACAATAGGACTTGATGATGATGCTTCAAAACTTTTCTTTGGTTACGGTACTACAGGCACAAAAAATGGACACACACAAATGGTTCTTAATTCTTCAGGCAATCTTGGAATAGGCACCACAGCACCCTCAGACAAGCTTGATATTTTTTCATCATCAAACAATCAAAGACTTGTTAGATTAAGTCACCCAACTGCGCCTACTGATGCTTCTGGATTCTTAGGATTCAATAGTGATGGTACGACAGATAACAATGTGGTAACCCTTGGAGTTCAATACGCTAGCGCTTATTATAATGTCTTAAATATACAAAGAAGTACTAGAAATGTAGGCATCGGCACCACAGCGCCAGACGGAAAACTCCATGTTCATACAGCGACAGCAGGATCTGTCACAGCAAATACAAATTCAGATGATTTGGTGGTAGAAAATTCAACACGTGGAGGAATTTCTGTGCTTGTTCCTGATAATCAATATTCCAACATATTCTTTGGTTCTCCTTCAGATGATGACTGGGGATTCATTCAAGGTAATTACTCTTCAAATACATTTGAAATAGGTACACGAGGAGCACAAGACCTCAAGCTCTTTACTAACGGAAGCCAGAGGCTTACGGTTTTGTCTGGAGGAAATGTCGGCATCGGGACGACTGCGCCTAGAAGTAAGTTAGATGTGTCTGGTGCAACAAGTGCATCTGAGTTAAGAATAACGTCTACGGGGCAATTTTCGAGTGGAACGTCTTTAGGTAATCTTGTCTTTTATTCTAATGAAGGTTCTGGAGGAAC
>Ga0210050_1001073_pt1 | contig 31276 bp, 24 predicted proteins | sample CryGey132114_all_FD_185463 | JGI IMG/M metagenome (GOLD analysis project Ga0210050, IMG submission 185463) | Groundwater microbial communities from aquifer - Crystal Geyser CG22_combo_CG10-13_8/21/14_all (SPAdes) (version 2) | ecosystem: Environmental > Aquatic > Deep subsurface > Groundwater ... | reverse complement strand
TTGATCGCTGCACGCAGTGAAGGTGAAACAGCTTTGTCTTCTTTGAGCAGTTGCTTAATGTTTTCTAGGGTGGCGTCGATATCAATATCGCTTATCTTCATGAGAAAGACCTGTGTTATGTGTTGGGTCTATTATCTCATGGCTTTTTTAGGGCAAAATTTTCGCTCTGATAGGCGTTTTGAGCCACTTTATTTTTTTGTCCTTTGAGGGGAAGGTTATGTGAAATATCTTGCCATCACTGGACTTAGAACAGGGTTAGTAAACGTTTATGGAGATGAATAGTGAAGCTGTTGTATTTTGGGGTTTTAGACCCAAAAACCTGTCAAGTACTTTTTTCATTTATTTTAGGGGTGAATAGTTACGATTATTATTGATTTTTTGTTGTATAAAGCAGTTTAATACTTATAATAACGAATAGTTAAGTTTATAAAAATCAATTACTTTTTAAGTAAAACATGACGTTACAACAACTCGTAAAAAATAAGAGGACGTCATCCTTTGTATTGCACTCGGAACCCTAAACCTAACCACATGACTTCAAATGCACTTGACACGGAAAAACAACAAGAAACAAGTTTAACAACAGGGTTGATCGACTTTGAAGATCCCTTATTAGAGTGCTTGGTTCTTTTTACCAAACTCAATCGACGCCCTTTTTCTAAAGATGCTTTGATTGCGGGTCTGCCGGTCACGTCTGGTAAACGGCTGACACCCGAGTTATTTATTCGAGCGGCTGAAAGAGCCAATATTGTTGCCCGCTTTAAAAAGCGCCAACTTCAAGAAATTTCCCCACTGATTTTACCTTGTATTTTAACGCTCAAAAATAACCAGGCCTGCCTGCTGGAAAAACTCGATTGGGAGAATGATTGCGCAACGCTTGTCCTTTCTGATGCGCCGGACGGTCGCCTGGAAGTCCCCATTGCCAAACTACAGGAAGACTACATTGGCTATGCGGTTTACTTTACAGAAAAGTTTCAACAAGCCTCTAAGAAAGAAAATTTGATTGCCAACCGCAAAGGACACTGGTTTTGGCACACCTTCTGGGATAACCGTGCCGTCTATCGGGATGTCATCATCGCTTCAATCGTCATTAACTTGTTTGTGCTGGCAAATCCGTTATTTGTCATGAATGTTTATGATCGAATTGTTCCCAATAATGCGATTGAGTCTTTATGGGTATTAGCGATTGGCATTAGTGTTGTTTATCTTTTTGACATTTTATTGAAATTTTTACGGTCTTATTTCTTGGAAATCGCCGCGAAAAAAAGTGATGTCATTCTGTCCTCCAAGCTGTTTGAGCAAACACTGGGCTTAACCATGGCAAACCGTCAAGGCTCGATAGGCGCCTTTGCCAACAACCTAAAAGAGTTTGACAGCATTCGTAATTTTTTTACGTCAGGCACCATTGCTTCGATTGTCGATCTTCCTTTTGTGCTCATCTTTTTATCGGTTATTTTCTTTATCGCCGGGCAGATTGTATGGGTGCCGATTGGGATTGTTCTTGTCATTTTGGCTTACAGTTTTATATTAAAAAAACCCATTCAAAAAAGTATTGAAGCCTCTTATGAGGCCTCCTCTCAGAAAAATGCTGTCCTCATCGAAACCTTATCCGCAATGGAAACGATCAAATCGCTGGGCGTTGAGGCGCATTCTCAATGGAAATGGGAACAAGCTGTTGGCCAAATCGCCAAAGCCAGTTTAAAATCAAAAATGCTGCAAAGCTCCATTGGCCGCATGACCGGGTTTATGCAGCAAATCAGCACCGTCCTAATTATTATTGCCGGCGTCTATTTAATCAAAGACGGTGATCTAACCATGGGGGGCTTGATCGCCACCGTGATGCTCAGTCAAAGAGCCATTGGTCCGATGGGGCAGTTTGCTAATCTAACCTCCTCCTATCAACAAACCAAAACCTCATTAGATGCACTCAATGCACTGATGTTGCAAGAAGTGGAACGCCCATCCAATAAGCGCTTTATTCAACATCCAATTTTCGAAGGCACCATTGAATTTATTGATGTTAAATTTACTTATCCTGGAGAAAGTAAGCCTGCTTTAAATGGCGTTTCCTTTAAGATTGAAAAAGGGGAAAAAGTCGGCATTATTGGTAAAATGGGCTCCGGAAAATCCACCGTTGAAAAATTGATATTAGGATTCTACCCAATCGATTCAGGAACGATCTTAATTGATGGGATTGATATCAGCCAGCTAGATCCTGCCGAATTACGACGTAATATCAACTATGTCCCTCAAGATGTCACCCTCTTTCGCGGTGATGTTCGCGAAAATATTGCTTACAGAGCGCCCTATGTTGAAGATTCCGAAGTGCTTAGAGCAGCCAAATTAGCCGGGGTAGATGACTTTATTAAGACGCATCCTGCAGGTTACAGTTTGCCCATCAACGAAGGCGGAACCTCTCTTTCCGGTGGCCAGCGTCAGAGTATTGGGGTGGCACGTGCACTGTTACTTCAAGCGCCTATTTATCTATTTGATGAACCCACCAATGCGATGGATGCAAAAACTGAACAAACCATGATAGAGCGATTAAAGAAAAATACCCTTCCCAATACCAGCATTGTGGTAACGCATAAAATGAGTCTATTACAGCTCGTGGATCGGTTAATCGTCATGAATAACGGCAAAATCATAGCTGACGGCCCTAAATCGACAGTACTTGAAGCGCTCAAAACAGGGCGGATAAACAAATGAGCGATCCTAACCCAACGCTCGCAGAAATCGAACGGATGAGAAATGCTAAAGGTGAGACTGACAAGCAAATGATTGCGCAAAACTCGACCTCTGCAAAAAAGAAACAGCAGACACTTGATGAAAGTGATTTGGAGTTTATGTCCAGTCTGAGTCAGGCAGCATTAGAAAAGCCCACCCTTAAATCGCAATTAATGGTTTGGGTGATTTTTGTTGTACTCATCTGGCTACTGATCTGGGCAAACATGGCTGAACTGGATAAAATTGTCCGAGGCGAAGCTAAGGTCGTCCCGTCCTCTAAAATTCAGGTTGTCCAAAACCTAGAGGGCGGCATTATTGAAAGCATTAATGCCCATTCCGGGGACGTGGTCACCAAAGGGCAAATCCTGCTCAAACTGGACAATACCCAATTTTCAAGTTCTTTTGGTGAAACCGCATCCCAACTTTACGACTTACAAGCACAAGCATCTCGCCTCTCTGCTCAAGCCAATAATACCCAATTCACCGTAGCGGTATCCGACAGTGACCCTGAAATGAAAGCGATATTTGAACGGGAAAAAACACTCTACGAGCACCAATTACAGCAACTCAAAACCACCCAGCGAATTTTGAACGAAAAAGTTATACAGAGCCAATCAGAGCTTGATGAAGCTTATAACCAATTTAAGCAGCTTTCTAAATCTTATGATTTACTCAAACAAGAAATCAACATTATGGAACCACTGGTAAAACAGGGCATTGCATCTGAAGTGGAATTATTAAAATTAAGACGTGAAGCGAATGATGCTTATTCTTTGCTGAAAACCACAGAAAATTCCATTCCACGTTTAAAATCGGTTATCAAAGAAGCTCAGAGCACCAAACTTGAAGCAGAGCAAAAATTTCGAAATGAAGCACGCCAAGAGCTTAATAGCGTTTTAGCCAAGCTGTCTCAACTTCAGAGCACTAAGCTGGCATTAGAAGATCGGGTACGTCGCACCAATATCACCTCTCCCGTCAACGGTACCATCAGTGAACTCTTGGTGAGCACAATTGGAGAAGTTGTGCAACCTGGCAGCGATATTGTTAAAATCGTCCCTATGGATGATTCATTGGTGTTGGAAACTAAAATTTTACCGGCTGATATTGGATTTTTAACCCCCGGCTTAAAAGCCAAAGTTAAATTTACCGCTTATGATTTCGCTATTTACGGGGGGTTAGAGGGGGTGGTTGAAAAAATATCCGCTGACACCATCCAAAATGAAGAAGGTGACAGCTTCTATATCGCACGTATTAAAACGGATAAAAACACCTTAGGAACAGAAGAAAATCCTTTACCGCTTTTGCCCGGTATGATGGCCACGGTTGATGTCATTGTCGGTAAACACACCGTATTGGATTATTTACTGAAACCGATTATTAAAGCTCAAGAACTCGCTCTAAGGGAGTCTTAATGCAATACCTTAAACGCACCTTGCCGACGCCATAAACGGATGCAACCATGACGATAAAACAGTTGCAACTTTATGTTCAAGACCCTCAGGCTTTGAAAAACTGGTCTAATGTGACCTCATACCCTAAAAAAATTCTCTATTCTTTACAGCTTTCAGCCAATGACTATCCGATTAATGAAAACTTATTGCTTATTCAGCGCCTTCCGGATGGAAGCAATCAATTAGAAATCGAAAATTTACTCCAACAACACTACTCTATCCTGTTATTTTCGAATGTTCCTTCTGCTCAAGAAGGCATGCAGTGGTTTCAAAAAGGGATTAAAGGCTATTTGAATACATTTGCCCATCCTGATAGAATCGAACAAGCTGTGCATACCATTTTATCGGGCAATATCTGGTTAGGGCAGAGCGTTATGCAATCCATGATTGACGCCATTTCCGAACAGGTATCGTCAAATAATGACGGTTGGAAAACAGCGTTAACTGAGCGTGAAATCGAAACCGTTCAAGGTATTTTAGCAGGCAAAAGCAACTTGGAAATTGCCAATCAAATGGACATTAGTGAGCGAACGGTTAAAGCGCATGTCCACAATATACTGGAAAAATTAAATGCAAAAGATCGTTTGAATCTGGTTATTAAAATCCAAAACTGGTCCAGAGAAGAGGATTAAAAATAGGTTATTGAATGAAGAAATTTCTATTTATCATGCTCTTTTGGACAGGATTTAGCCTATTAGGGGTTTCACAACCGCTGTATGCGTTGTCGCTATCACAAGCCATTGAAGATGCGATTATCAATAATCCGGAATTCCGCCAAGAAGTCAAAGCCTATCAAGCCATTGAAGCCGAAGTGGCTTCTGCAAAAGGGGGCTACTATCCCGTCATTGATTTAAGTGCCGGGATCGGATATGAGGAAGTGAATACCCCTATCACCAATAGCAGTGGATTGATGCGCAGGGAAACGGCCGTTCGACTGACCCAAAATTTATTTGAAGGCTTCTCAACCGAATCAGAAATTAAGCGTTTGAGCTATCGCATGGATGCCCAAGGATACCGTGCTCAGACAGCTGCCAACGATATTGCACTTAAAATGGCACAAGCTTATATTAGTTTACTTCGAGACAAAGAGCTCATGGAGCTGGCCGACAGTAACCTGAACACCCATATCAAACTTTTGGATCAAATCGAAAAACGCACTGCAGCCGGCATGGGAAACCAAGTCGAAGTCGATCAAGCCAAGGCACGTCTCGCTTTGGCACAAGCCAATTTTGCGACCGCTAAAAATAACTATTTTGATGCCAGATCTGCTTTTCATCGTGTGTTAGGCCGTGCACCCGATGAAACGCTTATCAAGCCAAAATTTCATTACCCCTTACCCAAAACGCTGGAAGAAGCCACTAATACGGCTTTGATTGATCACCCCACAATGCAATCTGCCAATGCCGATATAATTGAAAGTAAAATGCAATTTAAAACGGCCAACCGCCCTAACTACCCTCGAATTGATTTAGAGGTTCAAAAAACCTTTGATGAAAATACCGGAGGCTACAAAGGGAAAAACGAAAATTTTCAAGCAATGATTCGGTTACGCTACAACCTATACAATGGGGGTAAAGACTCAGCACGACTGACCCAGACAGCCCGTCAATATCAACAGGCCACAGAAATCCGTAACAATACACGTCGCCAAGCCATCGAAAACCTACGCTATGCCTGGAATGCGCACAAATATATCACGGAACAGCTCGAATTCAACAACCAACATATTAAACTCACCTTCCAAACGCTCAGTGGCTATCGCAAACAATTTAGCCTAGGGCGTCGCTCGCTTTTAGATTTACTCAATACCGAAAACGAATACGTCAATGCTTTGAGAACACTCATCACCAACGAATCGGATCAACTGATTGCAAAATACCGCATTTTAGCGGCAACCGGTCACTTAATGAATGCTTTGGATATCGACTATCCATTTATTCAAATTTTAGACGAAGAAAACGGCATTCAATAATAAAACCGTTATCGCGAACCGACTCAAAACGTCCTTCCAGCGATATCAATCAATGTTTAAGCTCAACGCAAAATACCACTGAGCTGTCCCCATTAAAATAACCCCTATCCCAGCCAATCTTCGGGCAAGTAAATTACGAGATAAACGGGTAAAGAAAAATGCAAAACTTCCCATTAACAATAAATTCGGCAAGGTTCCTAACCCAAATGCCAACATCAGCAAACCACCTTGTAATGCTCCGCCGGCGCTTAATGCCATAATCAACATACTGTAAACTAGACCACAGGGTAACCACCCCCAAACCGATCCATAAAGCCAGGCCTGGTAAATATTTTGCACCGGAATTGCCTTTTTGGTAAGGGGGGCTAAGTGGCGCCAGACACCTTTCCCCAGGCGCTCAATAAACACAATACCATTCCACCACCCGCCTAAATAAAGGCCTAACGCCACCATAAAACCGCCAGCGATCATCTGCAAAGTCAATTGCACGGGCAAAAAAGTGGTTAATGAAATCAATGAATGACCCAACCAACCGAATAAGCTTCCCAGCAAAGCATAACTGGTAATACGCCCGGCATTATAGCCCAGTTGATATGGAAACATTTTCCACCAGCTCAATTGAACTTCAGGCTTTAAGTTAAACGTTAATCCACCAACCACACCACCACACATTCCGAGACAGTGCACCCCACCCAAAAGTCCAACGACCAACGCGGTTAAATAGATAGACTCCATCATCTCTGTTGCAAATCCAGTGATCGATAGGATATCGCTTCGGCCAAATGCTGAACCGTCACATTTGATTCTTGCGCCATATCAGCAAGCGTTCGGCTAACGCGCAATAATCGATGATACCCCCGAGCCGACAAACCCAGTCGATTCACTGCTTGTTTGAGTAGGGCTTGTGCCGTCCCATCTAAAACGACCTGAGACTCCAGTTGTTTGACCGTTAAATGCGTATTCAAGCAACCTTGCCGGTGCCACTGCAACTGTTGACAATCGCTGACTCTTTGCCTGACTTCAGCACTGGTTTCGACATCTTGTTGCTGATAATTTTGACCACTCAAAGCCTCATAATTCACCGCTGGGATTTCCAGATGGCAGTCAATACGATCTAATAAAGGGCCGGAAATCTTGCGTAAGTATTTTAAAATTTGCTCTGGGGTATCATGACAACGACCTTGCTCATCGTCGGGGAAAAAACCGCTGGGACTCGGATTCATCGCACAAATGAGCTGTACATTCGCTGGAAACCGAACCTTTTGATTAACCCGAGAAATCTCAACATGACCCGTTTCCAGCGGTTCACGTAAAGCTTCTAAAACCGTTCGATTAAATTCAGGGAGTTCATCTAAAAACAAAATAGAATGGTGTGCCATTGAAATCGCACCCGGCTTGGGCTGAGCACCACTTCCCCCGCCAACCATTGCCGCAGCAGTTGCCGTATGATGGGGTTGTACCAAATGGCGATGGAAAAAGTGCTCTGCCACCACCGTCTCTCCCGCCACGGAACGAATGGATGCTGCCTCAATGGCTTGCGATTGTGTTAACTCAGGCAAAATGGTCAATAACCGAGATGCCAGCATACTTTTCCCCGCGCCTGGCGGCCCAACCATCAATAATGAATGCCCTCCTGCCGCACACATTTCCAATACTCGCTTAGCTTGTTGCTGCCCTCGAATATCTGACAAATCCAGTTCATAGTCGGGTAGCTTAGGAGAAATGCCAACCGGACCCACCAGCGGTTGCCCCTGCACTAAAAATTGACACACTTCTAACAAATGCTCGGCAGCCAACACAGGTGCATCGTCAATTAAACTGGCTTCGACTAAATTAGCTTTGGGAATAATAAGCGTTCTCTGCTCAGATTTTGCCTGAATGACGGCAGGTAAAATACCGGGAACCGGTCTTAAACTGCCATTTAATGCGAGTTCACCTAAAAACTCATAAGATTCAAGTTGCGATGCCGACTCAACCAATTGTCCGGTTGCTTGTAGTATCCCCAATGCAATGGCCAAATCATATCGCCCACCCTGTTTAGGCGTGTCAGCCGGAGCCAAATTAATGGTCATACGTTTGGGGGGCAACACAAAGCCACTGCTTAACAAAGCGCTTCTGACTCGGTCACGACTTTCCTTAACGGAGGTTTCCGGCAATCCAACCAACGAAAGGCTCGGCAAACCATTGGTGCTATGCACTTCGACCTGAATTTCAGGGGCTTGTATACCGAGCACTGCACGAGAATAAAGTGTCGCATACTGTCCGGTATTTTGATTCATATAATGACGAGACTAACCCTTATCCGCTAATTGTTTTTCAAGCTCTGACACTTGTTTTTCCAGCGCTTCAAGTTTGGCACGAGTTTTTGCCAAAACCGCTTTTTGGATGTCAAACTCTTGCCGGGAAACCAAATCCATTTTTTCAAACTGAACACTCAGGGTTTGTTTTAAATTTGCTTGTATATTCTTCGGGATTTTACCGAGTCCGGGTGGGAAAACTTGGGTGATCGCCTCCACAAAAGACTCAAGCTGCTGTGCATTCACCATGACTAACTCCTAACGGTTAAAAAATAGGTCTTCAATATACCCCATTCGCATCAAATTTTCTATTGCAACTCTAGGGTTTGCTGTTTAAGCAGTGTAGAATAAAGCAAATTTAACTTAAAAAGGGAAGGCTATGCTTATTGATATTAAAGATGCGCCGGATAAAGCGCAACGCATCTTTGTTCAGCTAATCGATGTGTTTGAAGAACAAGAAATCAATCCAACCCCGTTAAACTACTATATTTGGTATCAATATTACAAAGGCAGCAACCCTAAGTTTCGTCAAGAAATGGATGCTGCGCTACAAGACCCCTTTGGTTACAATGACCGTCTCGGTCGTCGGCTTTACGACGAATATTTTGCAGAAGATGAAGGCACGAATGATTTTGATCGCGCGTTAAAACGGCTAGTTGGCTCAGTTGTCAAACGCATGAATGCTTGGAGCCAAAAACTGGACAAGCATACCCAAGAACTCGACCAAAACCTTCAGACACTTTCGGATAAACCGATGGATGCTGAAAGTCTCAAACAACTGACCAGCAACATGCTCAATACCGCCTCCTCCATGAAGCAATCCAGCGAAGAATTTCAACAAGAAATGAAAGAAAGTAATACTGAAATTGCACGTTTGCGCAAAGAACTGATTGAAGCCAAAGCAGAAACCCTAACGGATGAATTAACCGAACTGGGGAACCGTAAAGCTTTTAACAACACCCTGCAAGACCTCATTGAACAAAACCCCGACAACCCGGAAAGCTTGATACTGATCTTAACCGATATCGACCACTTTAAGCGCTTTAACGACACCTTTGGTCACTTGGTGGGTGACAGTGTTTTACGCTATTATTCAAACATTATGAAGAAGACCAAACAAGAAAATGACTCGGTTTGTCGCTACGGCGGTGAAGAGTTCGCCATATTAATGTCCCATAGTTCTCTTGAAAAAGGATTGGAGCGTGCTGAAAAAATTCGTCATACTTTAGAAAATGCAGTGCTCAAACGCAAAGATTCTGAAAAAACACTCGGCACCATCACCGCTTCTTTTGGGGTTGCCAGCTATAAAGGAACGGAAATTGAAACCATTGACGACTGGATTAAACGGGCTGATGATGCCCTTTATAAAGCAAAAAGCAATGGTCGAAATCAAGTGGTGAGCGAAGCGGAACTCAGTCGAGCAACGGATGTCAAAAAATAGCCAGGCCTGGCTATTTTTTCACCCGCATCAATAACGTATCTGCCCCTAAAGCTCTTAAAACATTTCGCTGTTTATTCAGTTCTAACCGATCATGAAAGGGGCCGGATCTTAATCGATAATAACGATCCGTTTTAATAAGGGTTAGTGCCAATGTTTGTTCATCTGCTTGCAAACGCTCCAACTCCTGTTGGGCTGCCGTTTCTGACCCAAATGTACCTGCAACAATATAATAAGGCTCTGACAGTTTGACCGGAATCGGGTCTGCATCCACCACCACCTCTGTTTGAGCCAGTCCCTGATAAAAGGTATATCGAATCGATTTCTCGCCTTCAACTGCCGGCATTGGGAGGCTTTCTACCACCAAAGGCGCCACCTTCGCAGCCAGTTGAGGCTGTTGAGAAGCAGGAACACGAAGGCTATCTGCTACAACGGATGTCAAAACTTCCTCATCAGACGCTTCTGAAGCCGATTTAAGCCCTTGATTCGAAAAATGTTGGGCAATCCAATAACCCAAAATCAACACCAAGGTCAACACCACCACCAGGGTCATTAAGCGCTTGTGTCCAAATTTTGATTCTGATTCAGCTGGTTGCTGTGTCTGAACCTGCGAACGGCGTTTATAAGGTTTGCGCTTAGAGGGGCCATGTCGATAATCTCGAGTTGCGCGTTTCATTTTTTTGATCCTAACATCACATTTTTTCCGGCGCCGAGACACCCAGCACCTTTAAACCATTTTGCAAAACTTGCTGAACCGCTAAGATCAAGGTTAAACGCGCATTGCGTAAGGCATCTTGCTCAACAATAAATTGACTGGCATTATAATAACTGTGCAACCCTTGCGCTAAGGATTTTAAATAATAAGCAATCTGATGGGGTTCATAAGCCAAAGCCGCGCGCCTAATCATTTCAGGATATTGCGCTAACAAGCTGGCCAAATCGGTTTCCGCTTCATCTATCAATAACTGCAATCCGGCCAAGCCCTGTTTTACATCAACCGCCATGCCTGCTTCGGTAGCCTTCGACAATACCTGGCAAATCCGCGCATGGGCATACTGAATGTAATAAATAGGGTTCTCATTCGACTTAGACTTTGCCAAATCCAAATCAAAGTCCATATGTTGTTCTGATTTACGTTGTACATAGAAAAACCGCGCAGCATCAGATCCCACCTCTACGCGCAGTTCTCTTAAGGTCACAAATTGACCCGATCGCGTTGACATCGCCAACTTTTCGCCGCCCCGATACAAAATAGCAAACTGCACCAGTAGCACTTCAAGCGCATCCGCATTGGTATCCATAGCCTGCATTGCGGCTTTAACACGCGGGACATAGCCGTGATGGTCAGATCCCCAAATATCGATCAATCGATCAAAACCTCTTTCCAGCTTATTAAAGTGATAGGCTATATCCGAAGCAAAATACGTCTTAATGCCATTATCTCTGACCACCACTCTGTCTTTTTCATCGCCATAGTCAGTCGATTTAAACCACAGAGCACCGTTTTTTTCATAAATTTTGCCGGAAGCCTGCAATTTTTCAAGCGCCGCATCTATCACACCCGAATCCATTAAAGACCTTTCCGAAAACCAATTTTCGAAATGCACCCCAAAACCCGCCAAGTCTTCACGGATATCCGCCAAAATCGTCTCTAAAGCTAAATCAAAAACATGACGATAAGCCGCTTCGCCCAATAGCGATTTTGCCCGAGCAATCAAATCATCAATATGCGCTTCCTTATCCCCGGTGACCGCACCGGACGGCCGTTTCTGCTCATCTTCACGGATACCGATAAAAATATTGTCTGCTGAATGGCGAAGCGATTCACCCTTGCTTTCATAAAGGGTTTGAGCAATATCAAAAACATAATCGCCTTTATAACCATTACTCGGGAAGTCCAGTGTTTCTCCACAATACTGGCAATAACGCAACCAGGTTGACGTTGCCAAAATATCCATTTGGCGACCCGCATCATTTACATAATATTCACGCGAAACCTCAAACCCTGCCGTTTCCAAAAGCTGTGCAACACTGGCGCCGTAAGCCGCGCCGCGGCCGTGCCCGACATGTAAAGGCCCCGTAGGATTTGCTGAAACATACTCCACCAATACCGACTGTCCCTGGCCAACATTGCACTTGCCAAATTCAGATCCCGCCGAAAGAACCTCCGCAACCACATCTAATTTTGCCGTTTCATTCATAAAGAAATTAATAAAGCCGGGCCCTGCAATCTCAACTTTCACCACACTTTTGGCCTCAGGCAGCCGTTCCACAATCATTTCCGCAATGGTACGCGGAGGTTTCCCCAGTTGCCTGGTTAACATCATCGCCAAATTGGTTGCAAAATCACCGTGGGCTTTATCGCGGGTATTTTCCACAGTGACAGATGGGTCAGCATCTGCGGGCAAAAGACCTTGCTGTTTTAAATCGGCCAAAACATTGACTAATAACTCTGCCACCTGGTGCTTCATGATCATGCTATCTCTTTTATTAAAATTAAATTTATTTTACGCTTTAACGGTTTTTTTAGCGGGCGCTTTTTTAGGCGCTGATTTTTTCGCCGGGGCTTTTTTCGTTGCGGACTTTTTAGCGGGGGCTTTTTTTGATTTTGCAGCCGAACGACCTCGCTTTTTGGGTTCAGGGGCTTCTTCTAAGCGCTTAACACACTCCTCAAAGCTTAGACTTAACGGATCTTCATCTTTTTTAATTTTGGCATTTTTCTTGGTTGCTTCATCGGTAATATAAGGCCCCCAACGCCCTTTCAAAATCTTGACGCCCGTGTCTTTAAAAACCTTAATAATTTTTTCTGCTTCAGTGACGATTTTTGCTTCAACCAAAGCCACCGCCTCATCCAAAGTAATGCTCAGTGGATCGGTTCCTTTAATGGGCGCATATTTTTTTGTACCATACTCCAAATAAGGCCCAAATGGCCCCTGTTTAGCAATAATCACTTGACCTTTTTCAACCGAAAACACGGTTCCGTCAACAGCCGTGGCAGCAAAAGACTCAGGCATTTCACCCACTTCTCTGGGCAATTTAAACAACTCCACTGCCTCATCCAGCTTCAAGGTATCCATCTTTTGGCCAGGCATTAAACTGGCAAAAGTCGGTTTTTCCTCATTTTCACCATCTCCCAACTGCACATAAGGACCAAAACGCCCAATCTTCACAAACATCGGTTTACCCGTTTTGGGGTCTGTCCCCAATAGTCTTGCCTGCCCGGCTTCTTCACGGGAAACATCCTCTGCGGCAACCACCTTAGGATGAAATTGGCTGTAAAACTTTGTCAGCATCTGTTGCCAAGACTCTTTACCCTGGGCGATCACATCAAACTCTGACTCCACCATTGCGGTAAATTGATAGTCTAAAACATCCCCAAAATGCTTCACTAAGAAACTGGTGACGATGCCGGCAATATCCGTTGGAAACAGTTTGTTTTTTTCAGTGCCCGTCATTTCCGAAAGCACTTCTTGGTCAATCTTTGTGGATGACAAGGTCAATTGTCGGTAATCTCGAGGCGTGCCTTCTCGATCTTCCTTTACCACATAGCCTCTTTGCTGAATGGTATCGATAGTCGGCGCATAAGTGGATGGCCTGCCAATGCCCATTTCTTCTAGCGTTCGAACCAAACTGGCTTCATTGTAGCGAGCTGGCGCGCGTGAAAAACTTTGGCGCGCCGTCAACTCCCCTAATTTCAAGTGTTGCCCAACGGTCATCGGAGGCAATTGACTCGACTTGGCATCATCGTCCAAATCGTAAACTTTCAAAAATCCTTCAAAGGTAATCACTTCTCCTTTGGCCGACAATTTCTCTTTTGGCAAGCCGCTGATGGCAATATCTACAGTTGTACGCAAAAATTGTGCGTCGGTCATTTGCGATGCCATCGCTCTCCGCCAGATTAATTGATACAAGCGTTGCTCATTACGCTCTCCATTAACCGTGCTGAGCGAAAATTCGGTTGGCCGAATTGCTTCATGAGCTTCTTGAGCATCGGCATTTTTGGTTTTATAGCGGCGGGTTTGCGCAAACTTTTCTCCATACTGATTCACGATGGTACTACGCGCCTTTTGAATCGCTTCATCCGACAAATTCAGCGAATCGGTACGCATATAGGTAATTTTGCCTGACTCATATAACCGTTGTGCAACCATCATGGTTTGTTTGACAGAAAACCCGAGCTTAGCTGCGGCTTCCTGTTGCAATGTAGACGTGGTAAACGGGGGCTTGGGCGACTTTTTTGCGGGTTTTTCTTCGAGATTCCCAACCGTTAACTGACTCGATTGCACCGCTTGCAAATAGGCTAAAGCTTCCGCTTCGCTTTTAAAGGTTGCATTGCGTTTAACGTCAACCGTGCCAAGCTGTTTTTGTTGGGCATCTAAAATTACCAACTGCCCCTGAAGGCGGTAAACCACTTCCGGGGTAAAGGCGTCAATTTCACGCTCGCGCTCTACTATCAAACGCACGGCTACCGACTGTACTCGACCGGCAGACAAGCCTGTACGAATTTTTTTCCAAAGGATCGGTGACAGTTCAAACCCGACAATTCGATCTAAAATACGCCTTGCTTGTTGTGCGTCAACCAAGTCCATATCGACCAGACGCGGTTCGGCAATGGCTTTTTGAATCGCCGTCTGAGTGATTTCATGAAACACGATTCGCTTGGTTTCCTTCACATCCAGATTTAACGCTTCCGCCAAATGCCAAGCGATGGCTTCCCCTTCGCGATCCTCATCCGTCGCCAACCAGACGGTTTCGGCAGTCTTCGTTAGTTTTCGCAATTCGGCAACGGTTTTTTTCTTATCTGCAGAAATCTCATAATTGGGTAAAAAGCCATGATCAATATCAATTCCCATACCTTTTTTTTGAATATCGCGAATATGACCATAACTTGAGCGCACGGTAAATCCCTTACCTAAATACTTTTCAATGGTTTTTGCTTTTGCCGGTGACTCTACTATTACCAAATTCGTCATCATCGTTGTCTCTTAAGTGTGCATTGCCAAGTTCAAGTTAGCAATTGAAGTTTGTTACTAAACCTGATTACTTTTTTAAGGGTGCAAAAAAAATGCTTGAATTGCAACTCTTTTATCTGAAGCGGATTAATTGCGGCGCATTCTACCGCTAAATTTAAAAATTACCAAATAAACCGAAGCAGACCTTAACGCAAGCGTCGCCAACGTCCTGCTGAGAGCGCTTCGACTTCGCCTTGCAATTCCAACATTAATAGCTCCGCTTGTAATTGCGCAACACCCCAGCCTGTTAAGTTGACCAACTCGTCCAAACCGATGGGATCAAAATCCAAGTGTTTCATCAGCAAACCCGATGATTTATTTTGTTGCGAAGCGGCCGGGGCGGAAACCTCCGAAAAATTCAACTCCGATTGCAACATTGCCGATAACTCTTCCAAAATATCTTGACCGGATTCCACCAGCTTTGCGCCTTGACGGATCAATTGGTGACAGCCTTTGACCTGGGGGTTATGAATGGAACCGGGGACGGCAAAAACCTCTCTATCTTGTTCTAAAGCCGTTCTGGCGGTAATCAGTGAACCGCTTTTTAGCGCTGCCTCCACGACCAATGTCCCCACACTTAAACCGGAAATAATCCGATTACGTTGAGGAAAATGATGTGCCAGAGGTTTCACGCCTAATGGATATTCAGAAATCATCGCGCCGGACTCGGCAATCTGTCTCGCCAAATCACGATTGGTTGCCGGATAAACTCGATCCAATCCGGTCGCCACCACCGCGATGGTCGTCCCACTGGATTGATTGGCATCGGCATTCAAGGCTTTCAAAGCACCTTCATGCGCAGCCTTATCAATCCCGGAGGCCAGTCCACTGGTCACCACCAACCCCACACTCGCTAAATAGTGGGCAAAATCGCTGGCAATCAAACGCCCCGTTTTAGAGGCATTACGACTGCCGACAATCGCCAATTGTGGCTGAGACAGCAACTGAATATCTCCCCGCACATATAATAACAGTGGCGGATCGCTAATTTGCTTCAATAACGGTGGATAATGGCTCTGTTGCCAAGTCACGATGGCCTGGTTCGGTTGCTGTGTCCACTCAATCGCCTGATCCACTTTTTTCGGTTTTTCAGCATCCAACCACTTCTCCATCTGCTTAGGCGTCAAAATCTGTGACTGTTGCCAGGCCGAGTCAGAAGCCGCTAAAGCTTGCTCAAGACTGCCAAAATAACGCTCAATTTGTGCAATTTGTTTAAACCTCACTTGCGCAAAATGCAGGTTCAATCCTTGTTTTAAGGTGTCTAAGTCAGACATAAGCCATTCAATCCGTTATAATTCTCTTAGCAAAAACCAGATACAATCCATTTTTGTCGGCACACAGTGTCGTGCCCACAAAGGTCTTTTAAACCCTTAAAAAGTATACTCGTTATTATGGACAAACTCGACATCGTTCTCTACCCTGACACAGGTCTGAGAGAGACTTGCCACCCCATTCCGGAAATGACCGATGCGTTAGATCGGCTCATTGATGAGATGTTCTACACCATGTATGATGCTCCCGGCATCGGCTTGGCAGCGCCTCAAGTTGCTGTACAACAACGCCTAATCGTGGTTGATGTGTCTGAATCAAAAGATCAACCCATCGCATTATTAAACCCGGAAATTCTCAACAGTGCGGGCAAGATCACCTGGGAAGAAGGCTGCTTATCCCTCCCGGGAATTTACGCCAAAGTGAACCGTCCTTCAGAAATCTTAGTCCGCGGTATGGATCGGGATGGCAACCCCATTGAATTTGAAGCGCAAGATCTCTTAGCAGTCTGTATTCAACATGAAATTGACCATCTGAATGGCACACTGTTTATTGACCATTTATCAACTTTAAAACGTACCCGCGCCATTCAAAAGTTTAAAAAGGAAATGGCTCAAGATGCCAATTAACAAAACGCCGACTGCCAAGCGACGCCCCCTTAACATTATATTTGCCGGTACGCCAGAGTTTTCGGTGCCAGCATTACAGACCTTATTAAACTCTGTGCACCATGTCATTGCAGTCTATACACAACCGGATCGCCCTGCCGGCAGAGGCCGTAAATTAACCGCCAGCCCGGTAAAACAATTGGCATTGCAAGCCGACCTGCCAGTTTATCAACCCGATTCACTCAAAACGACCGAAGCTCAAGCGGCTTTAGCCGAACTCAATGCCGATGTAATGATTGTGGTGGCTTATGGGTTAATCCTGCCCAAAACCGTTTTAGAAATGCCAACCTATGGCTGCCTAAACATTCACGCCTCTTTATTACCCAGATGGCGCGGCGCAGCACCTATCCAAAGAGCCATTCAAATGGGTGATTCCGAAACTGGCGTGACCATTATGCAAATGGATGAAGGGCTCGACACAGGTGCAATGCTCACCACGCTAACCACGCCCATCCGACCGGAAGATACCGCACAAAGCTTACATGACCGCCTCAGCCAACTCGGATCAGAAGCCCTGATGCAAACATTGGATGCCTTACAGGCAGATGCATTAAAACCCATTCCCCAACCCACTGATGCCGTCACCTATGCAGAAAAACTCACTAAAGCAGAGGCAGAAATTGATTGGAAGGCACCAGCGGTTGACATTGTCCGTCAAATCCACGCATTTAACCCTTGGCCGGTCGCTTTCAGCTATTTTCAAGGGCAACCCCTGCGGATTTGGCAAGCCACCCTAGGGCAAAAAACCCTTAAAAAACCACCAGGCCTGGTCATTTCTGTGACCAAACAAGGCATTGAAGTGGCCGCCGGAAAAGGTTCTTTATGGATTACTCAGTTACAACCTGCCGGCAAAAAAGCCATGTCCGCTTATGATTTTGCTCAAGCTCGCCAGCTCATCGGTCAAGCATTTGGGATCAATGATGACGACAACTGATTCTCGCTTTATTGCTTTAAAAATCTGTCTCACGGTTATTGACCAAGGGCGTTCACTTAGCCAGTCCTTAAATGAGGGCTTGGCGCAATTTAAAGATCGTCGCGAAAGAGCCTTTGCCCAAAACTTGGTGCTGGGCACCTTACGGTGGCAACTTCGTCTTGAAGCCATTCGCGAACAGTTACTCAGCAAACCGCTCAAAGCCAAAGATGCCGACCTTAACCAATTAATTTGTATAGGACTGTATCAAATTTTATATATGGACACCCCGGAACATGCCGCCGTTTCTGAAACGGTTCAACTCACCGGCCGCCTCAAAAAACCTTGGGCCAAAGCGCTAATCAATGGCGTTCTAAGAAATTTTTTGCGAGATCAAGATAAGATTTGTACTGAAGTTGATAAAAAGCCGGCCTATTGCTATTCGCATCCACAATGGTTTACCAAAGCCATGCGCCAAAGCTACCCTAACGACTGGCAGGCGATTTTAACCGCCAACAATCAACCCGCCCCCTTAACATTAAGAGTAAATCCCGTTCAACAAACGCCTGAAAACCTGATACAACAGTTATCAGATGTTGGCATCAGTGCAACGCGACACGCCTACGCGCCACAAGGTATTATTCTGGCGCAAAGTACCGACATTACCCGATTACCAACCTATGAAACAGGGGGATTTAGTGTTCAAGATGGCGCCGCACAATTGGCCGCACACCTGCTGAATCCGCAACCCCACGACACTCTATTAGATGCCTGCGCGGCGCCGGGTGGCAAAACCACGCATTTATTGGAATTAACGCACAACCAAGCACAGGTTTATGCCTTAGAAAAGGATCCCGGCCGAATTGAGCGCCTAACAGACAATTTGCATCGTTTGAATCTTCATGCTGAAATTGCCGCTGGAGATGCAGCGGATTTAACGGAACTTTGGCCGGATATTCAATTCGATAAAATCCTATTGGATGCCCCCTGTTCTGCGACAGGTATTATTCGCCGCCATCCCGACATTAAATGGCACCGCACCCTAGAAGACATCAGCGCACTGACCCACTTGCAAGCACAAATTTTAAAATCCGTCTGGAGCAGACTCAAACCTGGCGGGCAATTGCTCTATGCCACTTGTTCAGTTTTACCCCAGGAAAACCGTTTACAAATGACTCAATTTTTAGCCGAGACCGAAGATGCAACCGAAGCACCTTACCGGATCAACCAACACCCCATCACCTTAAGCACAGGATTAGGCGCTCCAGGTCTTCAATTATTACCAGGCCTGGCCGATATGGATGGTTTTTATTACTGCTTACTCCAGAAGGATGTTTAGCGGATGAATACCACACAACGCCTTTGGTTAAAAGCGTTATCCCTTGTGGTGATTTTCGGCATGCCAACCGCGCAAGCCGACATTCAAGTTCTGTCTCTCAATGATTATCAAGTGAATCAGCAATTGGTATTAGACGCGACGATTGACATCAACCTCGCACCACTTATTATCGAAGCCGTCAACCATGAAGTACCTTTGACGTTTACCACCGAAATCGAGCTGAATGAACGTTATTCGTTACTCGGCATTGACCTGTCTCGCAATCGCGTGAAGATCACTTACGAATCACAAGTGAACTATTTTGGATTCAATAAAATTTATGTCATTTCGAATAAGCGAAATCAAAAAGTCCAGTCGTTTTCCAGCCTATCCGAGGCCTTAAAAACCATGGGAACCCTATCGAGCTTTTATCTTGCCAATTTGGCCGACTTACACCCCAACACCCTCTATACCATTAAAATACGGGTGGCACTCAATCAGTGGAAGTTACCCACCCCACTGATTCTGGATGCCTTGTGGAAGTCCGATTGGCAATTGGATAGTGGCTGGCACCAGACCCAAATTCAATCTCCCAAAAGTTGGCAATAACCCATGAAAAAACAGATCAAAACGTTTTTATTAAGCCAATATGGCTGGTTAAGCATTATTTCGAGCTTATTGCTGGCCATTTTAGTGGTGATGAGCCAAATCCTGCAAAACGCCTCTCAATTTGCGGAAAGCTATTCGACCTTACTGTTTATCGCTTTTTCCGGGATTATTTTACTGGTTATTTTTTTAGTCAAAACGCTGCTCAAGCTTCACTGGCAATATCGCAACAATGTCGCAGGCATCAAACTCACTGTCCGCCTAACCATCATCATCAGCGCCATGCTCGGTATCCCATTAACGATTGTCTTTTATTTTTCGATGAGTTTTGTCCATCAAGGCATTGATCAATGGTTTGACGTCAAAACCGAAACCGCACTCAGTAATGCAGTTAAACTGGTACAAACCTCATTAGACGACCAAACCCGTCGCAAACTCAATAACACCCAACAAGTATTAAAACGCCATCAAGAAGACTTAATTCACGCGCCCATCCTGACCCTAAACAAGATCGGCGAGCAACTTAATGCCCGCGAAATCTCTCTTTATAGTTCAGACGGACAACTGATTGCATACAACAGCCAAGAAAATATTGGCATCTTACCCACAGCGCCGGCGCCCAGATTGTTTCAACAAATCCGTAAACGCCTAACCTATGCCGCCATTGAAACCCAACCAGGCGTCAATTCACAACACCAATTCATCCACATTATCCTACCGGTCAACGATCTTTTGAATAATAAACTCTATGCCTTACAAGTTATTTTTCCGATCCCGGATCAACTCAGTCAATTGGCAACAACGGTGCAAGTCGCTTCCGGTCAATATCAAGAATTGTCCTACCTGAGAAACCCGCTTAAAACCAGCTTTACGGTAATTTTAACCCTGGTGTTTTTACTCACCTTAATCAGTGCATTGTTGTTTACCATTCGAACCATTGAAAACATTATCCGTCCCATTCGAACCCTTGCCGAAGGCACAAAAGAAGTCTCAAAAGGAAACTACACGCTAACCATGCCCATTGAGAGTCATGACGAAATGGGGCAATTGATTCAATCCTTTAACGACATGATTCAACAAATCGCCAAGGCACGAAATGAAATTAAGTTCGGCCAGCAGCAAGCCGAAATGCAAAAGCTCTATCTTCAAGCCATCATTAAAAACCTCAACAGTGGTGTGCTCACTTTTGACAACCATATGCGTTTAAAAACCCTGAACGATGCCACCAATCGCATCCTTAACACCGACCTATTTTCTCAAGTGGGCAATGAAGTTGATGTCATCTTAAACCAACCGGAATACCACCCCCTCAACACTTTTTTCGAGCAAGTCTTCCCACTGTTTCGCAAGGATGCCAAACCCTGGAGTCAGCAACTCAGTTACGATGATGTTTCTGACCGTAAAATGCTTTTGGTACACGGCTCCACTTTGCCCAGTTTGGATCAAGGCATGAGTGGCTATGTCATTGTTATTGAAGATATTACAAAAATTATAAAAGCACAACTCCACGCCGCTTGGAATGATGTCGCACAACGATTGGCTCACGAAATAAAAAACCCACTGACCCCCATTCAGCTCTCAGCAGAACGTCTTAACTACAAGCTATCCAGTAAACTAGAAGGCGCGGATCATCAACTGCTCAAACGCATGACAGCGACCATTATTGAACAGGTACTGGCAATGCAAAACCTGGTAGACGCCTTTAACGAATATGCAGATACACCTGAGCTGGAATTAAGTCAAATAAACCTCAATGATTTAGTACGAGATGTAGTACACATGTACAAAGATCCCTCCGCCAATTGGCGAGTCGTTGCAGAAGTGGATAGTCAGTGCCCAATCATTTCTGCTGACCCCAACAAACTCCGACAACTCCTCCATAATCTAATTAAAAATGGCTTGGAAGCTTGTGAAGCCAAGCCCCAAGGTTTGGTCAGAGTCATCACTCAAAACATGAATGATCATCAAATCCAACTCAGTGTTTGCGATAATGGCGAAGGCATAACTGAAAACATCAAAAACTGGATTTTTGAACCTTATGCGACGGGCAAACCAAAAGGAACGGGTTTGGGATTACCCATAGTGAAAAAAATTGTCGATGAACATCAAGGGCAAATTCAGGTAGAATCTTCACCTGAAACCGGAACTTGTTTTATTATTCAACTCCCAAAAACACAATAAAGGGTCCCTCGATTAACAGCAAGGACACACGACTTCAATGATCAAACCCAGCAAAATCCTCATCGTTGATGATGAAAAAGATATTCGTAATCTCATGCAGGAAATCTTCACCGAAGAAGGTTACCAAGTCATGCTCGCTGCAAATGGACAGCAAGCTCAGGTTATCTGGCGCGACAAATCGCCCGACATTATTTTTTTAGATATTTGGATGCCCGATATTGACGGCATTAGCTTGCTTAAGAAAATGAAAACCGAAAAAGTCCTCGATCACAGTTGTGTCATTATGATGTCCGGGCATGGCACCATTGAAACCGCTATTGAAGCCACCAAGCTCGGTGCCTATGACTTTTTGGAAAAACCGCTGTCGCTTGCCAAACTGTTGATTACCGCAGAAAGAGCGATGACCCATTTTCAACTGCATCACGAAAACCGCCACCTAAAACAAAAAATGCCCGAACAAATTTTGCCCATCGGCAAAAGTAAACTGATTAGCGAGCTGTGCGACACCATTAAACGGCTTTCACAATACACCATGCCGATCCTGATTGAAGGCGAGCCGGGCACAGGAAAACAACGAATTGCCAGCGCCATCCACAAATTAAGCGCCCGCAAAGACCAACCACTTTTCACGATTAATGCCGCTGACTTTTCCGATCAAGAAAAACGCATCCTAGGTGAAAAGTCTCCTAAAACGACCATTACCGGCGAACTGATTCATGCCACGGGGGGGACTTTGGTGATTTCGAATGCAGAAAAGCTTGATACCAAAGGTCAAGCTTTTTTAAGCCAACTAATTTTTGAAAATGGTTTTATTCGCCCCGGCAGTCATCAAAAAACCTCCGTTGATTTGCGCATTATCGTGCTGTCATGTGGTGGATTGGAAAGCTTAGTTGAGCAAAATAGATTTCGTGAAGACTTATTAAATCGCTTACACGTCATGCCCATTCAAGTACCTTCTTTACGTCAACATACTGAAGACATTCCCGAACTGGTCGATCACTTTTTAGATTATTTTTTAACAAACGAAGGTCTGGAATATCGAGAATTTACGGTTGCAGCACAGAATGTATTGCGGCAATATAGCTGGCCGGGGAACTACCGAGAGCTTAAAAACCTCGTTCAACGTTTGTTAATTTTGGGCGAGGGCGATGTCGGCGCAGATGAAGTTCGCCATGCCTTGGAAAAACGACGCAGTGAGTTTGGCTCATTTAATGCGGTTGATACCGCCATCAATTTAAAGCAAGCCAAAGAGCAGTTTGAAGCGGCTTATCTCAGTCAATTATTACGTGAGACAGGCGGAAATGTCACTGAAACGGCACGGTTATCAGGCGTTGAACGCACCAATTTATACCGAAAACTCAAAGCCTTAAATATTGATCCCAAAAATCCAAAATAGCACTGTGCAAGCCTGCTATTCAAGTTAAAATGTTTATCCATTATACGAATGAAAAGTGAGTCAATATGAATATTCTTATCCTGGGCGCGGGACAAGTCGGAAGCTCATTAGCAGAACTCCTCGCTCATTCTAATAATGATGTAACCGTAGTGGATCTTGACCAAGCCAGCTTACAGCGCCTACAAGACCGTTTGGATATTCGTACCGTTAATGGACATGCTGCTGACCCCGACATTCTCAACCTGGCCGGGCTTGAAGATGCGGACATGCTCATTGCCGCCACCCATGAAGATGACACCAATATTGTGGCATGCCAATTGGCGCATATTATGCACAAAACAGAAACAAAGATTGCGCGTGTGCGTAGCCCAAGTTATCTTAATCACCCCGAATTATTTGACCGAAATCAAAATTCAGATGCGATTCCGATCAATGTCTTAATTAGTCCTGAAACCTTGGTAAAAGACTACATTTTGCAACTGATTGATTATCCCGGTTCCTTGCAAGTGGTTGACTTCGCCGATGGTAAAGTGCGTCTGGTCGCCATTCGCGCTTATGAAGGTGGGTTATTAGTGGGTAAAAAAATTCGCGAAATTAAACATCACCTGCCAGAGGGCGTTATGCACCGCATTGTCGCTATCTATCGTCATAATGAAATTGTTATCCCCACGGGAGAAGTGACCATTCAGGTCGGTGATGAGGTATTTTTCTTGGCGGAACCTTCACACATTCCTAAAATTGTACAAGAATTGCGCCGTGATAAATTGCGGCCTTCTCGTAATATTATGATTGCAGGGGGCGGCAATATTGGTTTTAACCTCGCCAAAGAATTAGAAAAACAACATAACGTTAAAATCATCGACCACAATATTACCCAAGCACGTAAAATTTCAGAGCAACTAGAAGATGCCATTGTCATTCATGGTGATGTCGCCGATCGCTCCTTGCTCGTTGAAGAAAATATTGATGAAATCGACTTATTTGTTGGGCTCACCAATTCTGACGAGGCCAATATTATCTCAGGCATGCTGGCCAAAAAACTGGGCGTACGCCGTGTCATTGCCTTGGTCAATAATCAATCCTATGTGGATTTAATTCAACTGAACAGTATTGATATTGCCCTTTCTGCCGACCAAATCACCACCAGTCGCTTGTTGCATTACATGCGACAAGGGGATACCGTTAAAGCCTTTACTCTCCGAAGAGGAACCGCCGAGGCGATGGAAGTCATTGTTCACGGTAGTGAAAACTCTTCCCACATTATTGGCAAACGCATTGGCGAAATTGCCTGGCCAAGCAGCATTACCATTGGCTGTATTATTCGAGATGAAGAGGTGTTATTTTCACATCGAGATTTATCGATTGAAGCAGAAGATCATGTCATTTTATTTTTAAACGACCCGACACAAGCCATCGAAATCACCGATCTTTTCAAACCACACGAAAAGAAAAGTTGGTTCTCGTGATCGGATAAGGCAACACATGCATACCAATATTATTCTAAAAGTGCTGGGACTCTTGCTAATGTTGTTTAGCCTATCATTGATTCCACCTGTGGTGGTTTCTTTAATCTATCATGATGGCGGCACACAAGACTTCTTATTATCTTCAATGACTCTTTTCTTGGTTGGAACATCGATGTGGTTTCCATCCCGCCATGTGCAGCGAGACCTTAAAATCCGTGATGGATTTATCATTGTCGTCATGTTTTGGGTCGTGCTTGGTTTTGCCGGAGCCGTGCCCATGTACTTCACCTCCAATCTATCCATCACCCTCACCGATGCGATATTTGAATCTTTTTCAGGCTTAACCACCACGGGTGCTACCGTCATGAGTGGGATTGAAAACCTCCCCCACTCCATGTTGTGGTACCGTCAACAACTGCAATGGCTTGGCGGCATGGGGATTATCGTATTGGCCGTCGCGATCTTGCCAATGCTGGGCATTGGGGGCATGCAACTTTACCGCGCCGAAACCCCGGGGCCGGTTAAAGACAATAAACTGGCGCCACGCATCTCTGAGACCGCCAAAGCGCTTTGGTATATTTATCTCGGCATCACCTTGGCCTGTGCATTCAGTTTTAGAATGGCCGGCATGAGCTGGTTTGATGCCTTTGCCCATAGTTTTTCCACCGTGGCCATTGGCGGCTTCTCCACCTATGACGCCAGCATTGGCTATTTTGACAGTATTCAGATCGAAGTCATTACCATGTTGTTTATGTATATCGCCGGCATTAATTTTGCGCTCCACTTTACCGCCTTCCGTCACCTATCTTTTAAGCGCTATTTATCTGACCCGGAATACAAAGGCTATACGCTGATCATACTGACCAGCATCCTCATTGTCTCCAGCTACCTCTATTTCAACGAAATTGCAGCCGGTTGGCAAGAAGCTTTACGCTATGGCAGCTTTCAAGTGATTTCTATTGGCACAACTGCCGGATTCGCCAGTACCGACTTTACTGTTTGGCCAGCTTTCTTACCCATTTTTTTAATCTTATTAAGTTACATTGGAGGGTCCGCTTACTCCACCGGCGGGGGGATGAAAGTCATTCGAGTCATGTTGCTTTTTAAACAAGGAATGCGAGAAATCCAACAACTGCTCCACCCGAATGCATTGATGCCTGTCAAGCTCAATGGCAAACCCGTTTCCGAAAAAATTATGACGGCCATTTGGGGCTTTTTCTCTTTGTATGTGTTTATCGTCGTCATTCTCACCTTAGTGTTATTGGCGATGGGATTGGATGGATTAACCGCTTTCTCGGCGGTAACGGCCACCATTACCAATCTTGGCCCGGGGCTGGGGGATGTATCGGCTAACTTTTCAGGATTAAGTGACCCGGCAAAATGGGTGCTGACCTTTACCATGCTCCTCGGACGTTTAGAGCTGTTCACGCTCTTAGTGCTCTTTACCACAGCCTTTTGGCGCAAATAAACCATGAATCAACCCTCACGCTCTAACAAATGGGATCAACACTATGCTGAACACCCTGCCAATAAGCCGGTTGAAGCCGCCTGGGTATTAAAACAGCATTTGGCCGATCTGCCGTTACGTGGCAAAGCACTTGATTTAGCCTGTGGGCTGGGTGGCAATGCCCGCTTATTGGCGCAATGTGGCTTTAAAGTGGATGCTTGGGATATTTCTGATACGGCGCTCACCCACCTCAATAATTGGGCGGCCGTCAATCGACTGCCCATCACCCCCATGCTCTGCGACTTTGAACAGATGCTGTTTCCCTATCAACAATATGATGTCATTGTCATTAGCCGTTATCTCAACCGCGACCTTTGGCCACAAATCTGCCAAGCCCTGAAACCGCATGGCAAACTGTTTTTCCAAACCTTTTTAGCACCGGTGCAACCCCATGCGCCCAAAAACCCGGCCTATTATTTACAAGCCGGCGAATTGCAAACGCTCATTAATTCTGACCAGGCCTGGTCAAATTTTCGGCTAGAAATCTATGGCGAAGGCTGGTTAACAGAGGACGAAAGTTCACATCGTTATGCGTGGATGATTGCACAAAAACGTCCTGCTCAATAACGCCATGATGACACGCCCTCTCACACTGTCGCCGATTCATCTTGGCATGTTATTGGCCACCTTTGGCACTGCGCTGTTTTCGCTCAAATCCATTTTCATTAAATTGGCCTACCTAGAAGGGCTCAATACCGACAGTGTGCTGATGTTGCGCATGGCGATTTCATTGCCGATTTATCTGGGCATTCTGCTTTGGTTAATCCGCCGACAAGCGCACAGCGCTGTTCAGCCGGCACAGCTTCCAATGATTTTATTACTGGGATTTTTGGGCTACTTTTTAGCGTCTTGGCTCGACCTAAAAGGACTTGAAACCATTAGCGCACAACTGGAACGCCTGACCCTCTTTACCTACCCGATTTTGGTGGCCTTACTCGGTGCACTGTTTTTTAAAACCCCCATTACCGCCAAAGTGGGGTTGTCCTTACTCATCACTTATGGCGGCCTTTGGGTGGTGTTTTATCAAGAATTACAATTAATTGGCGATGGCACGGTATTTGGCACTGTGATGGTCTTTTTGGCTGCGCTCAGTTTTTCGGTCTATGTGCTACTAGGCAAGCGCATTATTCACCAAACCGGCAGCCTGATGTTTACCGCACTGGCCATGACCTCATCCAGCGTCATTACCCTGATTTATTTTAGCGTTTGGGTTGGATTTACCGGCTTAGAAGTGACGCAAATGGCTTGGGGTTGGTTGATATTATTGGCCATCTTCAGCACCGTCATTCCCAGCTTTATGATTGCCGAAGCCATCGCGCTCATCGGCCCAACTCAAACCGGCATCCTTGGCACTTTAGGCCCCATCTTCACCATCCTACTGGCGGTTTGGTGGCTCAACGAACCCTTTGGTCTCGCCCATCTCATCGGCCTCAGCCTCGTCATCAGCGGCGTGCTGCTGCTCACCCTAAAAAATCGTTAATACCCTCACAAACATTGAAACGCCTGTCCTTCAAATATCGGCCGTTTAGTGCCTTAAAACAAATGACGATGCGTGCTATCATGGCTCAAATAATTAACACAGCCAATGTCATCAGTAACCGTTAATAGAGAGTGCAAACCGCTTGGATTATTCTTATTGTCGAAAATTGAGTCAGTCTCATCCTGCTTGGCGTTTAATGCGAGCCGATAATGCGCCTTTGATTATCAGTTTTTTGCATCAGACCTTTATTCTGCCTAATTTACGCAGTATTAAACAATCCGAACTGGTATTAATGCTGGACGATTTTTTATATCAGCTACGTTTGAGTGAGGGGGAAGACAGTTTTCCCAAAAGCGCCCACCAATATCTGGAAGACTGGGCACACAATGATAAAGGTTGGCTACGCAAATTTTATCCTTTTCAATCCGACGAAGCCGTATTTGATCTCACGCCCGGAACCGAAAAGGCGATTGGATGGTTGGCAAGCTTAAATCAGCCCAATTTTATCGGCACCGAATCCCGTTTGTTAATGTTATTTGATTTGATCAAACAAATGGTCACCGGCTCAGAAACCAATGCCAAGGTTCGCCTGCAGCAACTACAACAACGCAAAGCGCAAATTGAAACCGAAATGCAGGCGATTGAAAACGGTGAATTAAACGTCATGGATGACACGGCGTTAAAAGATCGATTTATGCAATTCTCGCAAGTGGCACGCGAATTATTAGCGGATTTCCGCCAAGTGGAACAAAACTTTCGAGAACTTGACCAATCGGTACGTGAAAAAATTGCCGGCTGGGATCAAGGCAAAGGTCAATTACTGGAAACCGTGTTTGGCGAACAGGATGCGATTGCCGATTCCGACCAGGGCAAGAGTTTTCGGGCGTTTTGGGATTTTTTAATGTCCAGCCAAAGTCAGAACGAACTCACCGATTCTCTGGAAAAAGTGTTTCAACTGGATCCCGTTAAAAGCTTACAGCCCGATACGTCGCTGAAAAAAATCCATTACGATTGGCTTGAAGCGGGGGAACAAACCCAACGAGTGGTCTCAAAGTTGTCACAACAGTTGCGACGGTTTTTAGATAACCAAGCCTATCTTGAAAACAAACGACTGGTACAAAAAATTGATGACCTTTTGCGCCAAGCCATTCAGATCAAACCCCTGCTGCCACCTAACGGCCAGCTTAGCGGCGACTTTGCAGCATTTATGCACTTGGATCTACCCAAACTCGACATCGATTTACCCATGGAGCGCCCCTTGTTTAGCGTCCCCTTGGTACAAAATTTTGACCTAGATGTTGAAGTAGACGAAGGCGAAACGGTCAATGTCGATGACTTGTTTAATCAAGTGTTTGTCGATGAGCAGGTCTTAGAAAAAAATATTGAACGAATGTTAGAAACACAAGGCCAAATCAACCTGCCCGATATTTTGAAACAGCACCCACTGACTTTAGGGGTCGCCGAACTGATTGGATATTTATCGCTCGCCACCAAAATAGACGGCGACGCCCGCTTTGCCGGTGTAATCGACGAACACCAACAAGACCAACTACAATGGCAAGACCTAGAAGGCAGAAACCGCCAGGCCTGGATACCCAGAGTGATTTACACAAGGCGTTAAACTTGTGATATCGCGTATTTGGTTTGAAATACGCAATTATTTCACCAACGTTTGCAAAAAGACTTTTACGCTTTGCATGGAAGTAAAAATTAAAAAACTGTCTTTATGTAAAAGACATTTTCATATAGACTGTCACTTATGGATAAAAAAACACTTATTAAGCAGTTAATCTCAGACTTTCATGTCGCACAGATTCGGCCATTGGTGGCGCGTGATATTGTCTTGCCGTTAGACATCGAAAAGATTGTGGTGGTCACGGGGATGCGCCGTGCAGGGAAAACCTCCTTGCTGTTAAATGCGATTCAAACTCTTCGCCAGTCGCTGACGGTGGAAAAATTAGTTTATCTTAGTTTTGAAGATGAGCGTTTGAGCTTGCAAGCTGAAGACTTGGATTTGATTTTGCAGGCTTACCGTGAGCTGTATCCTGAGTTGGATTTATCCCAGTGTTATTTTTTCTTTGACGAAATTCAGGAAGTTCAAGGCTGGGAAAAATTTATCCGACGTTTAGATGATAGTGTCAGTCGGCGTATTTATTTAACCGGCTCGAACTCGAAACTGCTTAGCTCGGAAATTGCGACATCTTTGCGAGGTCGCTGTCTGAACTTTGAGATGTTTCCACTCAGTTTTCGTGAGTTTTTACGCTTTAAAAATATTGAACCTGACATCGTAAGCTCTAAAGGGCGCGCCTTGCTCAATACGACCTTTGAGCAGTATTTGGTTCAAGGCGGCTTTCCGGAGTTGGTGGCGATTGAGTCCGCAGAGATTCGACGCAAAATTCTGCAAGATTATTACGATGTGATGTTATTTCGTGACGTGATTGAGCGTTATCAGGAAGGCAATATTCCGGCATTGAAATATTTTTTAAAACGCCTGCTGGAAAGCGTTTCCAGTCCACTTTCGATTGCCAAAATTCACAATGAAATGAAGTCTGCGGGTTTTAGAGTGGGTAAAAACAGCCTGCACGATTATTTGGCGATGAGCGAGGCGGTGTATTTTACGCTGATCGCCAGCAAGTACGACCCATCGATTGTGCGCCAAAACATGGCCGAGAAAAAAGGCTACATTATTGACAATGGATTTTTAACCCAACTGAGCTTTCGCTATCAGCAGGATCATGGCAAGCTGCTGGAAAACCTAGTTGCCATTAGTTTGCGCCGTCAAAATCAAAATCTGCATTTTATTAAAGGTTCGCAAGAATGTGATTTTGTTTTTCAAACCGAAGACGGGATGATGCCTTTGCAGGTTGCCTATGATCTCAGCCATCCTGACACCCTAACGCGAGAGCTGAACGGATTGGTCAAAGCCGCCGAGTTTTTAAACCAGCGTAAAGGCGTTATCATTACCCACAATGAAGCGCGGGAATTGGTGCACCACAATATTGAGGTGAAAATGTTACCGGCCTGGCAATTCTTATTATCCGAAACTGCGGGCTAAGAATGATGACCAAACCGAATTTAAACGCCAACTGACCGACACGCTTGAAAAAGAGGTGTCGCGTTTCTGAATGCTAAGCAGGGCCGTGAAATTTATATCGGCGTTGATGACGTAACGCAGAAAGCGGTGGCTTTAGCGGATTTAGTTGACTATTACAACACAAAACATTCAGCGGCAAAGTTCAACCCAAATGGGACACAATTGCCCGAGTCATGCGCGCACTGCATGTAGATATGATTGTTGAATTCGACACCGAAACACGTTTTAAAACGCTGGCGGCAAAAGGCGATCTGAAAGAAGGCTTGTCTTTGCTGGATTAGTCGGATGCGCATTTTAAAACCAATACTGAAACCAAGTAAGTTATGACTTGGCGAATTTATTGATGTGCGCCGTATCACCAGATACCGTGTTTGATTTTAAAAATCAAACACAATTCCTATATTCTGGATCAAAAGGTTTGCCGCTCTTTAAAATAGCAAACACCATATGAATTAATTTACGCATCACAGCCACAATCATTTTT
>Ga0210050_1001072_pt1 | contig 31286 bp, 24 predicted proteins | sample CryGey132114_all_FD_185463 | JGI IMG/M metagenome (GOLD analysis project Ga0210050, IMG submission 185463) | Groundwater microbial communities from aquifer - Crystal Geyser CG22_combo_CG10-13_8/21/14_all (SPAdes) (version 2) | ecosystem: Environmental > Aquatic > Deep subsurface > Groundwater ... | reverse complement strand
AACTTTTTAAATAGTTGAGAGGTTTTGTTGAATATTCTTATTTTTGGATTGGTTCCAATGTAGAGGGTATGGCCTTTATAGAAGCTGACACTTTCCCGTCGGTATCCCATAACCCAAAGACGGGCCAATACAGTATCCAAAGGAAGGTTCTCGATATCTGAATGCAATTCAATCCGAGATATATTGAATTGATCCAATTCGATTTCATCATTAGGGAATAGATCAAGCAGATATTCTTTTAATAAATAAAAACGATCAAAGTATTTTGGACGAATGTCTATCTTGGTGTAGGGGATATCCCAATTTGTTAAAACATCGAATTTATGCGGTTCCCACATGATCTCTGCATATTCTAGTTTGCAGAAGTTTTTATAGATTCTTTGTCTGAAATTATCTGTCTTCATCTTTCCCAATGTTTTCAAAAGAGGGATGTCTGGTTTTAAGGATGTCGTTAAGCTGAGATGTCCGATGCCCATGATTTATTTCTGTACGACTTTGTTGGTAAATACCCCGCAATGCTCAGGGCCTGAAAATTGGCCATAAAAAAAGCCATTGGCAAAAAAGCCAATGGCGTAATCATGAATGAATCTCAATTTGATTGTTAGGACACGAAATCAACAAAACGTGTCCCTTTTGATGCTGTTCAGTTCCGTTTAGTCTGCCTGTTCCTTTTTTATCCTCTTCCTCAAGCCAAGCCGTTTGATCTCTCTATACAAAGAATCGGGATCATCACTTCCATAAATTCCCAGTTTTTTAACAAACTCAAATATTTCTATATTGGTTAATTCTTTCAAACCCTCATCCCAGCCAAAAACCAAAACAAGGCTCAATTTCAGATTAACCTTTTTGGCTTTATATGGATTGGTGGCTATGGCTTTTGAAAGTTTTTTGAAATACTCCTGATCTCCTGACAACTGGGCTCTTTTAATTTCCCTCATTGACCAATCCGATTGAATGAGGGATTTATCCAATTGAATCAGTTTTAATATGGAATCCTTATCCCCACTTTTTGCCTTTTCAAATAATGCAAATGGCGATTCTCCGAAAAGAGCCGCAATCAATGCAAAATTCAACCAAGCGTAAGAGGACAGAGAAATATCAGCTTGTTCCTTGGTGAGAAAAAAATCATCTCCTTCCTTGCTTTCTTTTTGTTCTTTTGTAGCCAGCTTTCTATATTGATTGATTACCTGACTCTCTTTTAAACATTTATCAATGTCATCAGCATCCAGAGACATTTCCTTGTCCATATCTTCGACAAATGAAAAATGTTTTTTAGCTGATTCTGGGTCAAGAGGATAAAAAGCGCACCAATCGGGAAAGCCTAGCTTCTCAAAGCTTTTAAATAATTCGGGGTTAAATACAAAAGATTCATTTTTAGGTAATTCAAACAAATCAAAGTTTTTTAAGAACTGGGTGAAAAATGGGAGCAGTTCGTATTTAATTCTACTTTTCTTGTTGTTGGGATTCTGGTTTTTCATATGCTTAAGGGATTAAGGCAGAGGGTATTGCATTGTTAGAAAACACATGAGATATTGGATACCCGAATTGATTATTTTTTTTGTTTTGGTTGTCCAAAAGTTTTTTGACTAATGGAATTTATGCAATTAAAAAAACATTTCATCTTATCGGGATTACTTTTCGACGTACTTGATAATCACGGTACTTCGGTTTAATAGACAACATTATAAATCAAAAGGTCTATGGCTGAGATGAAGCATTAAAATCCTTTGGGGACTAAGGGAATACAGTATTTAAAATGAAACCTAAATTTAAAATTAACTGATAATGAAATTAACGGGCATTCGTATTAAATCTTTTAAAGGATTAAAAGATGTTGAAATAGAAAATATTGAAGCACTTAATGCGTTTGTTGGTAAAAACAATTCAGGTAAAAGCAGTATTTTACATGCGATAGACTTGGCGGGATCTACAATTCGTTGGAAAGAACAAGGTTTTATTCATTTTAAACAAAAACTTAATGTAAGGGATCTTTTCCCAGACCTAGAAAGTTTTGAAATTGCTTTAAAGTTTGATACTGGGCAAACTTTAAATATAAAAGCAAAGGCTGACGGAACACCAGAAATAACAAATTCCGTATTTAACTTTGAACCGGGAAGATTTAACAGCATCCTTTTAACTCCAGACCCTGGTCATAGGTTAAATGAGCGACACCAAATTTCCCCAGAAAATATTTTACGAAAGATAGAAGAACGTAATTTTATCAGCATCAACTCTTTAGATATTCTTTATACCATTAAGTATTACTCGAAAAGAGGGCTTGAAGGCCTAACAGAAAAAGATTATGTGTCTCTTTTAAATGAGATTAAAAATTTTTTTCCTGATCTTGATAGGATACAGAGTGATCGTGATCCGAAGGATTTGTCAACTATCGTCTATGAGGAATACGGAAATAAAATTGATCTATTGTACTCTGGTACGGGGTTAAAACATTTCATTGATATTCTTGTTAAGGTTGCCCTGTCAAAGGCCAACATTGTTTTAATTGATGAGCCGGAAATGGGCCTGCACCCTGAATTGCAAAAAGTATTTGTTGATTATCTAGCTCGATTAGCAAATGAAAAGTCTATCCAAATTATAGTGGCGACGCACTCACCAGTTTTTTTAAGCTTTTTGGATAAGGTAAATCTTTATAAAGTTTCAAATAAAAAAGGCGAAAGAAACGTAATAAATATTCCAAAGGAAAGTTGTCATATCTTACTAAGTGATTTTGGAATTAAGCCCAGTGATATATTTAATCAAGATATTTGTTTAATGGTTGAGGGACAAACGGAGGTAATATTTTTTCAACATATAATTCGAAAGTTATACTCGGAAGAATTTGAAAAAATTGGAATAGGAGTAATTCAATACGGAGGTGGCGCGGCAGAAGGGATCATTAATGGTGCCATTGATGTTTCGAATATTGTGCCGACCGAAAAATATGTTTTTTGGGTTCACGATAGGGACGCAAAACCTAGCGAATCGCCATCAACCAGCGCGACCAAATTTCAAAACGCTATTTTGAAATCCCAAATGCGATGTCATATTCTTGAGCAAAGGGAAATTGAATGGTATTTTCCCGAGAGTGTGCATGAAAAAGCTCAGCAAGGCGATGCAGATAAGATCGACGCCACTCTAAAAATATATACTGGTGACCAAGGAGACAAGTATAGAAATGCTGGCCAAAGCAATGATGTTTGCATTCCACGGGGAAAGTATCTCAGGAAACTCTTAGAAGAAAACCTGACGAACCGAGATGAGCTGAATGAAGAAATAAAAAAAATAATTGAAGAAATTATACTTCCTTGGAAAGATGAAATTCTTGGATCTTAAAATCGATGGATGACCCTCGTTTATAACTTATGCTATGGAGTTTGGGAGAAAGTTATTTTTCTAAATACTTCAGCCTTTTCGTAAATCATATTCGCTCCGTGCAAATTTTACAGAAATAAATAAAATTTTCATGCGGATATAAACTGATTGAATTTTATTTTTTTGGAGGTCACGTATGCCTGCAAGTATGGTTGCATCTTTTTTAATTTATATAGTGACGGCCTTTTTCACAATGGGCGATGCTCTGAGTTCTTTCAGTAAGGTCACGAATGACAATTTGATCAAATACATGTTTGGAGGGGCAATTACATTAAACGCTTTTTTTTTCTATTATGTTGAAGCGTTTACAGAAACTAATGACGATATTAATAGAATGTTGCAAAAAGCTTTAATATTAGAATGGTATGTAAGGGTAATAAATCAAATTTTGGTCTTAAGTCTATGGTTTGCTCTAAGTCATGGGTGGTTTTACTTTATGATTGATATGATTTGTATTTATTCTCTATTTTTTATTTGGGATTTGTTAACACATCGATACTTTGTAAAAAATACTAAGACAGCAATTATAAAATACCTAGATTTTGCTGGATTTATTGCTACATGTTTATTGATTTGGGTGGGATTTTTAATTGACGATCCAGATTCTCCACATGATAGAATAATTTGGATATTAGGTTTTTCAGTGCTTATTTACTTGGCTGTTGTAGTCTTTGGAATTAGTTTATTGAGATTTAATCCTTTCAGCTATATCAATAGAACTACTGTGAGATAATTGGAACCTAGTTTTATGGACTCTAAATACATTAAGTTTTATGATCCTGATGGTCCGATGGGTTGGCTTGCCAATTTTTCCTCTCATTCTTTTCTCCTGAATGGAAGGGTTTGGCCAACAGTGGAGCACTTTTATCAGGCTCAAAAATTTTCAAATAGCCCACTAGGAGATTTAATTTATTTATCCCCACACCCCTCTCAAGCTAAGCAATTAGCAAAAGAGTTCAGGCCCCTTAGAAATCATTTTTGGAATGATATAAAAGAACATGTAATGTTTCAGGGGATTGAAGCAAAATACACACAAAATTTTGAGTTAGGATTACTTCTTGTTTCTACTGGGAACCTTGAGATAATAGAGGATTCTGAAACTGATTATTATTGGGGGTGTGGAAGGGATAAAACAGGGCTAAATCGTATGGGGAAATTGTTAATGGCATTAAGAGAAAAACTTATCAGTCAATAATTCTACAAATTAATTGTATTTTAAAAGGTTCCTTTCATGTCTGAAAATAATTCATTACGACCCCAAAATGCTAAAGACATAATGATTCAAAATTATGCCACAGTTGTCTTTGGAGTTTCTATTTGTATTATAGGGGCAATAATGATGACCTTAACCAGTAGCCCCTTAATGAAAGGGGCCGCTTTTTTATGGTTACCAGCTTCCCTTCAACTTATTGCTGGGGTTTGGCTTGGGCCTATTCGTGGCTTATTGGCAGGAGGGCTAGGAGCTTATGGGGCTGGAATTCTCGCTTATGGGGGATGGGGTTTACCAGATATTATAATGAATCCAATAGCTGGAGGTTTTGCAAATTCTTTACTACCTGCCTATTTATTTTCCTGGCTAAAAATTAATCCAGATTTCGGAACTAATCTTAACGATCTGAAAAAAGCTCTTCTCAGAATTATTTTAATGATATTGGTAGTAATTGTTATTGCGATTATCCTAAAGGAATTTGGTTGGGGGAATTGGGGATATGTCCCATCCTTGTTGTTTATTCTAGCGATTCCATACTTTCTTTCCGACTTAAGAGTCCGCCCCAAGGAATTGTTTTTTGCGGTGTTGATATGTGTAGTGATTAGCTTTATTTCTGCAATGATTGGAGTTGCTGGTTCTATTGTAGCGGGCCAATCTTTGGTAGCAGCGTTTCTTGGTACTGGGATAGGATGGTTCCTAGGTGACACAGTTTCTTGTATTTTAGGTTTATATGTCCTTGCAATGTTCACAAAACAGGCTCGACATTTGGGTATTACCCCAGAAATTCCACAGTAGACCTTATATCGTAATCATCTCACCTCCTTTTTATGACAAAGAAATCTGATGAAATTAATCGTAACAAAGGACTAGGCTTAAATTTAATCCCCAACGAAATAAGACTTCCATTAGTTATAGCTTTAATATTATGCTCCCAATTCCTTCCTGCACTACCTTATGTATTAATGGCTTTCACAGTTGGTTTTCTTCTTAATGTTTTAAATCTTCAAATAAAACATAGATTCTTTTTTTATTCTGTTTTATTTATGACATTTTTCCCGATTTTGTTGGGTAATTTATTGTTTTCACCAGAAAATTGCGGCGGATTTCAAATTGGCGGATTGATTAGAATCAACCCATGTGGATTTGATACAGGTCTTTTCCATGCCATAAAGAGAACTTCACAAGTTCTAATAGGATTGGCTTGGATAAACTCTACTAATTATCATGAAGTTTCCGAGACATTTTGGTATTACATCAAGACTTTCTCTAAAAGAATAGAATTACGCAGATATACAACGGTGACGTTTTTTCTCATGTCAAAACTTAATTATGAATTTGACTTGATAGGAAAGTGCTTAAAAATACATCAAAAGAATATTTATCCTAGATTGAAAAGGAAGATTGTCTTGTGGGTGTACCTTGGATACCTTCGTTTATCAGCTGTTGTTATAAGAATGTTTTCAAATATTGTGAGAATAACTTTTGCTGGAGAAGCTCACTATTCGGAATCCCCTGAAATTGACACTTATGAGATTAATTTTCAAAAGTACAAGGCTTGGTATTCAAGTCTAAATTCAATTGCGTTAAACATAGACCAATTAACAATAAACGAAGGCGATTTTATCTATCTATTTGGTGAAAGTAACTCGGGCAAAACGACCTTCCTAAGGGCTATAGCTCAGTATATTCCAAAAATTCAAGGAAACTGTGAAGGATCCATATCAATTGGAAAGGACCAAGAATTAACTAGGAATAGTTCTTTAGATTTTATATTAAAGAATATTAAATATATTTCCCACGACCCGTTTGAATTCATAATTGGCATTACGGTTGGGCAAGAAATTATGGGGCATACACAAGATAGGAATCTGGCCGAAAAATATCTGGATGATATGGGATTAAATGAGTTTTGGGAGCGCAATGTATTTACTTTGTCTGGAGGTGAACAGATGAGATTAATTTTATCCTGCCTCCTTGCCTCAAAGGCTAAAATAATTCTCATGGATTATCCTTTGGGGCAATTAGATATCAAGGGAAGAATTTCTTTTATTGCTTCGTTTAAAAAATATCTTGAAAAAACGAATGCAACTGTAGTTATCTGCGATCCTTTTTATGAGTTATTTTCCAAATATGTAACTAGGACAATTTTATTAGACGAAGGGAAAATAATTGAAGATAATAAATACTCTAGAGGCGAGGCTCCAGCAAACTTAAACAACATAAAGGCATTTCATTTGTCTGGAAAAACAAATGGATTTGAAAAAACAACAAAAGATAGTAGTGATTTAATATGCGAAGCAAAAAATATAAATATTAGTATTGCTAATAAGTTAATTGTTCAAAATTTCAACTTTAGAATATATGAATCTGAACTAGTTGCACTTACTGGGCCAAATGGCATTGGAAAAACCACTGCGATGCTTGGACTTTCAGGAGCAATTCAAATAGATAGTGGTGATTTGTATTTGTCTGGTCCAATTGGTTATTCTTTTCAAAACCCTGATTTGCAAATTATCGAAACGGAAGTTTCAAAAGAAATTCAATTAAGCCCTAAAATTATAAATTGGGACAGCAAAAAAATTAATATGTTTGCTAAAGCGGAATTGAATTGGTTGAATTTGAATGCTAATGACGAAACTCTGTTTATGCAGAGGTCAGATTCTAGGTTGCTATCTGTTTCTTCTATGATTGCAGGTATTTCATTACTTATTATTGATGAGCCTACTAATCAATTAGTGGGGGAAAAACTCACGAAATTCATGGAGAAATTAAAAGAATTGCTTGATACTGGCATAGGGGTTATTATCATCACACACGATCCTAACTTAATTAGGCTAGCTACTAGAACAGTAGAAATGACATGAGAAACTTCTTATTGTGATGTTAGAAGAAATAGGAAATCATTTACTAAAAACAAAATACGGTAATTTTCACTTATTTGGTTTTAACTATGGTGAAAACCGACAAAATGTTATTGCCTTAACTTCCATTAATAAACATTCCAGTAAATCTTCTGATTTGAGGATTCAATATGGTTGCTTATATGCGACGGCATTTTTCTCTTTGGATTGTGATTGTGGCTTTCAAATAGAATATACTTTGAAATCACTAAAGGATTCTGATTTTGGTATTTTTGTTTATTTCCCCGAGTACGAAGGGCATGGCATTGGTCTCGATAATAAAATACGGAAAATCGCACTCGATTTAAACAAACAAACTACTGAAAATAACTCAAGCCACTTGGAGAAATTCCCAGGGTACGGGTCAGATGTTTTGTGGGTTGTTCCATTGATATTGGATAAATTGAATGCCCCCAAAGATATAAATTTATGGACAAATAATCAGCAAAAAGTAATTGTACTAACTTCTCATGGACTCAATATTTCAGAAACCATTTGTTTGCCTAAAAACGTGGAACATAATTTAGCAATAAGTTAAACCTAGGTTTTATTGGGCTATCTATGCGATAGATTTTATCTTGCCCAACCTTTTTAAAGATTATAACTGGTTTTTTGACTGCAATTATTCTTCCTTATATATAGGCGTTAAAATTTACTTGTACTTTTTCACCTATGATAAAATTATGATAGAAATTATCCAAAAGGGCAGAATTCATGGAAATAGTGGAATCTATGGAATGCCTGAAACTATATGAAAATAAAGCAGATAAGAGAAGCCGGTCTGAATACAACAACTTCCGAAAAACGTTAATTTTACTCTCTTAATCAGTAGGTCCTCGGTTCGATCCCGAGACGGCCCACCAAGTAAAATAAGGACTTGCGTTAAATTGACGTAGGTCCTTTTTTATTATGTAGGCGCTATGTAGGCAAGAGGCTTCAAGCAGGTGCGGGTTTATGCGGGGTAAAATGGGGTGCAGATTGGATTTGAGTTTTATGCCTTGTACCCCTTCCTTCCTTGCATTAGAGCTAAATATCCAACCTACCCTTCTCCAAGGAGCATGCAGCAGTGCCGACTGAGGGCTAAAAGCTAATAATACGAACGTAGTGAAGTGTTCTCTTAGCGGCTTAGCGTTAGACCGAAGGAGAGAGCGAGGGAGAGTGCGTATGCAATGCGACCGGCCTGACAAACACTTTTAAACAAGATCCCTTTTATTAAATAACGCTACTAGCAAAGTTGGCTGCAGACCAAAGGATTAAAGTTGATGTTTAGCCTTCCGACTGTGAGCCGGCAGAAGCTTGTAATGATTTTCTCGATATCAAGGGTGATATCTAACTTAGTCGCCCCTGAAAAAGTGATATAGTCCTATAGATAAAGGGTGAAGTAGGTTTTTGAGTGTAGTAAAATTGCAAGGATTGATTGAATAATGCTCAAAAGCTGGAGGATTTATGTGTAATGACACTAATCCAGATTGACAGTTTTTTACCTGTGCACTTGTGGAAAACCGCTTTGCGGTTTACGCACAGAGCACACAGGTTCTGCTACTTCTAAGCTAATTTTTCTTTAAGAATTTCATAAGGCGTTTTTCCTTTAAAAGCACCATGAGGTCTCTCGAAGTTATAAAAGTTTTGCCAAACAGTCAGCTTCTTCGTTAAATCGACATCTCCAGTATAAGTCAATAATTGATAAAATTCCTCCTGATCGGTTCTATGTGAGCGTTCGACCTTGCCATTGAGTCGAGGTGTTCTGGGTTTTATATAAGCGTGCCACATTCCTAAATCCTCGATATGCCAATGGAATTTGGCTTTGATCTCGTGCCCATTGTCTGTTCGGATCGTTTGGATACGAAAAGGAAATTTTTCAATAACGTAATCGACGAAATGAATGGCATTTTGTTGCGTGTGTTTTTCATAAATTTTTAAGGCTCTGATACGAGTCGCGTCATCAATGGCGGTGTATTGAAAGCGTTTGATTTTTGATCCGTCTGGCTGGGGAAATATGAGGAACTTGACGTCTACCTGGATATGATGGCCCGGAACTTGTTTTTCATATCGAATTGTTTTTAAAGCCTTCTTTTTTTGATTTTTGGGAAGAAGGTTCAATCCATGCCGCTTCAGAACATTATGAACGCCTCCAGCGGAAATTTTAATATTATGATAGCGTTTGAGATACCAAGAAATTCTTAGTTGCCCAAGATGATAATGACGGCGAATATAAAGGATTTTTTCTTCAATTTCCGGATGAGTTTTAAGCGGAGATTTTTCAGATGAAACACCATGTTTTATAGGTACAAGCCCTTGTTCTCCAAATTTTTCGTATGCCCTTCTCCAAACGTAAAATGATTGGCGAGAAATACCATAGAAACGGCAGGTCTTGGAAATGTTTCCTGTTTCTTTGGCGTGATCTAAAACTCGTAGTTTTCGTTTAATCCCCCTCTCTGATCGGGTCATAACACTTCCTCCAGTTGAAAAGTTATAATTTATCAAACTTGTCAACCGAAGCCGTGGTTTTCACACTCATTACATATGAAGACGCATTCAGATTGTATATTTTTTTAGAATCTTTAAGCTATCATCAGTGGTCATAAATTTCTTCAACTCAGAACTGTTTCTAATGCTAGACCACAGTTCTGGCTTTTTGGAGTATTCTCCATAATCATCGCTTAATGAATATTTTTTTATCATCTCATTAGTTAGCAGTAGGAGCTCCCTCAAGTATTCGATCAAGTCATCTTCTAGGCCTTCTTTTTTCCATATCCTACCCAGATCAAATTTTCCACCATTTTCACACCCATCGGTGTGAGTGAATAAGATGGACAGTGTGTAAGGAATTACGGCTGATCTTAATTGGCCCATAGATAACTTCCCCTGCCCATATATTTTTTCCATTTGTCTGAACAATATTATTTTTGCAATTAAATCCTCATAAAATTGTCTGTCGATTTCTATATTTTCGGCTGTGTCGCCATTTGGAGAAAGCAATTCAATAAAGTGCCGAAAGTTTTTTTCTCCTCCTTTTTTTACAAGGTATGGGACTTCTCCCCATGCTGAATAATATTTTCCCAATAATTCTTTAGAAAATCGCCGTTCCGGAGGAAATTCCTTCTTAATCCTAATTTTGTTTCTACCTGCAATTCGCATACTAGTGTTGAATTCACCCTTCGCTCTCTCGAAAAACCATTTAATGCCACTAGGAGTAACAACACTATTACTTAGAGCTTTCAGTTTTACCAGTTGAGGGTTTCTGGATCGCAGATCTACGTTTGACACTCTAGACTGAGTGTTAGAATATTTACTAACATTTGAAATGAGTTCATCCAGCTCATTGTCAGATGATTTTTTCATAACATTGATCTTTGCCATGACTTTAACCTTACTAATATCTAAACCATCCTTTTTAGCAAAATAAATTGAAGCCGTTGTCTGCCCCCCATTGACTATCTGAAAATCCTCGAGAGATTCAATGTATAAGAGCTTTTTCCGAGTAAACACCTGAGCATTTGTAGCTGTGATTGTTAGGCCATTATTATAAGCAATAAACTTTTCCGGTTCATTCCGTAGGGTTTCTCTCAAACCTTTATTTGCCCCTACGAATTGCAAAAAAGACCTTACATTTTTCTCCAAAAGCCTGCTGCTGTAATGTCGGTAAAGGTCAAATAGTACATCTGCCCTTAGAACGCACAAATAGGATTCGAATTTGGTTTCATTTGCGGCCTGTATGACCTCAATGCAGTAATTAAATGTTTTCTGAAAATTAACAACAAGTGGCTCTCTATTGCCTCTTGAAGCATTAACGTTGAATATAAAATTCAGGTCAATGACACGCCTCAATAAAAGCATCTCTTTTTGTAATTTTTCTCCCGAATTGGAGTAGGAGATCTTTATCTTATCTTCATCAAAATGAATTGTTCTTGGTTGGGGGGACGTTGATTTAAAGGAAACTGTGGCTGTAAGAGAGATTAAGAATATTTCTATTACATCAAACTGCTCAATTCCTTCAGGGGATGATAGCTGGGAAACTAAAGCTTTAACAGGGTCTGCATCTTGAATTTTTTCAACTAAGTGGCCTTTGATTGCTTGAGTAACAAAATTTGATGTGCGCTTAAATTGTTTTTCATAGTCAGAGCGATTAGAAACACACCATTTTTCAAATAGTGAAATTTCGTCCGGTGAAATCTCGTCTATGTAGTTTTCATCTAGAAGAAATAATTGCAGCCGCTCTCCAGATTCGTTAGTTGCATATCCGTTGACTTTTAATCCATCTACTTTGTTGATATAATAGACATCATTAAAATCTTCAGAATCAACTAACTTAGCGTCCAGCATGTAAGGGAGTATTTGTGATAGGACTTCTTGCTGTTGAATAAAACCATCTTGGTCCTTACCGTCATCAAGAATGTCAGAGCGACAACTAAAATACTCTTCAATTTCCATTTAAAATTGTTCCTCGTCAGTAATATACCTATCTAAATCTCTAAGGTTAATATTGTATTTTACTTCACTGATTGATGGAGATATTTCAGAGCTCACAATTTTTGGGAAAGTGGAACTCAAACAATCATAAGTATATATATTTAGCACCTTAAATCTCCAATGATCATATTTCTGTAGGTTGGTAAAGCTTAATCCTTTCTGTCTTATCGCTTTTAATAGTATTGATGTGTCGCCGAGAAAGTTTTCCACGATTTGTCTTATTTCTTCAACCAAGGTTTTAATGGAAGTTCCATCAACTAAATCGAAATCCACAGAAACCACGGCCAACTCAAGATCTCTTCCATCAGTGCACTCAAATTGATGTTCGCTGGAAATATGTATGGTGAGTTTCCCATCGACTCTGGTTTTTACTTCAATGTCTTTATCATTCAAAACAAAATCATGTCCATGGTCATACGGGCCTTTCCATGCAAGCAGATCGTTATTGACCTTTGACGCATTAGTTTTCAATAATAAGGACTTTAAGTATGTTAGCTCTCCAAAAATGCCTTGAACAATATTTTTGGATAAACTATCAATTAATTCGTCATCAAAAAACTGCGCCCATTTGTTGAACGTGTTGACAAAAATCTTCGAATAAATACCAACTTCTTGAATGTCTTTTATTGCATTATATAGAGAAATAATCAGTAAATCGAAAAGGTCATGATAGGTAGATTCATGTAACGTAAGAACGATATAGTTTTTCTCTCGTACCAGCTCTAAGGATATCTTTTCTTTTTTAATAGAGTTAAAGTCTATTTGATATGTTTTGGGTAAAGATAGAATTAGACAGTGACATCTGTTGGCGTCGATACTTATGTAAATGTCTGAATAACACTCGGAAGATATTCTTAAGGATCTATAATCTGCGTGCTCATCATCTTTTGTGATTTTCACCCATTTTGATTTTAGGTCAGAGGCTATCATCATTATTAATCTCCATAAACGTCGTCAGGAAGGCCCAAATCTTCAGCTTGGAGGTCTACCTCAGGGTATTCTTCATCTGTCGAAAGGTTATAGTCCCCTTTTACATACTCTCCACCGGGATCATTCTCCAATGGAGGAAAGCCAATAGCATAACCAATGATTGGAATATCTAGATTATAATTTTTGTCCTCTACAAATTTGGTAAACTCTTCATCCTTCTGTCCCCTTTTCTGGTTAAAAGAGTAATAGGAATCAAACGTGTAGATGATCAAAAGTCCTTGATGTTCTTTAATTTTTTCTCGATAAACCCTTTCCGGTATGGTTACATTTTCTGCCATTTTCTCTGCGTCTTTCTCATTCTGAGCTTTATTTTTTCCGAGAAAGTATAGCTTTTTATAGTTTCTAAATGCTGACTCAGCAATAGCTATTTCACTTCTTTCCAACTGAAGACTCAGATCACTCGATGAGGAAACAATATTTGCGGAACTTCCAGCTGCCCTAAAAATGTAATCATTTAGAAATTGTTTTCTATGGCTAATTTGAAAATCTTTTGGACCACTGCGAATTGCCATCGTTACATCACCCGGGAGATTAGATTCTTTTGCTGTAAGAACGCCTTTCCCATCTTTTTTATTGGCCCTTCCATCTAGTTTAATAGCTACCGTCCAGTCTGTGAGTTGTCCCCTTTGTTGACAGAGCTCGATAAACTTAGTCATTGAAATTATTTCAGTTTTGTCGAAGTTGTTCTCAAGATTTAGAAAATCGATTATTTCAGCACCAACCGCAGGAAATTTAAAAAAACCTTTTGCATTTTTATTTTCTTCACGATCAAATTTAGGGGCAATATATCTCTTGAAGGTTTCCCATACGCTTTCGATTTTATTTTTTTCTATGTTGAACCTTGTGGTCATGGCTAACTGATCTTGATAAGACCATTTTACGTTGGTGGTATTTTTTAATATCGATGGTCTCGTAATTTTAAGAACACCAGGGTGTTTTTTAACTTTCAATATAAAACTACTCGGAGACTTCCCGAGATCTTCCATTTTTCTAAACTCTCCCTCAAGCTCCTCAATGCATCTTGTGGTTAAGTTGAATTTTTCCACAGAATCCTGAGTCGTAAATAGTTTGCAACAATCTAGATATCCGGGCCTATAGCCAAACCATCTCCCCATCTGAAGCAATGTGTCCGAGTAATTAGTCGATCTGACAAAGTAATTAATAGTCAAACCTCGTATTGTAAATCCACGTGAAAGCCTGTTACCACCAACAGCAATGATTTTTCGTGGGGCATTTTTAGGGTATTCAAGCTTCTCTTTGGTAATAGAATTTATTGCCAATGTCTGTATATCTTGAGCTGCCTCCGGAAGATATTTAATCAATGAATCAAATAATATGGGTGACATGAAATCATCAACATATCCTTTGGGGAGATAATCTTTAATCGATTCGATAACTGTAGCGTATTGTCGATACCAAACGCTTTTTAGTTTAAAATATATGGATTTAGGATCACTAGGATCATCATTTTCTATCTGTATTTTGACTTTCTTAATATAGTCTTCGACCAGTTTTTTTGTTGTGTTCTGCCATATGGTAAACCGGGATATGTGTATCAACATTGTATTATGAGGCTCATAAAGGGACGAGCTGATCTGCTTTGGCTTTCTGCTATCTCTGACCGCAATTGACAATATGAAGCACAATATTGCCTCAATTAGAGATTCTGGAATCTCCTTGGGGAAGTTGTCATGCGGGTTGCTGGACCTTGTGGCTTCTCTATAACCCTTGAAATCAGAGAATCCCAAATATTCTCCAAACTCTCCGATCTTTTCATCCCACTCTGCCTGAGTCTGAAAGTTTTTTACTCCAGCAAGAGTTGTCTTATTTACTCTCGATGGGAAATGCTCAACATTGTCATCAACTTCATAAATCAATGGAATTTTTTCTGAAGCTTTATTCTCAATCGGGGTCACAGTTTCGAAAAGTTGTTTTGCTCCTATGTAATTTGATGGAGGGTTCAACAATACAATGAAATCATCGGGAAAAAGGTTTGGTACTTGATCAAATCGCTTTTCTTCAGAAATGCCGTTTAACTTATAATTAATTATCCATTTATTTTCAGAGCCTGAGTTCCTATCTTGGAGAACATTGGCAAATGGGCTTGCTGTATAACCAACATAGCTCTTTTTATGAAACAAATTTAAAAGTGCTCTAATATGCCCGTTTATTTTGGATGCATATTCCCTTCCTTTTGCTCCCTCATTGTTCAAAGAAGCATTGTCAGCCTCATCATCTAAAATAAGCAAAGGAATATCATGCTTATTACTATCATTACCCAGATAATCACGTAGCCAGATAATAAGGTTTTTTAAAACAGACACATTCTTTTTACACACAAGTATCTTTGGGTTGCTTAGTGAAAAATCTGCGTCCAATAAATTCTTATTGAAATCGGCTTTGCAAGAAGTAATGGACTCCAACTGCTCAACGCCTGACCCTCCCATCATGCCAAACCGGGTAATATTACCAACCCCCTTGGTGCCTATTCTCTTTGTTTCGAAATCCTTTCCTTCTCCAACCACTTCAGTTTCAATTCTCTCTTGAGTCTGATTACGCAGATCTTCCATTATTCCTGATAAAACAATCACGAGCTTGTAGCCGCAATCAATTGAACGATTGATCACAGCATTGAAATTACCGGTTTTGCCAGACTGAACTTCGCCTACCACTAAACCTTTGATGTAAAATGCATGGGACTGCTTAGGGTCTCCCAAGTTTCCCAATATATCTTGGGAAGATCGATCTGTTTCTTTAATAACCGCTTCTGATCGACCGTTGTCTGCTAAATATCTTAGATATCTATCAGTGTAATTCCATTTAATTTCTTTTTCTCGTTCGGGGGTTAACCAAATCTTAAGTCCTGATTTTTTTAGTGTATTGGATGTTTCAATGTTGATAGGGTGAATTGATAGATATTCTTTCCTAGCAACTTCATAATAACTAAATAATGTCGCATCATCGACTTCAGGAATTCTTGTAATTTCAGCTATTTTCCGAATATCGGGACTGATTTCAGAATACAAATTATTAAAGAAATCGGGAGTGATTTTATTGTCTGCAGAATATTCTTTTGCACGGCTTTCGATCAGGTCCTTAGCAAGATTGATATATTTGTTTGTGCTCATATCATTTGTCCCTTAATAGATTTTGGATATCAATGGGTAATGTGTCTGGTTTGATACCAAGATCCGGTATTACATTATTTTTTATAAATTTTGGGCTCATGCCGTTTGATATCAGGCTGTTTATAACTGAATAAAATTCGGAGGAATCCGCGAAATCTTCTGTCCTTATATTTACAAAGTCATCGTCCTCATGTGTCTGACGGATTTTGTTGAGTATCGTATTTATCATCCTGATAAAAAGGTTCAAATTCACTTTTTGAGACGGAGGGATATCATTTTTTAACGACTGTAATAATGGGAAATCCTTGTTAATCTCTAGTCGCATCCCCTTATTTGTCGGAACTTTTTTAAATAATCGTTCGTTATCCTCTGTTCTGCTGCCAGTAAATTTATGAATTGATTTGTTATAAAACTCACGTTCTGCTTCGACCTTCAGTTCATTGACATAAACTTCAAATGCATTCCTCAAGTCATGCGGAATAATCACTTGTGATTTAGCGATATTTAGGTGTAAAAGATGATCTGCGCTATTTCCAATTTCAACTCGCAGCCTTGCAAGTTGAAGGCGTTGAGATTTTTTAATAAGACCATTCCATCCTCCAAATAATATTATTCTGCCGGACCTGTATATGTAGATTCCTTCCATATCCATTAGTCCTTTACTAGGGGTGGTCCATTGCGTTAATCCATTTTTGACCTCGTCAATGCTCCTTGATGGAAGAACAAATCCTTCAATTTTAATCGAGTCGTCACCAAATGTTCGGTGCTTATCCTCTATGGCCCGGAAGCCATTTTCACCAATTGGAAAGGGGTTATATGGTTTTACCAAATGATTATTTAGGCGAATTTGAAGAGGAAGTTTTTTTTGCTCCATGAACCGGTGAAATACCAGCGATAAATGTTCATTTGCTACCTTGGATAGTTCTTTGCTGAGTACGTCCTTACAATTTTTATCCTCTATATAGTTTTCGTACTTAAAAAGGCCTTTCCAAATGATTATTGTGTTGGCTTCAAAATTTTCAAATGAATTTAAATAAGTTTTACTTAGCGCAGAATATTTCGAAACGAAATTCTTGATTTCGTCAGCTGAATTTACAAGCATTCTCCATTTATTATCTTTTAGGAAGCTAACGTCCCATGTTCTCCCAGAATATTGTGCACTTCCTTTTTTCTTTGATATGACAGTGAAACACCTAGTTTGTGAGAAAGACGCTGTTTTCATTCCCAAGCCAAACCTGCCTAGATCGGATGGGCCTCTATTATGATCAGGGGAACTGCTTGGAAATTGTAAAGCGGCTCTCAATGCTTCCTCATCCATTCCGATGCCGTTGTCAGCTAAATACAAAGTAAAGGGTTTTTCTTTAGAATCTAAAAGGACTTCTGTTTTATTTGCTTCAGCAGAAATGGAGTTGTCAATTAGATCTGCAATAGCCGTTTCTAAGCTGTAACCTTGTTCGGAAATAGATTTGATTAGATACTCAGGGTTAGGAGTAACATCCTCTAAATTACTTTCCTCATTTATATCCATTAGTTTCTTTCAAATATCGTGAGAGTCATCGGATAGCTTTCTGTAAAAAAAATTTAACTAATGTTAATTTTTCGAAAAGAATATGGAAATGCCAATTTAACTTAAAGCGAATAATAAAATATCTGGCATTAAAGACCAACAGCTTATTTGTAACATTAATAATCAGGAATTTTGGAAGGATTGTTCAATCAATTTTTTGAGTATTCTAGGATGGATTACCTGACACTCCCACCAAACAACAGTCTTCCAACCAAGGGAGGTAATTTTTCTGCGGTTACGTTTATCACGTTCAACATTTTGGTCGAACTTTTTTTGCCAGAATAATTTTCTACTTTTAGGGTCATAAGAATATTTACATTTCTTATGTCTGTGCCAGAAACATCCGTGAACAAAAACTACTGTTCTGTATTTTGGAAGAACAATATCCGGTTTTCCAGGAAGGTCTTTTCGGTGGAGCCTGAAACGGAATCCCATTCTGTGGAGTTGCGAACGAACTATTAATTCAGGCTTGGTATTTTTCCCTTTAATCTGGGACATGTTCCAACTTCTTTGTTCCGGAGAAACAGTATCCACCATGCCTTTAACCCTGCCTGTTTAATAATTCGAAAACTATACCAGCGATCTGGTTCGCAAGAAGAGGGGGTACAGCGTTGCCTACCTGAGTATATTGTGAAGTTCTTGGGCCGCAGAAAAAATAATTATCTGGGAAAGTCTGAAGTCTGGCGGCCTCTCTCACTGTAAGGCTTCTGCATTGAGAAGGATCATAGTGAATAAAGTAATGACCATCTTTAGAAATATGGCTGGTAACAGTAGTTGAAGGCTTGTTCTGTAGCTGAACCCTGAAACGATCTGAAAACAATCCACCGTCCAAAGCCTGTTTTATATTTCTATGTTCTGGAAGAAGATTTATGGGGAAATCTTTCAACTTAGGAGATTTTTCAAATACATTTGCATAACATGATGCAAAAAGGTATCTGAATAAATCTTTAGCGATATGACCTCGGGTTGAGTGATTGCATACACCAGAAACTTTTTTATCAAACACCCACTTGAAAAATGGATGCCCATCTGGTTTTCTTTTATTTTTCTGGCTGATAAATTCTGATCCGCGATCATAATCCGGACACGACAAGTCTTTCAGGGTATGAACAACTTCTCTATAAACCCGAGGGTACATTTTCTTTAATTCATTGTACCAGGGCATATTTTTCCCCTCCTGAAGGACGGACTTCCAGAATTCCCCATTATCAACCTCCTTTGATAAACCACTTCTTAATTTAGGAAGATCTTTCAAAACCTCATAAACACTGATTTCTTTTCTAGGTTTCAATAGAAGTGGTTCACCTTGAATATCGTCACGAATTCCCATAAGTATCACCCGAGGGCGGGCTTGTGGAATCCCATATTTTTCGCAATGTATTAAATAATCCGATGGTTGGTATTCTGGGAAAAAAAATAGATTATCTACGTTTGGTTCTTTCACAAGAGAAACAATTCTGTATTTATGAGACTTGCCTGGCTCTCCATTGGAAGCTTCCTTTAATCCTTTAAGCGTTTTTTCAGGACATTCCAGTTGAGAAACAATCTCATCAAAAATATTAATTTTATTAACTTTTGAGGAAAGTAGACCGCGAACATTTTCCAATATAAAAACCGAAGGGCAGAAACCGTGAAGAATCTTAAGGTACTCCAAGTATAAGCGCACGTTAGGATCTTGGGGGTTAATTCCGCTATTCCTAGATCGACCAACAACTGAATAGGCCTTGCAGGGGGGCCCTCCAATGAGAACCCAATTGTTTTCGCTCCCTAAAGTTTTATTTATTTTTCGATTAATTTCATCTTCAGGAGTTTTTCCAAGAGTAGCTAGCCAAGCTTCCTCTTTGGAGGCCTCATATTCATCTTTATGGAGCTCGAATAATTTATCCATGGAGATATCTTTTCGCAGAAATCGATAATAATCTGATGCATCCCCTATCTGGATCAGTTTTTTGAAAAACTTGCGAAGAAGCAGAGTCTCATGGGCAAACTTGTCGCATTCAATTGACAATCCAACGTGAAAAGGATTTGACTGATCCTTAATCTTATAGGAACTAAATCCTTCGCTCAATCCTCCTGGACCGGCAAATATATCTATTACAGGAAATGAAGTCTTTTTACTCAAAATTTAAATAACCTCTTTTAAAATAATATTTTCAGGAGAAAATTATACCAGGTTTACGAATGCCAGAATAAATTCTTTTCAGATTAAATTTATACATTTTTGCCTTATGCACACCTGAAAAAACCCCAATTAGCAAAACTTCCAACCGAAGTCGTGAACTTTACAAATCATGAGGATTGAGTCATGCCTGTTTTTCTAAAAAAAATGACTTCCATTAGCTCAAAGAAAAACTTGTCTACAGCCTCCCAATTTTCATCAAAAAATGGAGAATGAATTTGAGAAACTCCTCCATATCAAATACATGTTTTTCAACTCAAATTTAACAAGAAGTAGTTGTATAATCCGTAGGGCCTGTGCAAAAATGAAAATTACTTTTCACAACCCCACAGGTCAAAGAAATAATAATTCAAGCAGAAATACGCCTCTTAGAAACAAGCATTTTTTTCCACATTCGTTTAACAACTTCAAGGATAGTCAGCTCAAGCCTTAAGCAAATAGGACAAGAAGAAGTTAAAGATGGTTACTTGCAAATACTTTAATGAGTCCTTTTTATCCTTAGCGCAACCCTTAGTTGCAACATGCTGCATCAGCTTTTAATAACTTGTTTTCTATATTAATTAAAAAGAGGAAATCTATGTGGGACTTGATAGTTCATATATTTGAAAACTTTTTCACATATTTATTTTTATTTTCAGGCATTGTTTTTTTAATGGCCTTGCTGATTAAAAATGAAGACTGGCATATACTCAGAACTTATAATATTGATATGAAGTCTTCTGGAAGGATACAAAAATTGTTTGACGATATTGAAGGTGCTTTGACGGCTAGGGTTGGGGCAGGCAATGTCAAACGATTGCCAGGCGGTATTAGTGTAATGATTCAAGGAATAGTTAAGGCCAAATTTATCCCTTGGAAGAATTGGTGGGGTAATGAATTTATTATGTTAGGCGTATCCGCTACAATTGAAAACCAAAACTGGGAAGGTTATGAATTTCCAGAAAAATATTTAATTGGGGTCGGTGGCAATGAGCAACCATTTTATTTCATGACTCTTCCTCAAGGTCAAACTGCGATTGATGATTCAGTTAATATTGTGGGGATGATTGCAGAAAAGTTAAATCCCTCTTATTCAAGCTCTATAGGCTGGCCGCAGCACAGATTTATATTTTGCGAAGAAATAAATAGAGAATCTTTTTTGCTAATAACGGTTCGTGGTAATAGTTATAATCTTCGTTCATTAGAGGATAGAACTTGGCTAAAAGGTTTTAAGCAAGATGATGCACCTATATTAGAAGAACTAGTTGAGAGATATAACTTTTCTCAGATTGTGGAAGTAAGCCCAAAGGATCGTTATTATAGTGTTCCCGAGTGTCCTGAATATTGGCAGGAGAGAATAAGAGAACTTAATGAACTGCACTCTTAATACTTAATAGGTCTATCAGAATAAGTGTGTAAACGGCATTTTTTGTTTTCTCTTATTATTTCCCTCGTAACGGCCCCGTCACAGACATCTGGGGCGGTGAAGTGGAAAATAAAACAAATTTCCCTTGGTGAGTTCTGTTTTCTTCCCTATTCTTTAAATATCCTTCCTGCAAGCAGAATCACAAACTGATTCAAAGCTTGCTTCCATAGTCGGATTGGCATTGTCTATTTCTTCGAACTATTCCTCAACGCTAAATAAAAAGCTTTGACGCTGATTCATAGCTATTCCTTCCATTGTTACCCCATTGGTTTTTCAACCAACACCTTTCCGCCAGTTTAAAGGAAGGCAATCGATCAGATACCTTCCGATGGGCGGGCTCTTGTTCTTGAGGGCATGGTGATGATAAGTGGAGTGGGAGGCTCCACGACAGCCCCTATTCCCCCTTATTGAATCCTCCCTATCAATATCACTACCTTATACGGGGTGAGGGGGATAAGCAGGAGGGAGGCCGTCAGGCCGATTTGGGAGGATGGTTAAGGGGGAGGGGCGAAAATCACCATGCCTGGATGCTGTTACTGCAACAAAAGCGAAAGATGTGACTGAGCGGTCAGGTAATGCGAAAGCATTGCTACATTTTATGATTTTTTAAGTGAGGCTTTACCGAGCGGAATATTTCTCAATACGAATGCAAATGGCATGACTTCTTTGCGCAAAGATGCAAGCAGGCGTGACTCTCTCTGGACTCTCTCTGGCTGTGTACTGTGTAAAAAAGAGCTGGAGGCCCGAAGGCCTCCATAAGTTTATAGCGATGCTCTGAGCATGAGGATTTGCTCCTCTGGTAGACCTGACTCTGCAATCAGCTTGTTTGCTTCTACCATAGATTCGATCTGTTGTTCGAGACGTGCGTTTGCCATTGCATCTTTAAAGATTTCAGTCGCAAGACTGACTCCGTCGACGATATTGTCCACTGCGCCAAGTGATTTGGTTACGGTATTTGATGCTGAGTTGATGATTTGAAATGACATGATGTATCTCCTTGCTAGATGGTTGGAATATTCCTATAGGCCGAAGGCCAAAGGTTTGATGGTGTGTGTAAAAGGGACGTTGGGTTGAATAGACGGGGGGGGGTGTTTCTGTTCCAATCGAACTAAGGTAATGTACTGGAGGCAGACCTAATTTAATAAAATTCCTTACGGGCTCAAATTATAGTTCCATGGAAGCGGAGGAGAAGGCAAATGAATAGACAGATTAAGCTAAGGGAAAGTGATGGAAGATAAAATTAAAAACCTCTACAAGCTTCTTGATCTTGAGCCTGGAGCATCTATAGAGAATGTAAAAAGAGCTTTTAGAGAATTATCACATATCTGGCATCCTGATAATCACTTTAAAAAATCAGAAGGCGTTCAAGCTAGAGCTGAAGAAAAGTTCAAGGAAATCTCACAGGCGTATCAAGAGCTTAAAGAGCATTTAGGTAAAGAGGAAACAAGAAAGCGCAAAGAGGAGGAAGCAAGGCAAGAAAGAGAGAAAGAAAGTAGACGTGCCGAAGAACAGAAAAAGCGAGAACAAGAAGAAAGAGCTAGAAAAGAGAGAGAGCAGAGAGAACGTGAAGAGCGTGATAGGAAAATACGTAAAGAAAGAGAAGAAAACATTAGAAAAAAAACAGAACAATCCAAGAGAGAACATCAAGAGAAAGAGAGAAAGTTCTGGGAGGAGGAAGCAAAGAGGAAGCATGAACAGTATAGTTCAGACACAAAAGAAAATGCAGACTCTATATTTGATTCTGATTTTAAGGGGAGTAAAGTAGTAGAACCTGTAAGCGATAAAGACTATAATCGAACATTTGATCAAATGTTCAATATAAAAGTTATTCTTGCATTATTCATCTTAATATTATTTGCAAAGAAGCAGAACAGTTTGACAGAAGGGCTGATCTCCCCGATAAATGTCCCCTCTCAAGAGGTCGCACAAAATCTCAGTGAATTGCCAGAAAACGCTACCAGAGAGCAAAGCCAGGTTTACCCCAACACTCGCGATCTCCAAAAAGGTGGTGCTGCCTTTGCTACTGGAGATTTCCAGAAAGCTATTGCTCTGTTCATTCCCCTTGCTAAAGAAGGCAATCCTCTAGCTCAGGGCTCTTTGGGCATGATGCATTATATGGGGTATGGTGTACCGCAGAATTTTAAAGAAGCCATAAAGTGGTACAGGAAAGCAGCAGAACAAGGATACCCTCTAGCATTGTTCGACTTGGGTGTCATGTATGATAAGGGGCATGGAGTTCCCCAAGATAATCAAATGGCTATTAAGTGGTGGACAAAAGCCGCTGAACAGAATCACCTTGGTGCTCAATACAACCTAGGGCTTAAGTATGCCAAGCTTATGTCGGTTCCTGATGATCTATTTACAGCCTATAAATGGGCAAATATGGCAGCAGCTAACGGGCATAAAGAAGCCACAAGGCTGTTGAATACGCTAAGAAAAAATATGACTCCTGCGCAAATAGCAGAGGCGCAACGCCTATCAGAAGAACTTGTAAAAAAGGCTAGGACTATGGAGTGGTAACTTCTTCTAGGGAAAACAGAAATGACTGACCAATTATCAGAAAACCAAAATCATAAACTAGAAAAACAACCACCGCCTATTTGGGTTCCAATAACACTAGTTATATGCGCTTATATTTGGGGATTACTGCATCATTTCAATTGGGAATTAGAAAGAGCCCTCTTCATGATAACCCAGGCTCCAAGCGTTGCAATTGATTCCATTGGCAATATTTTTCCGCTAGTATTTGGCTTAATACATCTTGCAATTTCTCAATTTTTTAAAAGTAAAAGAAACTCTTACTCTAGGCGGTACATAATAATTTATTGGTCTATAGCGGCTTTTGCCGTACTCCTTTTAGCATCTTATGGTAGGGGTTGAATAGAAAGGGGTTCGATCCCTTCCAACCTACATCCGGCGAGAAATCGCCGGATGCGATTTTATTTTCTACCCTGCCACTACGGATAACGGTTGATCTATTGACTGTCCTGCGCTTTCAAGCGAATAATCTGCTGCTTTCTGGGCTTTGCTGGCGGCTTGAATGATGAATTTGTTATCGCTACGAAGGCGGGTAAGCCATCCTTTGATATATTGGGCATGATCTTCTCTTGGCTTTTGTTCCAATCCAAGGCTTCCGCAAATCATCGCGCTTCCAAGCTCTGCTACCAGTTCCTCAAAGGCGTATTCTTTACTCCCGAATTTCCCGGAAAGATCACGGTACAGGCGTTTCTGGCTTCCTGTTGAATGGGTGATTTCATGGGCAAACACGCTGTAATAATGTTCCGGGCTTTTAAACTGCCCTAACTCGGGCATGGCTATATGCTCGGAAATTCCGCCGCTATAATAAGCGCGGTCTGAATTGCGAAGCGGTAAGCCTTCATTTGTCATGTAGCTATCAATAAAGCTTTGCGCCTCTGCTATTGGATCATGGTTTAAAAGTTTTTCTTTGAATTTCTGCTCAATCTCTCGGGCAAAATCGCCTTCTACCTGTTCGGAGTTAAAAACTTTGAAATAACGTGTCATGACAGCAGAAGTTTTTCCGGTGCAATTTCCTTCCTCATCCGCTTCATTAAAGAATTTCCAGAGCACGACCATTTGCGCCCGCTCCCCTTTCTTTACGTTGCATTCCTTTTCTTTCCATTGTTTGAATGTTCCCCATATATTTGACTGATGCCCGGAGTGGGATAATAAAATGTGATTGATTCCTCTATAGGCCGTCCCTCGTAAATTTAAGGGGGAATGTCCGACACAAAACCACGGCTGGTTATAGTCGGCGGTGCTTACCTGCTCCAGTTGCTTGATGATCTGGTCTGTGACGATCTGATAAATTTTGTCTGACATTTCATATCTCCTTTAGTTTTTGTTCTGCCCTTATTGAGAAGGGGCCGCATACATGCAACCCTGCCTCTCTGACGAAGAGGGGGGTAGCAAACGGAAGGGAGAAATGGGCGGCGGGCGCACAAGCAAAGTGCGGAGCCTCGGGAGACCGTCTATTTATTTCGGAGTGCGCGAGGGCACAGCCCTTAGAAATTAAAAGCAGATTTAGAGATTTTGACTGAGCCAAAATCTATCTATTTACGGGGCGTTGCGGGGTTTCCCCGCTAGAAAGGGATGCGTTGAAAACGAGCCGAAAATCCGGTCTTATCGATTTTGGGTTGGTTGAAACCAGGGGAAAGACTTTTCCCCTACAGGCAAATAAGAAAAAATAAATTCATAAATAAATTTTAGTTGTTAACTATTATCTCATGTATTATCTGATTATAGAAAAGAGCGTTCTACAGAAGGGGCACATATTTTGATATAGATGGCCCTCTGTGCCAATATGAGTGAGACACTTTACCCCTCTTAAATTACTGTTGGGCGGTGAGGTAAAGTACACTAATTAATCACGTTTAGTGTCTCAAAGTCATTGACATGTTCCGCCCCGCGAGTACTTGGCGGCTAACTCGAAGCAGGAAAACTCTAAAAGTCAGTGGACCTAATTTAGGGGGCTTTACAAATATGGTAGTACATTTAAAATATTAGTTTTGGAGCTTTTATATGTTTTGTGGCGACTGCGGAAAACAAAATGCTGAGGACTATCGTTTCTGCACAGGGTGCGGAACACCGTTAGAGAGCGGCACTCCTGATCAGCCTATTAAGATCGAAGGTAAATCCAAAAACATCAATGCTTTACCTCATGATAATCAAAAGACTAGAAGTGGTGAAGAAAGCGTACCCCAATCAAAATACTTATCCGTGTCATGGTGGAAAGACTGCGAGTGGCCATGGCAAGCAAGATCTTTAGATGACCAAACGATATTAGGTAGTTATCAGACAGAATTGGAAGCCGCTAGGATTGTTGCCAAGCACCATGGGCTTAGTAGTGCTGACTTGTTGATGATACGTCATACCTCTGAAATCGAAAGAGAAGAAAATATAAACTTACTGCTCAAAAGGGTATTAGATAAAAACAACAACCTTCCCGAGAAAAGCAAATCTTTAACAGTGTTTTCTAAAGATTCCTTGAGTTATTACTCTCCTCCGGTTTTAAGCCTGTATGATCAAAACAAACTTTATAAGCAAGAAGTTAACAAAAAAACTTCGATTCTGCGACGTATTCCTAAAGCAACAAAAGAGATCGGAGCTGATGTGGTAAGGATGTTTAAAAGCGAGCATAAGGCAGATGAACTTTTAAAATGGAAAGTTCTGTTAGAAAAAGGAGCTATTACACAAGAGGAATTCGAGGAAGCTAAGCGTGATTTGTTGAGTTGATTCAAAGTCTGCAAGTCATCGACTGGTCGCAAATAACAACATTAAAATGGAATATTCATCTTTGTCTGGTCCAGTGTAAATGAAGCCGTAATAATGAGTTTCAACGGCAAGGCTTCATGGATAGTGTTGGACAATGTTTTTAAATATAATCCTTACTGTATTGGCTAAAATGTAAGTTGTAATGAGTCTGTAATATCGTCTGTATTTAGGGACAATTAAATCTACTGGATTCTGAAATGAATGAAGAAGTGAATTTCTGTGATCAATGTGGCGTGAAGACAAGCCCCGATGCAAAGTTTTGCTCAAGTTGCGGCAACGCATTAGATGGGTCTATTAGCCCCATATTTGACTAAACTATAAAAGTAGAAGTAACCAATGCGACAATAGAGAAGGTATTTAAGGCCGTAGGGAAGGGAGTAAATTCAATAGAGAAAGGGGTTAAATCGACATTCAAAGGTCTAAAGAAGGGTGAAAAGACAGAGGAGCCTCCTTATTATCAGGCCGACGACCCGGAGAGTAGAACAGAAGAGTGTTTAAAGACATTTGTTTTTTTTATTTTTATGCCCTGCATAGCGTTGTTGGTTATTGGTGGGTTATTATCATTTTAGGTAGTAAATAAAGATAACGTTAAATCCTAATAAGCTTATTATAATTTTTAGCTAAGAAAATAAGGAGTTAGTGAAAATACCCCCCCCTGTAAAAACCTAAAAAACCTAAAAAACCGGGAAACCCAGCAATTATACGGTTTTTTTGGTTTTTCCGGTTTTTTAGGTTTTAGAGACAGCCCTTGGTTTTTAACAAAGAGCAACTTGAAATGAATCCTCATCTCGCGGTATATAACCTTCTCTGATTAAATATTCTTTTACGTCTTCCTCTTCATGCTCAGCCTCTTCAGGATTATCGTTGATTCTAAGAGAGTAATTTTTACTGTTGTTAGGGCCTTTCTCTAGATCCCATAAATCGCCCTCCAACAGTTGAAGGATCACAATGATCTTTTCGCGGGATAATCCTGTATCTTCAATAAGGTCTTTTACCAGCTTGGTTTTCTGTACTGGGAATAATCCTATCATTTCTGTTATTGTTTCGATAAGTTTACGGTTTTCCTCTTTGAAACATTCCTGCTCTCGTTGCAGTTTTAGATCTATGGCATCCTGTCCACTTAACTGATTTATTGAATACATCAAGGATTTGTAGTCTCTAGTTTCTGAAGCCTGGAAGATAGCCTCTAGCTCAACGTATGACCTATGCTTGTTATCATTGGTCATAGTGATGATGTCCTTGTGTCTCTGTACCCTCACAACGCAATCAGCGTCATTCCTTAGGTCACCAACACCTTCGAGAACTGGAAGGCCGTCAGAGCCAAGGTTCTTGTTCGCATGGGCTATCAGAATCACAGTGCCTCCTGCATGAGTAAATTTTTTAAGATGCTTCATCAGATCAGCAACTTGAAATTTATCCATTAAATTTACAATTTTCTTTACCGTGTCAATGATGATGACTTTGCCTTTGGCAACGTTCTCATCAATCATGCTATACAGCATCATTAGATCAAATTCTTTGATCATTTTGATCTTAAGCCCTGCCAATATCTCAGCCTTTTCAGCAAGGCCGATAGCAGAATCATCGAGGTTCACATAAACCACATCTTCTCCCCTGATAGTCTTATCTAAAATTGACCTTCTGATATCGCTCAAAGCTACCAACGTCTTTCCCGATCCTGCAGGACCATAAATAACAGAAAGTTCTGTCATTGCGACCATTTTAGATTTCATTGGATGGGATACGTTGCTGAGTGCCTTTTTTAAAGCTGAAGGATTTTTTGTTAGATCTAGACTCCCAAATCCAAATTTTGGATTTAGGTGTAAGTTCTCTTTTGCTCCTGAAACATAGACATTCTCATCTTTCACAACGATTTTATAATTGTCCTTTGTTGATGTGGTATTTTTCTCTTTGGTTATTGTCTTGCCATCATAGAGGTCCTTGTTCTCAACGATCTCTTTAAGGCTCAGGCTCTTACCGTCTGCCAAGTAGACTTGCGTTTTGAGTAGTTCTGCTGGAACTAATTTTGTTGGGTTTCCGTTGTTTAACGGAACACATTCAGTTACAATTGGTTTAAACATATCGTGATCCTTTATAGATAGCCCTCTGCGCCAACAGAGGGTTTTTTGTTTTTTAAAAGCCCCCGCTAAATATTGCGAGGGATAAAGTATATAGCTTTGATTTACCACTGCTGTGCCGCCTGCTGACACGCTGTCAAGGGCGGACTAAAAATGTACCAGCGTGGCGGAGTAAAAGTGTACCACTCGGGGTTAAAAAAAATGGTTTCTAGATCATAATCTTTGTTGCTGTTGTTGGGCTTGTGGGCCCTGTGGGAAACCGTATTTTTGGTTTTCCACAAGTCCACATGCCAGGGGTTCTTTCTTGATTCATTTCTCTTTTTTCTTCCCTTTACTGTGTTTCAAACGATAACTTTCACCATTCATTTCTAGAATGTGCACATGGTGAGTGATCCGATCCAGCAATGCTCCAGTCAGCCTTTCTGATCCGAAAATTTCAGTCCACTCATCAAAGGGCAGGTTGCTGGTCAAGATGACCGAGTTTCTCTCGTAACGTTGACTGAAGACTTCAAAGAGAAGCTCAGATCCGGTTTTGGACAGAGGTACAAACCCAAGTTCGTCTATGATGAGGAGTTTGTTTCTTGCAAGTTGTCTCTGGAACCGCAAAAGAGATCGATCATCCTTGGCTTCCATCAGCTCATTGGATAACGAAGCGGCTGTTGTAAAAAGCACCGGCAGTCCCTTCTGACAAGCTGCTAAACCAAGACCGGTTGCGATATGGCTTTTTCCTGTGCCGCTGTTTCCTAAAAGAATTACGTTTTCTTGTCGGTCAACAAACTCACATCGCGCAAGTTCCATGACTCTTGCTTTGTTGAGTGATGGGAGAGATGTAAAATTAAAACTGTCCAGACTCTTGATCGTTGGAAACCTGGCTTGTTTGACTCTTCTCTCTACCATACGACGCTGACGATCTATCAACTCCTGTTCGGACAGGCGCAACAGAAAACTCTCGTAATCCACATCTTCTATAGCGCATTGTTTGGCTATCTTGCCGTATTCTTTCAGGAAAGTCGGAAGCTTGAGCGTTTTCAGGTAATGGGTCAAAAGAACTTGGGGTGTCTCAGTCATTGGAGTACTCCTTCTTCTAATAACTCCATATATTCCTTCGCTGATGTTGTTTTCACCTGAGCCTTTGGCAGGTAGGGATAACATTCAAGGTCCAGTCGTGGCGGTCGTTGCTCAATGTGGCATAACACAAGATGCTTTATCGCATCGAAGGATATGGCTTGAAGACATATGGCATCACGAATCGCATGACGTACTTCTTCAAGTTTGAATGATTCCAGTAATCTGAGAACTTGAACGTATTCCCGTTTTCCTTTCTTACCCGCTCTGGATTCCAAGAGACGCCTGAGAGTCGAGAACTCCTCCGGCAACTCCCAACCTTGCAACGGTGCCGCCTGATCTAGCGCATTGACCTTTTTCTCTATCAATGGCAGATAGTGCAGAGGATCAAAAACAAAATCCTCTTTCTCATAAGAACGTTGGTGTCGGGCAATCTCTTCTGCTCCACAATGGATCACCACTTCATGGACATAGGCTTTAACCTGAACCTCACGGTGACCATAAGCTACAGGAACGGAGTAATCGTTGGTCTTGTAACGCACCAGCGATAGCGAACTAACCCGGGTGCCGACTTTGTCTGAGGCATCATAAGGAAAGGCTGGCAGAGCTAATAGTTTCTCCTGATCCAGTTTGAAACGTTCTCCTATCGTTTCCTTATGAGACCGGATTTTTTTGTCTCTACGCTTTCGACAGTGTTCTTCAAGGTGAAGGTTCAGTGAATCAAAACTATTGAATCTGGGAATGGGGACCAGAAAGTTTCTGCGGACATAACCCACAAGCCCTTCGACCTTTCCCTTGTCATTGCCTTTAGCTGGACGACCAAAACGGACTTCAAATAAATAATGCGACATCAACTCGTCAAACTTCTGGGTATGTCTGCGGGTTCCATCCTTTTCTATCCTGCCCACTGCAAGTTTGGTGTTGTCGTACAAGATTCTCAAGGGAACGCCTCCAAAATATGAAAAGGCCGCATTATGGCCATCACAAAAGGCTTCCATGTTCTCTGCCGGATACGCTTTAACAAACAGATCATCGCTTTGAGGGAGACTGATGCAAAGATAATGCACCTTCCGTTCAACACCATTAATCACCGCGAGGGATTCACCAAAATCAGCCTGAGCATGGCCGGGAGGATGGATCAAGGGAACGAACATCTCACGACAACGCTGGCGTTTCTCTCGGACGTAGTCCTTCACAATCGTGTAACCGCCATCATAACCATGCTCTACTTGAATACGCTCGAAGATACGTTTGGCTGTATGCCGTTGCTTTTTTGGCTTGTCCTTATCCGATTCCAAAATAACATCGATGACCCCTACAAATGGGGCCAGCTTCGGTTTGTGGGGAGGGGACTTACGCTGGTAGCCGGGAGGGATTGAAAACTCCAGCATCTTTTTAATCGTGTCGCGGTGATAACCGTACTTCCTTGATAACTCTCTTTTACCCAATCCACTACGATAGTAATCATGTCTGACTTTTCTATAAAGACTCACGGGATACATCCTTCCGCCTCCCTCCTGATTATAAGTTTGTCTCAGGATAGAAAGCTTAACGTGAGTGGTACTCTTTTACTCCGCCCTACCAAAAAATATCAACGCTTCAGTGGTACATTATTGCTCCGCCGTTCTCA
>Ga0210050_1001060_pt1 | contig 31424 bp, 33 predicted proteins | sample CryGey132114_all_FD_185463 | JGI IMG/M metagenome (GOLD analysis project Ga0210050, IMG submission 185463) | Groundwater microbial communities from aquifer - Crystal Geyser CG22_combo_CG10-13_8/21/14_all (SPAdes) (version 2) | ecosystem: Environmental > Aquatic > Deep subsurface > Groundwater ... | reverse complement strand
GAGGATTTCTGGCTCGATCCAGCTCTATGATGGTGCCTACTTTTTCCTGTACAGACCCTGCTCTATGCCTCTGTTCTTGCTTTTCTCAACTGAACTCAAAAATTCAGTCTTTCATTCTGAAGCACTGCCCCAGGGCGAATAAAATTTGAGTAAATCCCGCGCTTTATGCTAAGATCAGGCCAATCTGTGGCGGGAGGAATAATAATATGCATTTGGTGATTCGTCAAAGTTCTCCAGGTCAGGTTCACTTGGAATTGCACGGCGGTATTGATCAGCATGATGTGGATATTTTTCTGCATGAATGTCTCGCACTTTTGCAGGCCGGTTGGCGAAACTTCAGTGTTGATTTTTCGTCTTGCCTGCGTTTTGATGAGAGCCTCTTGAAGGTTTTCCGCCCTTTGCAGGAGCAAGGCGCTGTATGGCATTTTATTGCGCCCCAGCCCAAATTGTTTCATCATCTTCAGCAATTGCGTTTTGAGGTTTCTTTGCATGATCTGGTCAGTTCTGCAGAAAAAACAGGTTCAAATCTTATAATGCCTTTCTGATCATATGGGCTTGTATGCTACAATGCATTCCGATCTGTGCCGTGCTGTGGCACAATGAAAGTTATTGATGAAAATGACATCTTATCCAAATTTGGATCCACATTCTTGAAAGGCAGGATAACTACGGCCATAACGAAAAACAACAGCAGCCCCAATAGCAATAAAGGTTTGCCTGTAAATGAGCAGATTTACGCCAAAGAAGTACGTCTGATCTCAGAAACAGGTGAAGTCCTGGGTGTAATGCCCACCAGTGAAGCACTTCGGCAAGCCCGCGATAACGGATTCGACTTGGTCATGGTTACCAATGCCTCCAGTCCACCAGTATGTAAACTGCTGGACTACGGTCGACACCGCTATGAGATGGACAAACGTTCGAAAGATGCCCGTAAGAAACAACACTCGGCAGCTTTAAAAGAGATTACCCTGAGTTATAAGATCGGTGAACACGATTATCAGGTTCGACTCAAGCGATTGACTCAGTTTCTTGAAGGTGGCCACAAGGTCAAAATGACAGTGCGTCTTCGTGGGCGTGAGGCACAGCACGCTGATCTGGCTATCCAGTTGCTGCTTCGTTTTGCAACAGATACCGAAAATCTGTCTGCCTTTGAGCGGGAACCCAAACTGGAGGGTCAGCGTATCATTATGATCCTGAACCCGAAGAAGGACGTCATTAAGAAGGAGAAAAAGGTCAATGAAAGTAAAGATGAAGACTAAGCGCGCAGCAGCCAAGCGTTTCCGTCTTACCGCTTCTGGCAAGCTGATGCGCCGCAAAGCCTTTAAAGCTCATATTCTCACCAAGAAGAGCTCAAAGCGTAAGCGCGGACTGTCAGCCTACGCCCCTGTTGACAGCACGGATATGGAACGCGCCACACTGGCTTTGCCCTATCCCAAGTATTTGCGCTGAATTTATAAGGAGTTATTGAACCATGCGTGTTAAAGGTGGTATTGTGACCCGCAGACGTCACAAGAAAATTCTCAAGTTGGCCAAAGGCCACCGCGGAAGTCTGCATACTCTGTTCCGTCCCGCCAAGGAATCCGTTCTCAAGGCAATGAAATATGCGACGATGCACCGTCGTACCAAGAAGCGTGATTTCCGTCGGCTTTGGATTGCGCGTATTAACGCAGCTGTGCGTGCTGAAGGTATCCGCTATAACGCGTTTATCAACGGCTTGCAAAAAGCGGGTATTGCACTCAATCGCAAAATGTTGTCTGAAATGGCAATTCATGATCCCCAGGCTTTTAAAACCCTGGTGGATAAGGTGAAAGCTCAATCCAGCAGCGCCGCATAGAGCCTTTTTTAAAAGACCCGATTCAGGTCGAAGCCAAAGCTATTGGCTTCGACCTTGTTGGCGTTTGTAGCCCTGAACCTGTGCCCCATTTGGATTTTTACGCCGAGTGGCTGGCTTCGGGTTATGCGGGTGAAATGCATTATCTGGAGCGTCATGCTCCGCTCAAAGCTGATTTAAAAAGCCTGTTGCCGGAGGTGCGTTCAGTGGTTGTGGTGGCCTGCAATTACTACAGCGAAGCAGAGCCTAACTCAGATTTTCAAGTGGCCCGCTATGCGCGTGGGGATGATTACCACGGCCTGATGAAAGCCATGCTTGAGCGTTTTGCCGAGGCCTTGCGCACCCATTATCCAGCGCTTGAAGCCCGTGCCTTTGTGGACTCGGGCCCTCTTTTAGAGCGTGAACTGGCAGTTAGAGCGGGTTTGGGCTGGTTTGGAAAAAACACCTGTTTGATTGCCCCAGGCCAGGGCTCCTGGTTTTTATTGGGCGCTTTATTGACCAATCTGCCCCTGCCTTTCAGTGCCCCCTTTGAAACTTTGCATTGTGGTTCCTGTACCCGTTGTTTGGATATTTGTCCCACAGAAGCTCTGCTGGCTCCCCATACCCTGGATGCCCGGCGATGTATTGCCTATCTGACGATTGAAACCCGTGAAGAGATTCCGCTTGAATTGCGGGAAGGGATCGGCGGACATGTTTTTGGCTGCGATCTCTGCCAGGAAGTCTGTCCCTGGAATCAGCGCTTTGCGCAGCCAACTCCCCATCAGGCTTTCTCGGCCCGCCCCTGGACGTCTGAAAAAAGTCTGGCGGAACTTTTATTGTTGAGCCCGCGTGAGTTTGAATTGGAGATTGCGCCCCGCAGCCCGATCAAGCGCCCCAAATACCGTGGCTTTATTCGCAATTTGGCGGTGGTTGCTGGCAACAGTGGTCAAACGGCGCTCATCCCTGTTTTAAAAACTGGTCTCGAACGGCATGGCCAAGATCCGATGTTGGTCAGTCATTTCAACTGGGCTTTGGAGCGCTTACAAAATTGAATCTCAAAAACTTATTGAGTCAGGAGTACAGGAGGAATAAATGAATTTTCATTTTCTATTAAAAGCAGCCTGGGTGGTTCTTCTCTTTTCTACTTTTGCTTGTCAAACGCCTGTTCAGTCAGATCCCAAGCCTGTGCTGGGGGGAGCTGAACCGCTCAGTTTGATGACGGGTCTTTTGGCTGGAAATGGTCAGTATGGCTATTTGGATGGACAGGGCGATGCTGCTCGTTTTTACAATCCGTCTTCACTTGCGCTTTTGCCGGATGGCAATTTACTGGCCCTGGATCGCTACAATCACCGCATTCGCAAAATTAGCCCCGAAGGAGGGGTCTCCACCTACTGGGGAGCCGGTGAGCGGGGCAATCGCGATGGAGATGCTGCCACCGGGCGTTTGAATCAGCCGATTGCACTGCTGGCTTTGGCAGATGGGGCTGTGGTCATTGCTGATGCTCAAAACCACAGCATACGGAAGCTTTCTCCTGATGGCCAGCTTTCGACACTGGCGGGAACCGGTTCGGATGGGTATCAGGAGGGAATGACTCTTCAGGCCGAATTTAATTGGCCTGCGGATCTGGCTGCGGATTCAGCGGGCAATCTGTATATCGCCGATCGATACAACCATGCCATTCGTCGCCTCAGTCCGCAGGGAGAAGTCAAAACCCTGGCAGGCAATGGTGAAGCAGGGTCTGAAGATGGGACAGGCAAAAAAGCAGCCTTCAATGAACCGATGGGAATTGTCATGGGCCCAGATCAGGCACTTTATGTTTCAGACTCTCAAAACAATCTCATTCGCCGTGTGACTCTTCAGGGAGAGGTTACGACCTATGCGGGCAGTGGTTTGCCCGGTTCGCGTGATGATATTGCCAGCAAAGCCGAGTTTCGCACGCCAGCAGGACTTGATTTTGATAAGCAGGGCAATCTCTACGTGGCCGATCGTCTCAACCACCGCATTCGCGTGATTACGCCTGAAAAAGACGTGCGTTCTTTGGGGGGCAATGGCAAACCCGGTCTGACCAATGGGGTGGGCGAAAATGCTGCTTTCAGTTATCCCTTTGATCTGGTCGTTGGCCAAGAGGGGCAGCTTTATGTGGCAGACTACAGCAACCATGCTCTGCGGGTACTCAGGCCGCAAATGGCAAAATAAAGTGTTTAAGCTTCGTTAAAATCAGTTTCGGGGGAGCTGGGGCTGTTTGAAAAAATGGCGGTAGAGGGCCAGAATCAAAACGGCTCCGACCAGAGAACCGAGAAAACCAGCACCCTGCCCAGGCTGATAAATATTCAGCATTTTTCCCAAAACTGTTGCGAATAGGGAACCGCCAATGCCTACCAGCATGGTTTTGCCCAGTCTCATGGAGCCTGCAGGCATCAAGAAGCGTGCCAAAGCGCCGACGATTAAACCAATCAACAGGGTTCCCAGCAGTTTCAGGGTCAGGCCCACCACCATCAAGGTGATCAGCCCCATGGCCAAGACAGCTATCAAGAGAATCAAAACCTGCACTGAGAGATCTCCTTACGAGGATGGTGTTTCCGCCTATTATAGCAAGGGGAAGGCTTTAATAGACAATCTGCATCAGCATCGAGCCGGGGGAAGTGCCTGTCAGACGCTGATACATTTGCACAGCCTGGGCCTCTGCCATGCTGGCGATTAAATCAATCACAATCCGGGTACGTTCGTCGCTGTCTTCTGTATTTTCAAGGCGTTCCCGATAGGCGAAAGGAAAAATATCCCAGTCCCCCCGGCGGTTGGAACCCGCTGCTTCGTGAAAGACATTGAAGAGAGTTTCGATGATATGTACCTGTCCTTTTTTCTGCGCGGTCAGAGCGGGTCTGCGCATGACATAGTGCCAGGTCAGTTCCTTGAGCATTTTCACCTCGTGCAGGGCATCTTCCGAAATCTGAATCAGATTGCCTGCGTTTTGCTCTGGGTCGCAGATTTTGATGGCGTTGATATAGCGGCTGACGTGTAACGAGGTAAAATGGCGCAAGAGGGCTTTCTGGGCATGTGAACCCTCATAGGGCTGCTGAATGCCTGAGAGTTGCGAAATAATATGCACAAAGGACTGTTTCAGGTTTTCCCGACTTTCTTCACTGCTGAATTCGGCCTGCATGCCCTCGTTGTCCCAGCGTTTGAAAATGGCCTGCAAAAGCAGATCGGTTTCGGAGCCTCGCAAGACTTCCCAGCGATTGTTTTTGCCTTTGCGCAGCGAACCGACCAGCCGATCCAGGGGAATCAGGTTGGCCCGGTAGAAATCCTCCACATCGTGAATAGAATAGGCGATATCATCAGCCCAGTCCATCAGTTCTGCTTCCAATGACTTGGCTGGGCTGTTTTCAAAGCCCTGGCGAGCAAAGTCAAAATCGATCTGTTCGGTAAAATAGGCTCCCCATTTTTTTGTGGAGCGCAGGCCAATCTGCCCGTAAAGCCAGGGATATTTGAGAATGGCGTTGAGACTGGCCCGGCTGAGATTTAAACCACAGAAATGTTCTTTGCGAATCGCCAGTTTGGTGACAATTCGAAAGGATTGGGCATTGCCTTCAAAACCATCTTTGAGCCCCACACCTTGGGCCAATTGGTTGAGTTTGCGTTCGGCAATATGTCCAAAGGGAGGATGTCCCAAATCATGTGCCAGGGCGGCGGTTTCTGCTACATTGGGGTCGAGACCACCCAATTTGCTGAGGGTTTCCTGATCGGTTTGCATCAGTTTCAGCGCCAGGGCGCGTGCGATTTGGGCCACTTTTAAACTGTGGGTCAGGCGGTTGTGAAAAATATGCCCCTCTTGTACAGAGACGACCTGGGTGACCCCCGCCAGGCGGCGAAAGGCAGAGCAGAACAGGATTCTGTCTCTGTCTTTTTGTGAGGGTTCGCGGTAATCGCGATCAGGATCCGAACGTTGAAGGTCTTCAGGATGGCGGCGATCGTATCTTGGCATGCTGGCTCTCTAGGGGTATTTCTTTTTCAGACTGGCGAGGCTCTCTGTGCTGAGGGTGATTTCCTCGACATGACTGGGGGTATAGTAATCATATTTGAGGATCAGGGTGCCCCAGGGGCGGGTATAAAAGGCGTAGTAAAAATAGTAGCCCAAACTTTCATCCGCAACTTCACGGGCCTGGTATTGGGATGCCCCCAGGGCCTCTTCGACCTGATCTGCGCTGGCCCCCAGCAGATCTTTGGAGAGACTGCCATTGAAGCCGGGCTCCAACATGCTGGAGACGGTAATACTCTGACCCGGCGTAAAAAAGAAGCCCGCGGCTTCAAAATACAGGCTGACCGTGTTTTCGTATTTGCTTTCTTTGGCCGGGCAGGGAAAGGCTTTTCTGACGGTTGCCAGTGTCGCCTTGACACTGATGCCGTTGAGGGTGCCTTTGTCGAGATCCAGCTTCATTTTTTCACAGGGGCCCGCCAAGGCCGGGGTGCTTGCGAGCAGCAGCAAGAGAGTAGAGAGCAGCAAACTGTGCATATTCAGATATTCCTTATGGTAGAGCTGATGCTTCCAGTATACAATTGCGCACTTCTTTCTCCTGTGACCTGCGACCTGCTTTCGGCAGCGTGACCTACTGGCCGATGGTTTCTTGCTGATTGCGTAGTATAATGATTATGCAATTATTTTCATATAATTTATCTGCAAGCTTGATTTTCGTGAAGATCCGACGAGGAGAAGCCGTTGAGATGTCCCTGCCCCACGCGATTCTGGCGATACTGACTCAAAAAGAGGCTACGGGTTATGATTTGGCCCAAAATTTCAGCCAAAGTATTGGCCATTTTTGGCAAGCCAGCCACCAGCAAATTTACCGTGAACTCTCCAAAATGGAGGCCCAGGGATGGGTTTCGTTTGCGGTCGTGCCGCAAAAGGGCAAGCCTGATAAAAAGCGCTATGCCCTGACTCTCGCCGGGCAGGACGAATTGAAAAACTGGTTGGAAGAGCCTGCCCGTGTGACGCCGATTCGTGAAACCCTTTTGATCAAACTCTTTGCGGGCACTTTGACTTCGCCCGAAGTCTTGGTTTCACAGCTTGAAACCCATCTCGAGCTGCACCGTGAAAAACTGGCCGCTTACCAAAGCTTGGAAAATGAATATTTTCAAGGCGAGCTTTCTTTTGCTGCAGGTCTGCAGTATTGGTCGCTCAAGCGGGGCCTGAGCTATGAGCTTGCCTCCTTGGAATGGTGTGAGCAGGTTTTGGCTTGGTTGAACAAGCACGCTTCAAAAGCAGACTAAGGGGCCTGCTTGGTTTTTAATACCCACTGACGCAAGGAAACCAAATGACCCCATAAGGCCAGGGGCACCAAAAAACAGGGGAGCCAGATAAAGGGGAAACTGGCGACAAATGTATTGGCGGGTGGGTTGGTGAAGACCTGAAAAGCAGTGGGCATTGAAAGCACTGAGACGATCACAATATTGAGCAAGAGCCCGATACCGCCCAGATTCCAGACCAAGAGAAGTTGCGTTTCTAAATCTGGTTTTTTGGACCACAGCCAAACGAGCAAGGGAGCTGTTAAACCTGTGAGAATGTCCCAATTGCGCCCTTCGAAGGTCATTTGTTGTGGGCAGATCCCAGCTAAAAACAAGCACCAGAGAAAAATTTCTACGCCGATGCGAAAGGTTTGAAATCCTATCAACCACTGACCGGGAATTTTGAGCAAGAGAGGTTCTAGCTTGGGGTGAAAAGCCAGAATCAAGCTGGCGATCAGGGCGGGCATCACCACGCTAAAAATGCGAGGTGGGGTATTTGAAAAGTCTTGAAAAAAGCCCCCCCAGGCCAGGAGCGCTGTGAAGCAAAGCCATGTACTGAGCCCGAGGGCTGTCCAGATTCTGGCTTTTGTGGAAAGAGAGCTTTCTTGAAGCGCCCAGAGAATGAGACCCAGTAAGCTTAAACAGAGTCCAATGCATAAACCGGTAGCCAAATGTAAAAATAAAGCGGACATGTGCAAAGCCTTTCTTGTGGGGGTGATTTTAATCTTCTGGACTTAGCCTAACATGTGCCAGAAAGGCGAGGAATGGCAAAAATTGCGAAATTTTTGCACTAGAATTGGTTGCGATATTGGCTGGGGTAAAGGCCCCATTGGCGGTAGAATAAGCGGCTGAAGCTTGAAGGGTCGTCGAAACCCATTGAAAAGGCGATATCTTGAACACTGAGTTTTGTACAGCGTAGAAGTTGAGCTGATTTCTCAATGCGCAATTGTAATTGGTATTGGTAGGGGGTACACCCATAGGCTGCTCTGAAAAGGCGTAAAAAATGGTATTTGGAAAGACAGGCGATTTGAGCCAGATGATCGAGCGAATGCCTTTGTTTTGTGTCTGAATAGAGGCAATCTCTGGCTTGATTTAAGCGTTTGTGGAGTTCTTCACGGGTTGTTTTGCGTAAGGCGGGTAAACGGCTGATCTCGGCTTGAATTTCCTTTTGCTCTTGAAGCAGATAGAGTATCAGATGCATTAAATGCGCCTCAAGAGCTTCCCCTTCTCGTTGACGGGCTGTTTCGATCCAGGCTGAAAAAGCGCTTGTTTTGCGATTGAGACGGTTGGGAAAAATAAACAGCTTTTCGACACGTGCTTGGGGCTCATCCAATAAATGACTGTGAGACAGACGCAAGCTGGCCTGAACTTCTTCCATAAAGGTATTGCCAAGATGCAGATTAAAGGTTTCTACCGTTTCGGGCGCATCAATTTCAAGGCTGTAATACTGGCCTGTATTGCTGATCAAAAACGTATCTTCAGGCAGGGTGATACGGGTGCCTTCCAGGGTGCAATGGCTGATACCCTTGCGGTTCATAAAGATAGAAAAGGGGCCTCGGATATCAGGGCGATAGATCTGTTTTGTTTGAGCGTTCAGAATTAAAGAGGGCCAACAGTCTCCAGGCTTCTGATTTAAATCATTGGCTCTGGCCTTGAGCTCATGCAGCAGGGGAAATGTTTTACGCAAGAAAGGCGGGAGTTGGGATACGTTTGTTTCACTTACAGAAACCGCTACCGTTTTTTTGAACTTCCTGGACATTGCAGACTTTCCTTGCGCAAGGTTGTTTTTTTATTTTCAACAGGAATGGAGAGGAAGGATCTGGTTCTTTAATAAAAATTAACAATTCAGTTACAAGTTAACGAAAGCTTAACCACTATTTTGCCTATATATAAAACTAAGACGTCCATCAAGAAGGTCAGAGCCGGTGCCAAGTATACAAACCATCCACAATACAGGGCTTCAAATCAAGGGGTATAACCCCTATGAGAAGGCTGTTTTCTCGCGTGGTCAGGCTGCCCCTCCCCAAACAGTACAACCCGCTCAGCCTGCCCCAGCCCCAGCCCGAGGCGCTTTTCAAACCTTCAGTACAACCGATACCTATCAGCAGAGCTTTGGCTCTCCCAATGACTATACGACGACAATAACAGCCCAAAACGTAAGCTATCGCCTGATGGAAGGCAATCTCAATATCCGTGTTCCCTATGCCCAACTCGATTTAATTGATCGTACACCTGAAAATCCCCTGCATTTAGAGGGACTTGATTTCAATCTGCACATGAAGGGCGCTCAGCTGAAGGTTTCCGATGTAGATGTTTCACTCACTGCAGACTATTTTCTGAAATCCCGCCCTGATCTTCCCGTTAAAGATGTGCGGGTCTCTTTTCAGCCCAATAATGGCATCAAAGTTGAGGGAAAAGTCAGTAAATTCGGCATTCGCCTGCCCTTTGAGGTCAATGGCACCTTTCAGGCCACCACGACGGGTGAACTTCAGTATGATCTGGGCAAGGTTAAAGTGGTGGGAATGCCTGTCAATGGCTTGATGAAGACCTTCGGTGTCAGCCTCGACAGCCTGCTCAAATTGCGTGATCCTGACAAGGGCTATTATACCCATGGCAATTCAGTGACGGTGAATATCAGCAAAATTACTGAAAAACCAGGCATTCGCGCGATCTTGCAGGATGCCCGTACCCATGTGGGAGATCTGGAACTGACTTTTGCAGATACCCCTGAAGCAGCTAGCCAGGTACAGAAAACCGCCCAAATCAAAGTGCCCAATTATCTTCAGTTGAGTGGCGGCCATTTTTACTATGATGGTTATTTTGTCAAAGACGGCAAAGTGCGGATGGAAGACAAAACCCCCGATACACCGCTGCAAATGGAAAAAACGGGTGAAACCATTATGAACCTGCGCAAGGGCTTTGTGGCTGTAACCGACCCCCGTTTTGCCGGTATGATTGAGGGCAAACTGGGCCCTGATTCTTCTTTGAAACATCCTCAAACCCAGTTAAAAGAAAAAGCGGCAGAATTGAAAGGCGATATGTACGGTTTTATTCCGCTCAAACTCGATCTGCAGTTTGACAAAACCGATAAGGGCGATTTGATGTTTACGCCTAAAAATCCCAAGGCCTTTGGTTTTATCCCCTTGCCCGAGGGGTTTGTCGGCAAGCAGGTTCAGAAAATGGTGGCAGGCGGTATTCCCTACGGCAATGGCGTCGCGATTCCTGATCTGGGAGATACCTATCTGGGCAAACTCAGTCATGTGTCTCATCAGAATGGTTTTCTGATTCTCAAAGCCGATAACGAGCCCTGAGCTGAAAGATGACGGCTGCGCCTGTCAAGATTGCCTATTTCTCAGACATTCTCTGTATTTGGGCCTATATCCATGAAGTGCGCATGCGTGCTTTGCTTCATCATTTTGCCGAACAGGTTACAATCAGCTACCATTTCATGCCTTTGTTTGCCTCAGCGCATCACAAGATTCAGACCGGCTGGGCTGATCGAGGCGGCTTTCAGGGCTATGGAGCCCATGTCTACAATACTGCCCAGCGTTACGAACATATTCATGTGGACTCACGTGTCTGGGCGGAAGTGGCTCCCCGCAGTTCGGCCAGTGTTCACAATTTTATCAAGGCCTTGCAATTGCTTGAGCAGGCGGGTGAAATTTCCGCTGAGCGTCAGGCGGCTTATAAGCACCGAACGCCTGTCGAAGAGGCGATTTGGCGTTTGCGCCTTGCTTTTTTTCATGATGCGCGGGATATCTCGCTGCGGGATACCCAGCTTGAAATTGCCGATTCTTTGGGTTTCTCAGGTGAAAAGATTATGGCTTTGATTCATTCAGGTGAATCTTTGGCTTCGTTTTTTCTGGATTTGCAGCTCAAAGATGAAATGCGCGTTCAGGGCAGCCCCACATTGGTTTTGAATCAGGGTCGTCAGATCTTGTATGGCAATGTGGGCTATCGCGTTTTGGAAGCAAATATTCAGGAGTTACTGACAGAATCCGGTGAGCAGGCCAGTTGGTGTTAGGGCTACTTTCCCATCGGGTTGCTTTCGGGGTAAACTGCAAACAGTGCCAGACATTGCTTTCGGCACGCCGTCGCTTGTAAACAGAACAAATCTCGCCAGCAAAACAGCAGAAATATAAACATGACAGATAAAGATATTATCAACCGCTTTAAAGCCAGTTACGCCTTTGATTTGGACCCTTTTCAGATCGAAGCAGCCCAGCATTTGTTGGATGGACGTTCTGTGCTGGTGACAGCGCCAACGGGTTCGGGCAAGACGATTGTGGCTGAATTCGCGATATTTGATGCCCTGGATCGGCGCTTGCAGGTGATTTATACCACGCCTCTCAAAGCCTTGAGCAATCAGAAATACCGCGATCTGCTGGAAGTCTATCCAGAAGAGCGGGTTGGGCTGGTGACGGGAGACCTCTCGATCAATCCGGGGGCTGATGTAGTGGTGATGACCACCGAGATCCTTCGCAATATTCTCTATCAAAACCCTCAGCGCCTGGATTCTGTACTCTATATCGTGGTTGATGAATGCCACTATATGAACGATGTAGATCGGGGCACGGTTTGGGAAGAAATTATTATTCATGCCCCCTCGCATGTTTTGCTGGTTGCACTTTCGGCGACCATTGCCAATGCCGATGAATTATCGAATTGGATTTCTTCGATTCACAATCCCATGCGGGTGGTTGAACACCTGGAGCGCTCGGTGCCTTTGACGCATTTTTATTATGCTGAAGATAAATTGATTCCTGTGCTGAATAGCAAAGGGGAGATCAATGCCAAGCTTGAACGTTTGGCTGCCAAACAAAAACAATTGAAGCAAGAGATCAATAAAAACCGTCGCAAGGGTATTAAAAAAGCAGTGATGCCCGTGATTTCAGATGCCCAGGTCGGGCGTGAATTGGGCAAGCAGCAGATGCTGCCAGCGATTTATTTTATTTTCAGTCGCCGTAATTGTGATGAGGCTTTGAATACCTGTCTCGATGAAAAAATGGCTTTGACCTCACCTGAAGAAAAGCAATGGGTTGAAATTGAAATCAAAAAACTGTTGGATGAACACCCCAGTCTGAAAGAAACAGGATCATCAACTGAAAATTTGCTTTTGGCGCTTCCCTATGGCATTGCTGCACACCATGCCGGATTGGTGCCTGTTTTGCGCCACTTGGTCGAACTGCTTTTTCAGCGCAACCTCGTTAAACTGGTTTTTGCCACTGAAACCCTGGCGGCAGGCATCAATATGCCTGCACGTACTACGGTGATCAGCAGTCTTTCCAAGCGTACCGATGTGGGACATCGGGGTCTGACGGTCAATGAATTTACCCAAATGACAGGTCGGGCTGGGCGACGTGGCAAAGACAAAGAAGGCTATTGTGTGATTCTCAACAGTCTGCACCAGTCCCCTTATCAGGCCTGTGAATTGATTGAAGGGGATTTTGACCCGATCGACAGTCATTTCAGCCTGTCTTACAATATGGTGTTGAATCTCTTACGCCATGGAGAACGCAAAGAAGTGCGTAAAATTCTTCAGCGCAGTTTTGGTCAGTATCTCAGCAATAAAGAGGCGATCAATCTCAGTCTGCAACTTGAAAAAAAGAAACAGACCCTGGAGCAAATCAAACCCACGGCCGAAACCAAAAGCTATGTCCGCCATTTGCGTTCGCAAATCCGCTCAATTCAAAAGCAGATGAAAGTTCAACAGGAAATTTATCTGCGCGAATTTGATGCCCTGACCCGTGTTTTGCAATATTTCGGACGTTTGAAGCCCAATAGCAGCCAACGTTGGGAGTTAACTTCCCTGGGTGAAATGACCAGCCATATCCGTGCTCAGAATGATCTCTTGATCTCATTGGTGCTTGAAAATCTTGAAATTGAGGTTTTGACCCCAGTGGACCTGGCGGTTATTCTTTCCACCCTGGTATATGAGCCCCGGCGCTATATGAAACACGATTTGACTCCCTGTTCCCGCACTGCAAAAAAAGTGTTTAAAGACTTGCTCTATATCGCCGATGATCTGCGCTATATTCAAGAGGTTGAAAATATTCATCTGCCGATTACGGTTGAATTTGATTTTGCGCCCTTGGTGGCGCTTTGGGCCAATGGCAGCCGTTGGTCTTCGCTGTTTAAATTTACAGAAATGACCGATGGGGATGTGGTGCGTTCCATGCGCCAGTTGATTGATCTTCTGCGCCAATTGGAAACCGTTCCACACATGCCGCCTGAGTTTCATGCCAAAATTCGCGAAGCACTTCCCTTGGTTGATCGCGATTTGATCAAACTGATTTACTAGAACGGTTTGATTCCCCATTAAAATATGCTAAGTTGGGTGCATAGTTTAGATTGAAAGGGCTTTTCACATGGCAAACCCCCAAGATATTCAGTTGGCAAATCCGCTGGCCAGTGATTTGAATGTTCAAGCCGAATTGGTGAGCATGTACCGTGTCAGAGGCGATAAACATTACGCCATTGTCGATTTTGGCTATGCACCGCCCTTGATGCCCGAAGAGGCTGAAGAGCTGAGTTCTCATCCCGCGCAGGTACATACCCGTCTCGCGATTCCCTATGAATTGGTGGACCAGTTGATTCACACTCTGGCAGTGACTCAGGAAGCTGCCCGTAAGTTTCATGCCGGAGCCAGTCAAGAGCCCAAGCCCCCAAGTTCGCTCTTTCGCAAAACATCCCCTGAAAAATAAGCTTTAAAATCTTTTCAATCAAAAAGCCCTGGTCTCAGACCAGGGCTTTTTGATTGGGTTTTGTGCTTAATCGTCGAGCCAGGCACCCAAGGCGGAGAGGCCGGTTGCTACGGCTCCCAGACCAATGCTGACAGGGGTTGAAATCAAAGTGCCAGCACCTGTGACAGCGCCAGCGCCATTGACCACTGCGGTGGTACCATCAACAGTTGCAGCCAGGGCGAAAGCAATGGATGCGCCCACATTGCCTCTTTCTGCGGCATGCATACTGTGTTGAACCCCTTTATAGGCCAAATAACCGGCAGCCACAGCTCCGACGCCAGGAGCCGCTACAGAGGCAACACGGCCCAGACTGTGAACCGCGACTTCTTCAGCGCCATGTACCACGGCTTCTTCGGCGGCATGGGCAACTGCATGTTCAGCGGCATGGGTAGCCGCATGTTCGGCTGCGCGTTCAGCAGCATGGGTAGCCGCATGCTCAGCAACGTGGTGAATTCCGTGTTCAGCGGCATGGTGAGCGGCATTGACTCCCACATCATGGGCCACCGTGCCCACTACCGTGGGGGCTTCATGCCTGCCGGCATGGGATTGGGGGTGTTCAGTATGGGGTTGAGCCTGTTCTGTCGGGTGCTCTGTTTGGGAAGGAGTGGTTTGCGGAAAAAAACTACAAATTTGGGGCTCATGCTTAGATTTTGCAGTCAGCGCAGTGGGGCTGACAGGTTCTTGGCAAAGCAGAGGAGAGGGCTGGCTTTGGGGGGGGTGAGATGGGTTGGGAGCGGGTGTTTGGTTGGGTTTTGCACTCAGCAAAGGGGCTGGCGTATAATTTAACTGATTCGGCGTTCCGATTCTACCCATAGGATCTTGGTTCCTTGTCTTCAAAATATCATTCTGATCTGTTATATACCCTTTTAGCTCAAAACTTAAGCTGGTTTTTAATTTTTATTGAAAATTTAATCAGAAACCTGATTCAGGCACCATGTTTGCCAGAGTTGACGGTAGCTTTTTTCAAGGTCCCGTGTAAAACCGGGCCCATCGCAAATACTGGATTTTAAGAGGCGGTTGCGCAGCAGGCTGCGCCAGTGGCTGAGGGCAGAGGCGTCTAAAAGCAGAGCGCGTACTTTCATGACATATTCATCGGGGGTTTGTGCCAGCCAGTGTTTCAGTCCCAGGGTTTTCAAAATTGAAGCACCCGCACGGGTGCCACCTTCCAGGCTGATCACGGGCACGCCCATCCACAGCGCTTCACAGGTGGTTACGCCTCCATTATAGGGAAAAGGATCCAGTGCCAGATCCAGCGTTTGATAAAATTGCAGGTGCTCCCAGAGGGAGCTGTGCCCCAGTAAACTGACTTTTTCCACAGGAATTCCACAGCTGTGCAGGCGTTTGCGTAAAGCTTCCTGCACAGGTGCTTGTTCCAAACCTGTAAATTTGAGTTTGAGGTGGGCGTTGGGCATTTCCTGAAGAATGCGGGCCCAGGTACTAAGGGTGGCCTGGCTGTATTTAAAGGGATTGTTACCACAGCCCAGGGTCAGAGTTTTCTGGCTCAGGCAGGGCGGGGGCTGGAGTTGGGCTTTTTGGTGAAGCGCATTGGGAAACCAGTGAAACACCTGTTTGAGATAGATCAGGGGTTCGCTGTTCCAGCCGGGAGCTTCTGGAGGATTGAGAAAACGATCCGTAAACCGTCCTTGCATACAACTGAGACCTGTTGTGGCACCAAAGCCCAGACCTGTCAGCTGAAGCGGGGCGGGGCGCAGGGCCAGAACACGCAGATCATCGCCTGTGATGCCACTGAGATCTACCAGAATGTCTATTTCATGGGCCCGGATTTTCTCTGCCAGTGCTTCGGGCCCCAGATCGTGAACCGCATGCCAGGAATCGACGCCTTGGCGGAACCATTCGGTACTGCTGGTTTCGATATCGCGGGTATAAAAAGCATGCAGTTCAAAATTCTGGCGATCTGCAAACTCAAACAGGGCACTGTAGGTATTGGTGGCTGAATGCAGGGAAAAATCAGCGGAGAGATAGCCAATTTTGAGTTTGCGGTTTGGATCGGGCAGATTCTTCCAACGGGGTTCGGCAGGGTAGAGGGGGCGCATAAAGCGAGCTTCCCACCCTTTGCAGGCCGCTTCCAGACGAGCGGGCTCATGGTCACTGGCGAGCAGATAAAAACAGAGCAGGCGCCAGGGGTGTTCTGGGCATTCGGGGAGTTGCACGGCTTCTTCCAGCCACTCAATGGCGGCATCGCTGTCGCCGCATTCCAGCAAAAGGTTGCAGCCATTTTCACAGGCTGCCCACAGGCCTGGCATTTGCTCCCAGGCCAGGTGGTAATGCACAAGGGCTGTTTCAAAGGCTTGCTGATTTTGGGCCAGCAGCCCCAATTGCAAATGGCTGTGGGGGGCTTTTGGCAGATATTGAATGGCGGCTTCAAAGCTGGCCTTTGCTTTTTCGGTATGGTTGAGTTGCAATTGGCAAAGCCCAAGGTTATGCCAGGCGCCGCCATCGTTGGGCAAAGTGGCTAAGATTTTTTCAAAACAGACTTGGGCCTCTGTAATTTGGCCGTTGCGAGCCAGTTCGAGGCCTTGCTGAAGGAGAGTCTGGGAGGAGGTTTTTGTGGGCATGTCTTTTCACTTGGGTTTTTCTTACCTGAAGCATGCAGCATGACAGGGTGCTTTGGCAAGTCGCTGAGGGTCGCCAGCAAAAGGCTCTATTCCTTGACTGGAGGGTTCTGGGAGGATCTGTTTTTGTGCTAGTATACGGCAGAAGAATTTTCGAAAATAAAACGAGGCAGACATGAGCGAACCGACATTTACCCAGCTTCCCGATTTGGCCGCTGAACAGGTGGGTGGTGTGGCAATCTTTGCCAACGATGAGTTTTTTGCTGAGAAAGAGAACCTGCTCAAACCAGGTCGTGGCGTTTTTATTGTCGATAAATACACAGATCGGGGCAAATGGATGGATGGCTGGGAAACCCGCCGCAGCCGTGTGCCCGGTTATGACTGGTGCCTGATCAAACTGGGCATTCCGGGATTGATTCATGGTTTTGATGTGGATACGAATCATTTCTTGGGCAATTATCCTGAACACTGCTCAATTGAATCCTGTAGCCTGAGTGGTGACCCCAGTGTTGATGAACTTTTGGCGGCCCGTTGGGTGGAACTGCTGCCCAAGTCGCGTTTGCAGGGGGGCAGTCGCAATTTCTTTGCCTGCGAAAGCCGTGAACGCTGGACGCACCTGCGTTTGAATATTTATCCCGATGGCGGCGTGGCCCGTTTTCGCGTACATGGTGAAGCGGCTCCCGACTGGAGTCATTTGGTCGAAGGCGAGCTGATTGATTTGGCGGGGATTCAGAACGGGGGACAGGTCTTGATCTGCAATGATATGTTTTTCAGCCCCAAAGACAATCTGATTCTGCCCCGTCGGGCTGCACATATGGGCGAAGGCTGGGAAACCCGCCGCCGCAGGGAGCCCGGCAATGACTGGCTGATTCTGCGTTTGGGCGCACCTGGCTATCTGCGTGAAATTGAAATCGATACTGCCCATTTCAAAGGCAATTACGCCGACCTCTGTTCGATCGATGCCTGTCTGATTCACGAGCCCGTGCCCGTTGATTTCTTAACCAGCCGCAGTTTGCAATGGACAGAAATTCTCCCGCCGCAAAAACTTCAGGCCGATCAGATTCAGACCTTTACAGATTTGCAGGCCTCGGATCAACTCTTCAGCCATCTGCGGGTGAATATTTATCCCGATGGGGGCATCAGCCGCCTGCGTGTGCGGGGAGTACTGGGGCGTCTTGCCCGTTTTAACCAGCGCCCCTTGCCCATGTTGCGTGAAGATTTGACCCGTTGCTGTGGTTCCAGTGAGTGGGTGGAACAGATGCTCCAGGGCGCGCCCTTCGACTCTGAAGAGCAGGCCTATCGCCTGGCTGAACAGGTGGCTGATACGCTCTCTGCTGAAGATTGGCTGGAGGCTTTTTCGCACCATCCTCAGATTGGGGATGTGGATTCGCTGCGCCAGAAATTTGCGGCAACGGCCCAATGGGCTTCACAAGAGCAAGCTGGGAGCATGGGCGCTTCAGAAGAAACCCTGCAGGCCCTGGCTGCCGGTAACAAGACCTACCTTGAGAAATTTGGTTTTATTTTTATTGTCTGTGCAACTGGCAAAAGTGCGGCTGAAATGCTGACTTTGCTGCAGGAGCGGCTTGAGAATGATCCTGAAAAAGAATTGGGCGTGGCCGCAGGCGAACAGCGTAAAATTACCCGTTTGAGATTGGAGAAACTCTTCGCATGAGCACGCTTTCTACCCATGCTTTGGATACCGCCACAGGCCGGCCCGCTGCGGGTTTGGCGCTGATGCTTGAAAAACAGGAAGACCCCACTGGCTGGAAAGCTTATTGCCAGGCCCGTTTGCGTGGCGAATCCGCAGAAAAGCCTGTCTGGTCGCGTCTGGCCCAGGGGGTGACCAATACCGATGGGCGTTGCCCCGAGCTTTTGCCGCCCGGTACCCAATTGGAGCCCGGAATTTACCGCATGGATTTTGATACGGCCAGTTATTTTGCTGCCCAGGGGGTACAGGGATTTTACCCGATAGCGCAGATTGTCTTTGAAATTTTGGCAGACAATGAGCATTATCACGTGCCTTTGCTTTTGAGTCCGTTTGGTTTTTCAACCTATCGGGGCAGTTGAGCATGTATCCGATTATTGATGCCCATACCCATATTGAAGGTTTGCCGGGTTGCGACTGGCAGGATCCGCCTGAGTTGATTCTGCGCCTGCTTGATGAGGCAGGCATTGCCCGTGCGGTGGTCATGACCTATGTCGATGCGCCCATGGAACACGAAGGCTATGAGCCCCTGGCCTATGTGCGTGAGGCGTTTCAGCGTTATCCTGAGCGCCTGATTGGTTTTGCGCGTTTGGACCCGGGCCATGCAGAGGCGCCGGCTCTTTTAGAACAGGCTGTGCGTGAATGGGGCTTTCAGGGGCTGAAACTGCATCCTTTTGGCTATCGCCAGATGCCCGACAGCCCGGATACGCTTAAACTTTTGCGCAAGGCGGCTGAATTGGGAGTGCCCACCTTGTTTCACTGTGGCGATGAGGAATACACCCTGCCGCTGCAATTGGAACGGGCGGCCAAGGCCTGCCCAGAAGCCAAGCTGATCTTTGGGCATATGGGCGGTTATTTTCACGTCCATGATGCGATTGCTGTCGCGCAACGCTGCCCCAATGTCTGGCTTGAAACTTCAGCGACGCCCCACCCCGAACGCATTCGCGAGGCGGTTGAGGCTTTGGGGGCCGAACGCGTGATCTTTGCAAGCGATGGCCCAGGCTGTGATCCTGGCATTGAATTGAAAAAAGTGCAGATGCTGGGCTTTTCAGAGCAGCAACTGCGCTTGATTTTGTCTGAAAATATTTTGCGTCTTTTACCGGAGAGCCTATGAGTACCCTTGATTTTCATACCCATTTGGGCACCTCGATTTTTGGCTATGGGCAAACCCTGGAAGCCCTGTTGGAGCGCATGGACCGTTTGGAGATTGCCCAGGCCGTTGTGATTCCTGTTCAGCCTTTGGATTATCATCTCTCACCTGAGAACGATGCGGTTGCCATGGCTGTTTTACAGGCTCCACAACGTCTGATCGGTTTTGCCCGGGTGGATCCCCGTCAGGGTGAAGAAGCCGAAATGGAATTGGAACGCTGTATCCGGCATTTGGGTTTTAAGGGCTTGTTTCTGCACCCCTGGGAAGAAACCTGCCCGATCAACAGTGCGCCTGTGCAGGCGCTTATGTCTGTGGTGAAAAGGCTTAAAATTCCTGTGATGATTTCTGGGGGCCATGTGCGCGTTTCGATGGCTTCTCAGATTGCCGATCTGGCATCTGCTTTTCCTGAAATCACCTTTATTGCCACCAGTGGCGGGCAAATTAATATTTCGGGGGTGGCGCTGAGCGAAGCCACGCAAATGCTCAAAGAAAACCCCAATGTCTATCTTGAAACCTCTGGCATTTATCGTGAAGATTTTATTGAAGATCTGGTTCCACAGATCGGCATTGAACGTCTTCTCTTTGGTAGCAACAGTCCAGAATTCAGTCAGGAGCTAGAGGTTTTGCGGCCCCGCATGGCCCATCTCTCCCCTTCTGAACGCAATGCCATTCTTGGAGAAAATGCACGCCGTTTGTTGGGTTTTCACTGAAAACCAAAGGAATCTCCTTGTCAGGGAGCAAAGCGCCTGATTATGATTCAGAAGGATCGGGCTGAAGTCCGGTTGCTGATATTGAAGGAGATAAGAACGTGGAAGTTCTCAGAGTAGATTATAAAGCCCCCGATGCTGCTGCCCAGTTTGCCTATTCCCTGCGGGAAACAGGTTTTGGGGTTTTGTATCATCATCCCATCGATCAATTGCTGATCGATGAGGTTTACGAAGAGTGGAAAGACTTTTTCGCTTCTGAGAAAAAATACCACTACCTCTTTAACCGCGAAACCCAGGACGGTTATTTTCCGCCTTCGGTTTCTGAAAAAGCTGTGGGGTTTGAGAAAAAAGACCTCAAAGAGTTTTTTCAATACTATACCTGGGGCAAATTCCCAGCCGAAATGAGTGATGCCACCAAAAAACTGCAACGTCAGTTATCTGCACTGGCACAGACCCTCTTGGCTTGGATTGAAGACTATCTGCCCGGCGAGATTCAAACGACCCTGTCGATGCCTTTGAAAGAAATGATCTCGAGCAGTGAGCAAACCCAATTGCGGATTCTGCATTACCCTCCTCTGGAGGGTGAGCCCAGTGGCGCAGTGCGTGCAGCGGCCCATGGCGATATCAACCTCTTAACGGTTCTGGTGGGGGCGACTACCAATGGTTTGCAGGTTCAAGATGCCGAAGGGGTTTGGCATGATGTACCCTCTGATCGCGACAGCATTGCTGTGAATATTGGCGATATGCTTGAAATGGCGACCCACGGCTATTATAAGTCGACCTTGCACCGCGTGATCAACCCTGTGGGTGCAGAAAATACCTCACGTCTTTCCATGCCGCTCTTTTTGCATCCGCGCCCAGAGGTTTTTCTTACGGAGACCTGTCGGGCCGGAGATTTTTTGCGCCAACGTCTCTTGGCAATAGGCGTTCTTTAGTCAATCGTTGACTGGTAAAACCCGCAACGCAATCTGCATGGCCCAGAAATAAAATTCAGACGTCAGTCTGAAGGGCCATGCAAAACGGCGTGATTCCAACACATCATAGAGTCCCAGATAGGTCCAATCCCAGAGCAGGGCATTATAGGCCAGCAATGCGGGGCTGATTTTTGCGCGAATGCTTTCAACCTCCTGCTCTGAGAACCCTGCCTCTTGCAGTTGCTGTAAATCATGGGCGGCTATCGAGGGGCTATAAACCGTATCCAGGCAGGGGTTGCAGAGGGTTTCCCAAAGATCAGGCCTTTCTACAGGCTTGAGGCCGTGATTTTGGCCCCAGTTCAGCAGGGCCTCTTTTTCAGGGGCAGGGACAAAGAGCAGTTCCCGGCTTTTGAGTGCCAGACAGGGAGGATAGAGATGTGCCCAGATTTCTGCAATTTCAGTGCTTGAAACGTGTTCGGATTCAGCCAAACGCCCGAATTTGAAGGGATAATTTTTAAAATCAAGCCCATGCTTTTCAAAGACGATTTTTTGTTTCATGCCGCAGCCAAAGGCAGGCTGAGATGCAAGGCCAGGCCGCCGTCCTGGGGCAGGCTGGCGCGCAGATCCCCCCCGTGGGCACGTGCGATTCGGCGTGAAATGGCAAGGCCCAGGCCTGTTCCGCCTGTGCGCCGTGAGCGTGAGGTGTCCGGGCGGTAAAAGGGTTCAAAGATTTTTTCAAGGTCGGGGGCTGTCAGGCCAGGGCCCTGATCGCGCAGATGAAACAGGGCCTGATCCGCTTGAACTTCAATTTGGAGCGAGACGCAGCTTAGGTCGGGCACATATTTGCTTAGATTCGAAAAGAGATTGTTAAACACTTGGTTCAGTCTTTCCCGATCTACGTCAACCATCACGGCTGTTTCGGGCATCTTGGCTTCAATTTTGAGGCCTTTTTGCTCCATCAGAGGTTCATGGCGTTCCAGGCTTTCAAAAACCAAAGACCGCAGATCCTGCCTGCTTTTATTGAGAGGCAGCTGATCCAGTTCAAGCCGCGAGATATCCAAAAGGTCCTGAATAATATGATCCAGTTCTTCGGTTTCGGCAATGCCTTTTTCGAGCAAATCAGCCTGCTCGGGAGCCTGTTGATGCAGAATTTCAAGCAGCATGCGCAGACGGGTCAATGGAGAGCGCAGTTCATGAGAAACATCGGCGATCAGGCGTTGTTTTTGACTGAGCATTTCAGCCAATTGGCTGCTCATGTGGTTAAAAGAGCTGACGAGGGGTTCAAATTCGCGCATTTGCTGGCTTTCCAGCTTTTGAGAAAAATCGCCCTGGGCCAGGGCCTGAATGGCTGTTTGCAGTTTGCGATAGGGTTTGAGCAGAAAGCGGGTCAAGGGCAAAAGCAGCAGGCCCAGAATCAGCAGAATCAGCACAAAGGCCAGTAAAGGTGCGCCAGCGGGGCGGGAGAGCTGACTCAGGCGGGGCTGAAGCCAGAGCACGCGATTTCGAAGACGAAAACCCATCCGGGGAAAGGATTGTGAAATCCAAACTTGGGGACGACCGGGAAAATCCCAGCTCAAGACATAATTCTCTTTTCGCAGGCGTTCGTTTAAATCCTGGGGGGGAAGAGGCGGGTTGGGCAGGGTGCTGTGAAGCAGTTGTCCCTGTTCCCAAAGTGCGATATTCCAACCCAGATCATCCCCCAATTCCTGCATGCGCTCGGGCAGGCTGTTGGGGGCTCTGCGTTGGGTTTTTGCCAGTTCGCGGCCCACAAAAACAACCTGGTTGCGGATCACATTGCGTACCAACCCCTCATGGCGGGTATTGAAGATCATTGCTGTGACCAGCCCGGTGAGCAGCAGGCTGATCACCAGCACCATCAACATATACAAATAGAGTTTGCGAAAAAGCAGGTTCATGGCGCCGCCGGAAAAAGGTAGCCGATACCCCAGACCGTTTTAATGATTTGGGGTTTTTTAGAGGTATCCCCCAGTTTTTGGCGCAGTTTACTGATATGCATGTCTACGCTGCGATCCAGGCTTTCCCAATCATAGCCCCGCAGTTTTTGAATCAGCTGATCGCGGCTTTGCACAATGCCCCGGTTTTCCATCAGGCAGCGCAGCAGATCAAATTCGGTTGGGGTGAGATCGAGCCATTGGCCTTGGTGCGTAGCGGTGTGGGCATCCAGATCCAATTGCAATGCGTGTTGTTCTGAGCACAGGAGGTGACGGGTCGGTGGAGCGGGCTCTGCATTTTCTGTTCGTCTGAGAATGCTTTTGATGCGAGCTTCCAATTCACGGGGGTTGAAGGGCTTCGACATAAAATCATCGGCCCCCAGCTCCAGGCCCATGATCGTATTGAGATCATCGCCGCGCGCGGTGAGCATTAAGACGGGAAGTTTCGGCCATTGAGCCCGTAAACGGCGACAAACTTCAAATCCATCCATTTCAGGCAACATCAGATCGAGAATCACCAGATCTGCTGGGTTTTGTTCCAACCAGGCCAAGCCTGCTGAAGGTGTTTCTGAGCCACTGAGTTCAAGCGGGCCTGCGCTGAAATAGGCTTTGAGCAGTTCATGCAATTGGCTGTCATCGTCGATCAGGTGAATCTGGGGCATGGGGGCTCCTGGGGTTTGCTACAATAGATGGGTTCTTGACGCCTTTTAAATTTTATGACCTCGGATCTTGAGTATACTATTTTGACCTTTGTACTGTGGGGACTTCTTCCCTTTCTTTTGATGGGCTCGCTGGCGGGTTTGCTCTCTGGCCTGCTGGGGATAGGTGGCGGCCTGATTCTGGTGCCGATGCTGACGCTTGCTGGAATTGGCTTGCATCAGGCGGTGGGTATGAGTTTGCTGTATATTTTGATCACCGGTTTTTCTGGTGCTTTGACCCATTTCCGACAAGGTCATTTGAAACTGGATTTGGCCTTTTTTCTGGCTCTGGGGGGCTGCATTTTTTCTTATTTAGGCACCCGTTTTTCGCATCTTTTGCCCGAAGCCTGGCTTTCGTGGCTGTTTACGGCTTTGGTGGCTGTGATTATGGGACTTTTCTGGAAACGCATGCGCCATCAGGAGTCGGGAGAGCGCAAGCCCTTTCGGCTGGCATCTGGCCGAGTCATTGCCGTTTTGATTGGCTCACTGGCCGGATTGCTTTCGGGCATTTTTGGCGTGGGGGGAGGATTTGTCATGACTCCTTTGTTAAATATCTTGCTGCCTTTGAGTGTTGAAGAAAGCATTGGTACCAGCTTGGCGGCCATTGTGATGATCTCTGCGGCGGGTGCTGCATCCCATTTTTTTGTGGGGGATTTATTTTCGGTTTTGCAAGCTCAACCTTTGGCTATGCTGTTTTTAGGGGGTGCGGGTGCACTTTCTGCACCTTGGGGAGCACGCTTGACCCGTGTTTTTTCTCCGCGTCAGTTACAGGCGGGGCTTTTCATTTTGATGGGGCTGGTTGCCGTTTATATGCTGTTGTTTGGTTTTCATTCCCATTGAAAGAGTCTGTTCTTGCCTGTGCTTTTTTGCTATATTCACTTCATCTTTTTAAAGGGACACTTTTATGAATACAATTTCTGCCAGACTGCTCTCCGTTACTCAGGAAACCCCAACGGTCAAGCGCTTTGTTTTTGCGATTGAGGGCCAGCCCTATACCTTTTTACCGGGCCAGTGGTTGGATCTCTATGCTAAAATTGAGGGCAAGCAGCAGGTAGGTGGCTACTCAATTACTTCTGCGCCCCAGCCCATCAATGAACAGATTGAGTTGGCGATCAAGGCTTCAGCGAACCATCCTGTGACCCGTTACTTACATGAAAAGGCCCAAGTGGGAGAGGTTTTTCAGATCAGTGAAGGCCAAGGGGAATGTGTCTATCAAAAAGAGATGGGCAAGCAGGTGGTGTTGATCGCCGGAGGGATTGGCATTACCCCCCTGATGAGTATTTTTCGCACGATTCGGGATCAGATTTCTGAAACCCATGCAGCTTTGATTTACAGTTCAGCTTCAGTTGATGAATTTGCTTTTGCAGATGAAATTCGAGATTCTGCCGAAAAATTTACACATTTACTCAGTATTTTTACCTGCACGGATTTAGAGGCTGACATTCCTGCTTGGATCCATTTTCAAGAAAGGATTGATGGCTTTTTTCTGAAGACCCTGAAACTGCCTGCCGACGCCTTGTATTTTCTCTGTGGCCCTTCCCTGATGTTGCGTGAAATCGAAGAAATACTCCTGCAAATGGGTGTGAACCCAAGCCATATTCGCTATGAAAAATGGTAAAGCCTGTGGGTTAAGGTGACGCAGGAAGTGGGGGCGGCGTCACGACCGCAGCGGTATCAGGTGTTTCGGCTGAGTTTTCTGGCTCAGGGCTTGATTCTGCGTCGGGAGAAGCACTGGTTGAGGGACTGGGGGAGGCTCCCTCAGTCGAACTGGCTTCAGAGCTGGGCTGAAGGCTTTCCTTCTCATCGGGCACCTTGCTTGGGCTCTCAGAGGGGGTTGGTTCAGGGGTTGGAATGGCCATAAAGGTGTATACGGGAGTGGGCGTGGGATCGGGTGACCGTGTAGGCTTTGGTGTTTGCCTGAAAAGAATAGGAGCGGGAGGGGGGGCTGTGGGACGATTGAGCATATAAATGCTGAAGCCAATAAAGAGAAGCAGACCCAATCCCATCCCGATAATCGGTAAAAGGGGAGACTCTTCTTTAAACTGTTGGCGTGCAATTTCTTCAGGTGAAACAGAAGCGTATTTATTAATACGTGTCTTCGTTGTTTTGGCACCTGGTTTTGTGGCTTTTTTTGTATTGGCCCAACCGCAAAAGGTACAGACCTGGCGTTGATCTGAATTTTCTGCGGGCAGGGAGTGGTAACAGATAGGGCAGTTTTTCATCAGCGCGTTGTGTACTCCCTCAGAACCATAGTATCCTTTGTCTCATCGTGCGCAAGCCTGTTTCCACAGCATAAACCAAGTCCCTGTTTTTGACTAGTTTAAGATTCTTATTCTTAAATCTCGGGCTTCATTTTTGCTTTGGGTTTATAATTTTCAAGTAGGTATAAAACGCTTTAAGATCCCTTTTATTAAGGCTTTTAATTGACTTTTTGTAAATGAAAGTATTAAGATCAGAGACACAATATGCGAAAATATTTACTGTTGATAACTGTGTGTGGATAATTGGGGAATTTATTTAGGGGAAAGATCATATGATTCATAAGCGTTTTAAATCTTCTCGGCGTTTGATTCGTACTGAACAGGGATTGAGTATTATTGAAGTCATGGCGGCTGGCACCATTCTTGCGATTATCGCGGTGGGCGCCGCCTCTTTTGTTCCCACAGCTTTTAAGGCCAATAAAAAGTCACGTGATTTGACTGCCTCTACGCAAGTGATGAATCAAGTGATGGAACAATTGAACTCCATTGATTTCAAAAATGCAACACCTTACCCCTTTGCTTCTGAACCGGTCTATACCACTGCCAATCCCCAAGCCGTCATCAACACCACAACCCTCAATGCCAGCAACCCGGTCACAGTTTGTCTGGAGCGTGTTTCAGGCAGTACTACCTGTGCACCAGGGAAAACACTTTCTTTTCCTTTAAAAATTCCTTTGAACAATATGAATTATCGTGTCGACCTGATTGTCTATAAAGGAAAACATGCTTATCTGGCTGAACTGCCCGAACGAATCAGTCAAACTTTTGCTTTGGCCGGTTTGCCCACCGTTTTTCAAACTGGAATTGAATCCCTGTCTGAATTTTTAGTTCCCCCTGCTCAGGCTGCGGGCTGCGCTGTTGCGGCAACCCCAACTTCTGCAGAAGTTGGTACGGCAGTGACTTTTACGGGGGTGAATACCTACAATCCTGAAGGCAATGTGCGCTGGACTTTTCAAGATTCTCCAGCAACCCAAACTACCGTTGCTACCCCACCCTTTGCCGCCAGTAAAACCTGGGGTGCAGCAGGTACTTATAATGTGACAATGGAAGCGATCAAATCCAATGGGACGAGCCCTATCAACTGTTCTGGTTCGCCGGTTACGGTGAATGTCACCAATCCTGCTCCTGTTGATTTTACGGTTTTGCCTGGTCTAACCAGCTATACAGGCGTTACCTTTAACTTTTCAGTTAATACTACTCAATGCCCGCTCTGTACCGCACAGAATACCACCTGGGATATGCCGGGTTGTACGCCATCTACAGGGACAGGATTGACAACTTTTTGTTCCTATTCAAGCCCGGGTTCAAGGAATGTTTATATCAAGCGCAATGGCATTTCGGTTGGTTCTAAGACTCTGACGGTAAATTCGGCCAATGTTCAAATTGTGACTCCTGTGCTTACCACGCATGGGGTGGGGCAGACGGTTAGTTTTGCAGCAACCTGTAGCAGCTGCGGTTCCAACCCTCTTTATGAATGGAATTTTGGAGATGGCAATAGCCAAACAGGCCAAACCGCTACACATGCCTATTCTACAACGGGTTCTCCTACCGCTTCTGTTACCTTACGTGATGGCTCCGTAACGCCCAATGTGACGATTGGAACGGCTTCTTTGCCCTTAACAATTATCAGTGGCACCAGTGCTTTTGTGAATGTTACCCCTGCTTCTGGTGTGGCTGGGCCCGTGTCGAATCCCAGCACTACCAACTTTACCTTCCAGACAGGTTCTACTGGGTTTGGGGGTGCGCCCAATAATCCGACGAATGCTCCCGTCACTTACAGTATTTGGTATGGCGACGGCAATGCCACCAATGCTGCCGCTGATGATTCAACCCAAGACACCAACCCAACAGATTTGACTTTCCCTGTGTTTAACCATAAATACACGGATTGTGGCAATTATACAGCCACGGTGAAAGCAGAGGTGGGTTCTACTGTGCAAACCGGAACCACTTCAGTCAATCTCTCTTCTGTGGCTTTGATCACGGCTTCTGCTACCACCGTTCAAGCTGGGAACAGCGTGACTTTTACGGGGTCTACCGTTGGCAATGGTTCCACAAATACCTATAACTGGACCTTTAATGACGATTCGAGTACCCAGACAGGGCCCTCTGTCAGCCATACGTTCTCGTCATCTGGCGTATTTACGGTGGGCATGAATGTCACGGGCGGCTGTGCTCCCAGTGCAACCTCTCAGATTGTCGTGACAGCAGATCCCAACAGTATTGCTTCAAATCAGCATTATATGAAAAAGATTATTGTGAAAGTTTCGCCTTGGAGTAATTCTCCTCCTGGTTCCCATGATTATTTGGGTAGCGCAGTATTTATGAAGGCTGACAATGATGATTAAATCAAATCGCTTACCATTACCAAAAATCTTACGTTTCAGGCAGCGGGGCGTGACCCTTGTGGAGCTGATGATCAGCATGGGGTTGCTCTTTCTGATCATGGTCATGGGTACTACGATTTTTTCAAATATTCAAGGCCATTTAAAATTGGCTGAGCAGGAAGCTCGGATGCAGCAATATGCCCGTGATGCGATCAATAAAATGACACGTGAATTGCGCCAGGCTTCTGCGATGCAGATGGTTCCCTCAGCTCTGTACTCAGGACGTTCAATTGATCTTTTCTTTACCCGCCCCCATGTTGCTCCAGATGGTACTTCCACGGGCTTCGATCTGGTGCGTTATTGGTTTGCCGATGATTATGAAAGACCGGGTACGGGTATTAAATCCCTCTATCGAGCTTGGAAAAGCAATGGAACTTCAACAACAGTATCTACAACGGCATTTGAAGACAATCGTACCCGTATGATCCGAGAAGCTGCGGCAGAGCATCCGGGGATAGACAGTTATTTTGAGCGTAAGGGAGCAACTTCGCCATTTACCTTGGAACTGGTTCTGAGAGTTACGGTTTACCGTCAGCGCTCGGATGGGGTCTATGTTGGAGATCGGGAGCGTAAGTTTGATATGAGATCTGAAATTCAATACCGCAATCAGTAGTTATAAAATTGTATGTATGAAAAATGAGGTGGGGGAGATATGCTGAGACCGAAGAAAACCCGTGAACAAGGGGCTGCATTGGTGATGGTGTTGCAGCTCTCGGTGGTGGGCGCTTTGATGGTGGGCGCTATTGCTTATTTGGTGACCAGCCAGAATAAGTATAATTTGCACAGTGTGCGTAATGAGCGTGCTTTGTGGATGGCTGAGACTGGCGCACAACGCTTTCTTTCTGGCTTAAGAAATGGTGATGACTGTATCGACTTTAGCATATCCACCACGAACCTCAATAGCTCCTGTACAGGGTATTGGCTCAATACCTGGATTCCGATCCACGACGAAAACAATAAAACAATTGGCGAATACCGCGTTTCTCTTTTGCCCAGCACGGAATCCAAAGTCAAGCGGGTGAAGTCTGAAGGCAAGGTCTATGATTCCAAAAACGGGACCGTTGAAATCAATATGTCAAAACGTGTGATTGGCGTGCAGTTTGAGCGTTTTTCTTTAGACAATTTTGCAATTGCTTCTAACCATCAATTGGGCGGAGCACGTATCAATGGCGGGGTTCGTATTTATGGCGGGGTTTTTACTGCCGGGCGTTTGGGCTTAGATGCCTCCTCTACAGGTATTTATAACGATTATCATGATTTAGATACCAATCAAAATTTTCATGGCTATCCTTCACCTGCCTCTCCTCCTCAAGGGGAGGTATATGTTTACAAAGACAATATCAGTAATCCTGCCCCGAATCCCAATGGTGGGATTGACTTAGCCTCTCAGTCAGATTTGGGGACTAATGCAGCAGCGTTTAAGGCGATTCATACGGATGCAAGTGTAGTCGATACAGGTACTCCGACTGGAAATCCTCTTCCATCCACAGTAGGTGATAGTATTGTGGGAGATGGTCAGGACACCCAGGTTCATGCGAATAAAATAGATCATGAATTGCCCAATGTGAATTTTCCTGATGCTTCAGTAAACAGCCAGTTTATGACTGATCGTTTGGTGGAGGCCACTACCAATGGTTGCGTTAGAGGCAGCAGTGGCGCTCCCTCTAATCTGGTCTTAGGCAATGCTTCAATAGCAAATCCTGCGGGGGCTGGCTGTGGGAGCAAGTTTACCTATACGGTTACTGGCTCAGGAAATAATCAAGTAAGACTTTTGCATATTGAGGGGGCTGTTTTTATCTATGGAAGTATTTCAGCCGCAGAAGGAATTAAATATACTGGCAAGGGCGCTATCTTTGCCACAGGCAACGCGACTTTTTCTGAGGGGTTAGAACCTTCTGTTCCAACGGATTATCCCAATAACGCAGCTTTGGGTGTTGTCACTTCAGGCGATATGGCGCTGGGGCAAGGTTCGGGCTCTGATACCAAATATGTAGGCTCGTTCTTTGCAAATCAGCAAGCCACCATAAATAAATCTAAAATTTTTGGAAATATCTTTGCTGGCAGACTTGAAATTCCCGATACAGGTACCCGCCCAGATATTTATGTTCATCCTGATGTGCGGGAGCAGGTAGGCGTTCCCATGCCTGACTTTACCAATGTGAAGGTAAGCAAAACCGCTTGGTGGGAAATGTATGGCGATGCAGCCAAATAGTTAATCCCCTCCACTGAACAGCCCTGCTTTTGGCAGGGCTATTTTTATTCGGTCCATTAAATGATTCGTGGGCCAATTTGTTTGCGCAGCTCTTTTAAGGCCCGCAGCTCTCCATAGGGCAGAGGAACCGTTCCTCCCAATTCATCAGCAATTTTGAGAATCATCGCGACCTGTTCCAGTCGTTCAATACCATTGGCTGCTTCTTCGAGGGAATCTCCCCAGCAGACGGCGCCATGCCGGGCCAGGATCAGCAGGCGGCAATCGGGCAGAAAGGGCAGAATGCGGGTTCCCATTTCAAGTGTGCCAGGGCGGGCATAGGGCACAACGGGAATTTTACCTGCTGCCAGAATGACTTCAGGCAGCGCCTCTGTGGGCAGTTCTCTCAGATCGGGGCGAGCCAGGCTCCAGGCGATTGCCGTCGGTGGGTGGGCGTGCACAATCGCTCGGGCTTCAGGTACTTTGCGATAAATTTCAAGATGCATCAGGCGTTCACTCGAAGGTTGACCTGCCAGTATCTCACCTTTCAGATTCATCCAGGCCAGGTCTTCGGGCTTCAGACGAGATTTGTTTTTGCCTGAAGGAGTAATCACGATTTCTTGATCTGAAAAGCGGTAGCTGAGGTTGCCATCAGCTGCCGCCAGTAAATGACGTTGGTGAAGATGGCGTGAAAGTTCCAGGATAAGTTCTGAGATTTCAGTTTGCGAAGCATTGTGCATTTGACGACTGCCTTTAATTTTGAGGAATGAATGAAATTTTTTTTGCTTGATTTTTCTTATTTTAACAGGAATATTCTGATGGGATCAGCCCAATCTCCAGGCTTAGGTGTGGCAATGTCCTGTTTGAGAGCAATAGTGAGCTGAAATACAGACTGGGACACAAAGGTTATTCTTTGGTTAAGCTAAATATAAAAATAATCTAAAAAATAGCCGATGTATTTATTGACAGTAGAAGAGGAGATCCGTTATGATGAATTCACGTTGAACGCAGGGCAGCGAAAAGAGAGCGAAAAACGCACTCTGACTGAGTTTCCCG